>ERZ500990.82-NODE-82-length-31983-cov-4.380951_pt1 | contig 31983 bp, 26 predicted proteins | sample MGYA00248876_ERZ500990 | MGnify/ENA primary metagenome ERZ500990 (study PRJEB25958, sample SAMN03398517) | human skin metagenome | study: EMG produced TPA metagenomics assembly of the Human Skin Microbiome Metagenome (human skin metagenome) data set.
ACAGACGTGTGCTCTTCCGATCTTCCAGCAGACGCCGGACGTTCACAATGACGAGGAGTATGCGGATATGGAACAATGGCGACCTACCGCATCGTGACAAGAGAATCTATAGAAGGTTAGTAGCATCAACTGGGGAAGCCACGGCCCAAATGCCTGCAATGTCTAGATCAAACTGTACGGTGATATCGCGTTTGCTTCCACGGACAGACGTGCCATGCGAACCAGGAAGGGAAGAAGTGCGTCGAAGTGCACTGGGACCCTGTGTCGCAGGGGATGCAGGCTCTTCTTCCACTACATCCTGACTATCCGGCAAGAGAGGCGGCTCAATTAGAGCGGATATGCCCACGGTGAGGATCTTCTCGCGCATCATCGATATCTGATCTTCTGCAACAACGCCCGTATTAGTTAGCACGAACGAGTCAAACGGGATAGTGATCGTCTGCCAAGCATTTCCCTGGCTGTCATCGAGGAAAAGTCGGTGCTGGTACAAATCTGTTGTAACGGGTCCATCCGTCTGAATGTTGACAAAGAACAACGGTAGATTTGATGCATGGCCTGTCATGCCAGCATGTGTGAGACCCAAAGCATCGATGGCGCGTGGGATCGCTGGACCTGTTGGATCACTAGCGTGCAACGCTGAGCGCAGAGAGTGCGTCCTGGAATGTGAGGGAGAAATCGATGGCCCTGTTCCTTTCACTGCTGCTGTGCGATTGCGTACGAGGAGTGCAAGATACGGGTGGAATGATGTGTCCCATGTTTCCGTACTGAACAATGTAGGTCGTGACTGTATGTTAGAGAGAGAGAGAGAGAGAGAGAGAAAGAGAGCGAGAAACGAGTCAAACGGCGGCGAAGCCGAGCCAACCTACCTTGTTTCGAAATGCGGCGTATCCACTGCGTTCCAAGGCGGATCCACGCGGGACCTGCGAGCTGAGAGTGCCATAGAAACGGCCAAAGGAAGCAGGCGTCTTTTCCTGCCCAGGATCGTCATGTTCAAGGGACATGTGGCAGCGAGAGAGTCCACCAATATCGGAGTCAGATCCAGTCGCAATCTGTGAGAGATCAGCAGAGTTGTTTATTTTGTAGAGGAGCTGCGACTGCGTTGCGTTTTCAGTGGCCGACACTTCCATGCGCATGATGCGTGCTGCCTCACTTTGCCATCCTAGAAGAGAGCGCCGGAACGCCTGACTGAAGCGCGAAAGCAACGACATGATCGTTTCAATCTGGATGGCAGATGAATCGTGATGAGAATCTGTGGGAACGTACGCCCTTTGAGCACACGGACCAGGATGAAAGTGTCGTTCCTTGGGGGTTCCCTCAAAGCGCCACCCACCCACTCACTTACACACCAACGGCGGCGGCGCATGGGCCCTTTGGCCGTGCGCGCGTCTGCCGATTGTGTGGAGGGAGGGGTAAGCAAGAACAGCAGGCAAGTCAATTGCTGGCCAGCAGTAGAAAGGGAGGGAGCGGCTGGATGGATGCACGTGCATGCCACGTGATATGAAGAAGAGGGCCCTCGTTGGTTGGTGGAGAGTCGTTCGTGTTCCATGGGCTAGGTGTGCATAAAGTGGCGAGTGGTGGCGCCTGACGTTCAGAGAAGAAGGAACAAATTGCATACGCTTGTGTCTAAGGCTGGTGGTGTATGTCACTCGCTGCAAGGTCCAGCATGTCAACAATGGCGCGAAATTCGCTCGTACGGGCGCTGCATACGACTGCGCGGCGTGCTGATATGCCGCGTTCGCCGTTCCAAGTATTCGTCGAGACGCTGCGTCAGGAACTGACAAAATCGCGCGAGTTCCAGGACAATATCAAGCAGCTGCAGGGCGAATCAGCCAAGTTCCAGGATACCGAGACCATGCGCAAAGCGCGCGAAGCGTACGAACGAGCACGCATCGTGTCGTCTATCAAGCACAACCCCCGTCTGCAAGCTGCCGCTGAGCAGTTGCGCAAGAGTGGGGGCCAAGTCAGCTCGGCCATCGGCACGACGCTCCGTCAGATGGAGGAAAGTGAATTGATGCGCTCGCTATCGGCCATGTCAAGTCGGCTGCGCCAGCAAATCGAAGACTCCACGGCGCCTGTGCGCAATACGGAGGTGTACAAGGCGTTTGCGGAGACGATCAACGAGGCGTTTGACGACGGCAGTTCTGCGATTGATATCCGTATCGCGCACGGAACCAGTGCTGCTGATGCACGGCGCTTAAAGCGAGAGACTCGGTTGCGCAAGATTGGCCGCCGTCCGCCTGTGCATGATGTGGACGCTGAGCCTGTGGATCCCATTGTTGCTGCCGCAGCCGCTGCAGGAGAAGCGGCCGGTCGTGAGACAGCCGATGATGCTGGGGTGGGTAGCGACGGTACTTCATCGTCCTCGCCGTCACCGTCATCGTCAGCCAGTGCACAGCCACAGAAACAATTGGGCGGGTACGCAGTGCGTCTAAATCGTGTCAGCGAGAATACTGAGGCGGGAGGTGACCTTGTTTTGGCGCCTGAGTCAGCCCAAGGATCGCGATGGAGCAGGTTTGCACAGGAAAGCCCCATCATGCGTCGTTTGCATGAGTGGCACGAGCAGTACCAGGACTCGGAACATCCATTTATTGAACGACTGCGTGGTGTGACGAATCGCGTCGCTTCATGGTTCGAGGAGAATGAAACAGCGCAGGTCGTGCGGGCCATCAAGCAGCTGGATCCCTCATTCACACTCTCAGGCTTCACGATTGATCTGCGTGAATACGTGGTTCCAGAAGTGCTGGATGCGTACCACACGGCGCAGCGGCACTTGCTGCGCCAATGGTGTGGTGAGGCCACGTACAACGTGCTGATGGCTACGCTCGATCCATACTTGCAGCGTGGCTACATTGCCGATGGCCGAATCCTCGATTTGTCCAATATTGAGATTGTGCAGGGCAAGATCCTCGAGACTGGTCCGATGCCTGTGCTTGTCATCAGTTTCCAGACACAGGAGCTCATGTACTTTACGGATCCCAAGACGCGCGAGATCATCGATGGCAGCGTTGAGCAAGCGATCCAGTGCCGATACGCGATGGTCCTGACTCGTTTGGAGGCAGAGTTGGAAAACGAGGTGACCGGTGGCTGGAAGATCATTGAGCTTGCTCGCCGGGGACAAACTGCATTCATGTAGAAGAGCAAGAGAGAGAGAGAGAGAGAGAGAGAGAGAGAGAACGAGAAAGAGAACACTTGTGGCATACCAGCTTACTAGCCTGTCTACCAGTCTATCTACTCATTCATTTATGTGTACATGGATCGCAGGCTAGAATGCCATCATAGTCGGCGTAGGGATATTCCCACTCGATCAAAAAGTCCCGTATACTTCCTGCTAGCTTGCCTCGCGAGCGCACGCTATGCTTGCCTGCTCCCACACACACATAGGCGAGACCTCGGAATCCCTCGGACTCTAGCGCGAGAAGAAACTGCTCGCATGTATCCAGAGCCTCGCTAACGTGCAAACCATGCAGGTCCAACACAGCCTCAGTCCGCTCGTCCATCGAGAGGGACGAGCCAGCGACCTGCGGCTTTGCCACACCCAAGCAGAGACCCAACGCAGAGCCTATCCATCGGCCACGCAGGCCGCGAGCACCTCTTTCCTGGCTCGCTTGTGCGCTTGCGCCCCAACCGCCGGCATCGCCGCCAGCACCGACCTGGAGCCGCTCGCGCAAGCGCTCATGACGCGCATGCAACACGGCCAGCGTGGTTTTCCAGGCATCTTGGTTCTTGGGCTGTGCCGCGCGGATCTTGCCGGTATCGATGGCCAAAGCACTACCCGTCGACAAGGTCGGCAGAAGCGAAGGCGGTCGTAACGGGATGCGGTGACTCTGTACAGGTCGCGGGGCCGTGGCTGTTCTTGCCTGCTTAGTGCTGGAGACAGTGGGCGCCACGGCAGTTGAAATAGCCGATGTTGTCGACTTGGTCGGTGCATGTTTCGCAGCGACAGCCCACGGCGTTTGTGACGCATCGAGTTTCGGTCGCTCGATCCACGCACCCTCCTGCTCCTGCTCCAAGTCCTGGAAGGGCGCGGGCGGGGTTGGTGCAATGACAAGGCTCTGAGCGAGCATGGACAATGCGTCATAGTCATGGAGGAAGTAGCATGGATCATTCAAGCACTGGCCACGGAGCCAGAAGCGGCACAGTGCCTTGTTGAGATCGTGTGAGAAGCGGCAGTCACTCCGGCGACACTCGCCTGCAAGGAAGAAGCGACACACACGTGTCGTTGTGTCGTCGACTCCTGAGGAGGTTGGCGGCTCCATGGCCAAGAGGTCCCGCCCCGCCTCATGCGCCTCTTTGATTACTTGCAGAGCTGCGCTCACATCGTAGTGACTGCACTCCAACGCATGCTGGATCAGACGCGACGTCTGTTCAAGCCGGACCGCAGGATCAGCTTCGTTGATAAAGAGGCCTTGATTATGCGCAAGAAAGACGCTGCAAAACACCTCAAGTGGCGTCAGCATTGGTGCGCTCGCCTCAACCTGGAGCGACAACGTGCTTATGTCGGGGGGCGAGTCCAGTGGATGCAAGCCTGCATCTGCCGCAGCGACGCCCGCATAGATATCAGCAGCTGATGGGCCATACATCATCATATTACTCGTAGCATCGCCATTACCGCTGCGGGCAAATGGAGAAAACTCGTCATCATCATCGTCATGGAGATCAGGCGCGACGACTGCGTCCGTAGAAGTCACGACAGGATGTGCTGTGGCAGCTGAAGACGAAGGCACAGCATATGCTACTGGAAGGGCGCCTCGTGGGCGAAATTCAGGCACATGTGCATGGATCTGAGGCGTTGCCGCCGTGGCCGTGCTTGTCGCCGCTGTCGACGCGGGGGTATAAAGCGACGAAGAACATGGGGATGATGGTGTAGAACACGATAGCACCTGCGGCACTGGTGTAGACTGTGCTAGGGTATCGTCGCGGTGACGGAGCATGAGAGCGAGGGCAGCTGCATCGAGTTCTGAGTCAGACTACACTGTGTCAGAAAATGATTGCACGCACCATACGCTGATGAAGAACACGGTCAACCTGCACACGTAAAATATCGTGCAAGGCCGTGCATGCTTCATCGTCGGCATCGCGCGATTCTTCTAGCTGCGCGAGCAGAGCGTTTTCCGCTTCTTGGTATGTCGCCTTGTCACAGTGCCGACCGAACAATGCATGCAGGTATGCACGCACGTGAACATGCTCACCCGTTGTCATAAGCCAAGGCGTGGGGCCAGATCCTAGGGGTGCTTTAGTGTGTCGCGCTGGTCGTACGTGTCGCCACCGCTGCTGTTGCTGCTGTCGCCGCCGACGCCGCCGACGCCGTCGTAATCGTCGTTCATCGGGCCAGGTGGCGTGTTTGAGCGATGGAGGCAGATTCAACATCACGTGACCATCCCATCGTCCCCCCTCCCTAGTCCCTCCCTGATACGCCGCAACGACCAGGCAGGTGATCTGAGCCGCTCCACGTCTTGATTGCATCTGGCCGTTCCTCTAGTAGGGGCTGCCCGCCGGGAGAGACCGCATCGACGCGTGGTAGCTCCGTTCTTTCAGCCCTCTTTCTTTCCTCTCTTTCCCCCTACACAAAATGGCGTCGCGGAAAAAGCGGTATGTTGGTGGCACATATGATCTGACGCGAACGCTATAGTGATTTGATTGAGCGTGTTCGGTATCCGAACCCCCTGCCTGAACTGCCCTACCCACCCAAGCTTGTACAGATTCCCGCACCAGAGGCTAACTACGTATCGCCTATGTATTTGCAGCGCCTGTCAGACACGCTGCAGCTACCCGTGACTGTAGATGCAGAAGCTGGTATGCCGATGGATCTTGCGCGTCTCGAGTACTTGTGGCTTGGTGATAGCACACACCCTATTGAGAAGGAGGAAGAATCAACGTCCATCGTCGACGAAAAGCTAGATGAAGACGATGCTTTTCTGCTCACAGATTTGGCGGGATCGCAATCGAATGAAATGGAAGACATGGCACAGGATGACATACCTGTTCCGTCTGCGATGTCGTCGCAAGGGCTTCAGACCGCGCAAGCACAAGCTGCGAGCGTGACATGGCTTCGACGGACAGAGTATTTGGGGGCTGAACAACAACGAAAACAACGATCGGATTCTAGACCTGAGCATGAAGTGGACGAGGGACATGGCGTCGGGGAGGAAGGCGCTGCGCGCCATTCCAACTCGTCCTCATCGTCAGTGCGCACTGAGCAGATGGCGCGAATCGAGCAAGGATTTGTTGCAGCCAACACGCCTATTGAGTCGCTGGTGCATCCCAGCAAGCCTCATGTGCGTGCGACATCAGCGTACGAGCTGTTGCCTGACCCAGAGACGTGGGCCACGAGTTTCCAAGTTGTGCGCTTTGCTAGTGCCTTGGGACGTGTGGCGCAGGATCGCGCCGATCCGCGCCTTGATGCAGCGATACTGAGGCCCGTGACCGATCCGCTGACGGGGCAGCAGCGCGTGTCAATGTACCTGACATGTGCTGACACGCTGCCTCAGTATGGAGAAGACACCGAACCAGAGGCAGATGACATCGACTCGTCCACACAACAAGCACGTGAGGACGTGGCAGCTGCTCGTTTCAAGAAACGTCGTCGTCTTGGCGTCTTTCCCCGCGTGCCATGGCTCGAGGGCGACGCCTCAGCGTCCACTGCTGCCGATGCAAATGTCTATGGAACAGGTTTCCGGCATGTGCGTGATTTGGAGCCGATTGATCAGCCTGCCAGCACGGATCATTGGCTCGCTGTGGTCTTGGATGACCACCGGCCGGATCCAGCTCCCGAGCTTGCGTCCGTCCAAGTCGATGCATCTATCTCTGCACAGGTAGCAGCCGCATCGACGAAGGGCGAGTCTGACGATCTATTTGGCGACGGCGATGGCGAATCTGAGTCTCATCCCGGCGGTCATGATGATAGCAAGCCGCATGCCGAGCCAGGATCTCGCGATGCAACGGACGACGTTTCATCGACCGTGCCGCCGCAGTCTGCGCAGGAACGCACCCGACAGGAACAAGTGGTGTCGCCTGCGAGTCAGGACCGCCAAGTTGCGTACTACCATCCGATTGATATGCGATATGGGCTTCGGATTCGTCGAACACGCAAGGCCGAGCAGCGTCTGCTTGTGCCCTATGAAGGCTTCTGGCATCGGCTCGTTGTTGGGCATCGTTCATTGACCGAGCGCGAAACGGCCGGGCGCTTACTTGTGCGTGAGGGAGTTGACCGGCTGGACATGGAGGGCGTCGAGTATGAAGACGAGCCAGAGGAAGCTACCCAGCAGGAGGCCGAGGGTCAAGGTGCGAACGATGATCATGAAGACGATGACGGCGTGCCGCATGAGCACGACACGGATGGTGAGGGAGGCAAGTCGCCTGATGCACATGACCGCATCTTTGACGAGGGGCACGAGAAGGATGAAGAGAGCGAGGCGAACCATGACCATGGCGGTGACGATGATAGTGGCGACTCGTCCGATGACGACTCGGATCTGCACGTGGCTGGTGATGAGCTCGCTGACTTGCAGGCTGAAGCGGACCTGCATCCAGACGACATGCCGACCGAAGGACGAAGACGACGACGGGGCGGTGCCGACTAATGCTGGAGCTAATGTCATGGGGGCCTGTGCCTCGTTCGACACCTCATCGTGTTTCAAATGATGAATCATCATCGATCGCCGAGCTCTATGGGGTATACGAGCCTGCACAGCTATGTTTTTTCTGGTGGCCGCCAGTTGACGCGAGGTCCAATCTCATACAAGTCCTCGAGCATGTCCTCCAAGCGACCATCGCGCACAAACTCCTCGTACTTCTGATACAGCTGCAATGCAGCCAGTGCATCCTCAATGGAGTCGTGTCCCTCGTGACTCTGCTCTGCCGACTCCGTGCGGATCTTAAGCCCCTGCTGAATATCCCGTTTAAGCAAGAACCACGACAGGAAACGCAGTGACAGGTTGCGTGGATGTGCCGCAGAGTGATAGAGCTGTACCGTATCAATCACCTGATGCGGCGGCACATAGATGTTAATGATGCGAAAGTCTTTCGCGAGTCCGTGTCCAATGAAGCGGCAGCCGAGATCCGTCAGCATTCGCAGTTTCTTGTACGCTGTCTTGTGCGACACAAGTGTTTTGCGTGTGCGGGCAGGATCAAGATCATCTGCATGGATGCCTGAAAATTGTGTGAGGTAGTCGACAACACGTTCCGTCGTGTGGATGTGATCGTCCAAGAACGGCTCGCCTTGCCGAGGTCCTTCGCCACGCAACACGGACACACGTGCCAGTGCAAGGCGACTGGGCTGCAGCAGTGTGCGTGTCCCATCGGAAAACACATCGAGCTCTTCGTGCGCGAGCGCCACAAACTCTGCATCGATCGCAACGAGGGTCCCCGGTTGGGGCAGCTCCGTCTTGTCCAACACACGATGTCGACATAGCGACGCATCGCGGTGCTGTGACATGTGCACGTCGTGCAAGAGCAGCGAGGTATCCAGCTGCAGATGACTTCCGAGCTCAGCAAGATGCGCTGCATGGGATTGAGCTGCTGCATCGGTGCGTTCCCACATAAGTATGGCCGGCACCTTCCATGTCTCGCCAAAACGAAGAGCGTCTTCTGCGTCGATCGGGCGTACGAGAAAATCGTTGAATAGGTACCAAGCGTTCGGCTCATCATCATTTGGTGAACGCACAAGTGTACACAGATGAGGGGCATCAAAGCGACCTTGAGCCTGAATCACCATCGCACGCAACATGTAACAAGCAGCATTGGAGCGAAGCGCCTCTTTGTCGTCTTGCGAACGACTCTCGAGTAGTTCATCTTCCCACTCGCTCTGTACATGAACAAGCCCCATTTCGTCAACATACATCACGAGTCGCGGGGGCACGAATGTGCGTCCGCTGCTAGTCGGTTCGACCCAATGCGTGAGCTGTTCGGCATGCAGTGCGCTTGCATTGATACACAATACAGATGGGAGCGCATCTGTTGATGCCATTGCACGCCATGACCGATGGTGTGAGAAGGGCGAGCGACACTGACGGCATGGGGTTTTGGACAGAGTCTCACGGAGGATCGAAGCGCTTACTAGGGATGCAAAGTCGTGCGTACCTCCAGGAGCCACTGTTGACGCGTGACCGGACGCAGGATATTTTGTGGTACTAGGAATACCACCTATATTCATACCGCCGATGGTGCTGGTGCCGGTGCCGGTGCCGGTACCACTGCCACTATTGCGCAGCGGGGAAGGTCTCCCTGGTGGGTACAATAGGTCCACGACATGAGACAGATGTGGGTGAACGGTGGTGTGGCCACACTCACCGCATGTGCTGTACGTCATCATGGACCACGCACATGGATTCGCACATAGCGTGAACATGGTAGAAGACAGGGACATGGAGGCGCCTGTTCTCAACGCACGCTGCGACGCTTGATCGAGGAAGAAGCCATTCAGCGTCTGGACCATGTGTGCGTACGACATATTGGCCACTTCGTCGTCGAGCAAGCCGAGAACAGCCACTTGCGGCGTGCGTGTCAGCACGCGCAGGACATTTGATGCCTGGCAGTTCGTGCCACGAGCATCCTCCAGCATGCGGAACAAGAATCCGGCTTCACACAACAAGCAGTCATCAGCCGTGCACGGCATCATGATATGGCGTTTCGCAAAGGCTCGGAATGGCTTGGTATAATGCAGTGCTTGGAAATATGAATTGGCATACGCCGCGCTGATATTTGTTTCCAGGCCTGAGTATGGAGTTTGATTGTAGGAAGCGAAATCAAAGTCTTCGACGCCAAAGCGGCTGTACTGAATGGTCAGATATCTGTAATCATGTGGCATACTATCGGCATGGTCGCTGCCTGGGGTTCGCAGGTGACGTCCGCTTCGCGCATCACTCTGCACATCAAGTTGGCTGCTGCCGTCAGAATGGGGCGGCTCTGGTGCAGCAACCGTTGACAAATCGGAGAACAACCCTGCCATTGGCACGTCGACGCGACGCGCTAATCCACTGCGTCTCCCTTGCATCATTTGAGTGCGTGCTGCAGGTGTCAGTTTCCCATGCCGATCGAAGCGCGAAAGCACGTGGTCACTTGGCACAAGTCGATTGCGTGTGCCCCGCAAATGAAGTGGCACGCGCGCAAACGTCACGCCCTGGACATGTCGTGCATGTTCGAGTGCGTGCTCGTTCACATGCTTGTGCATGGTAAAGAGCGGACTTGCATCTGTCCATAGTGAATCGTATTCGATGCGAGAGAGCAATGGCGTTGTGTAATGCGGCATGCCAATGCACGAGAGCGGCGTGTCATCGGACCATTCAATGACCGGTGGCGGCGGCGCATAGTCAGGCCCCGTGACGGGCGCTGTCGTATACGCATTGAAGCGCACACTTGCTGGCGGATGCGGATGTGTATGGTTGCTTGTCCACAGCCGAACGGTGCCATCTGACTCACCAAATGCCAGAGCATCGGCAGAGGATGAAAACGTCAACGCAGTGATGTAAGCGGATGACCCAAGAGTGTAGAACTGGCCCAGTCCCGGCTGCTGGATGTCGACAAGCTGGAAATGTGATTGAGGCGTCGCGACAGCGAGAATAGACGATTTCTTGGGATGCACTGCAAGGTGCGCCGGCCCACCAGGCACGGTCAGTGGGATCGGCACAAGTGTGTGCATGGAACGCAAATCATGGGCCTTGATGAATGGCTCTGCCACTCGCCGGCCCTGCCGGAGTGTCCATCCAATACTGTAGATCATGTGTCCATCTGTCTGAATATCGATAAGACCGCCATGATGTGCAGAGAGCTTGTGCTCTGAACGCAGCGAGCGTGGATCGTGGAGTTGAATCGCGCCATGCTCCGTGCCTACACACACATACTTCTGACCCTTTCGTACCTGTGTGACTGCTGCATTGGAAGGTGCGCGACGAACGATGCGTCCTGAATTTGCGTGAACTGCTAGAAGCGCGTCACCCGGGTTAGGATCAGGAGACACTGGCGCGGCACTCGTCGTTGAGCCACCAACGATAATATCAGAAGATGAGCTCTGTGGTGATGCACAAACACCGGCAAGCAGGAAACCGGGTGCCTTCTTCGCAAGGTCAAGCATCCATCGATTGAGGCCGTTTCGTTGTGATGCACACACGCTACGCTCACTTACACTCATCACGTACTTATCGTCGCTAAGGATCCCACGCACACCTTGTCGGTGCGTTGGTGTGCCATGAGCAGCCAATGATGTATAGCGCGGTAGAGTAGGAAGTGTATTGGTGTGGGACGACAGCTGGCCAGACTCACTACCAGCCCATAAGAGCTCAGCAAATGGATCAAAGTGCAAGGATGTTACAGCTCCCAGCACACCTGATACTGCATGATCTGCAAACACGTGTGCTTGTTGCGTCCATTCCGTCATGAGACCAACACGCGAGCACACACACGCACAAGACCACGGCCAAGAACGAACGAACGTGGGGGAGTAAGAGGAAGAGGCGGCGACACGGGTGAGAACCTCCACTCGTATCGGCTGCGCGTGCGCGCGAGGTTGCGAAATGGACGAAAATATGTCTAGGGAGAAACATGTGGATCACATGTAGTTTGATTTCATATTGTCGCAGGGAGCACTGTCATGTCATGTGTTGGAAAGAGTCCCGGTTATATATGGCCAGCGGTGATCCAAGCACCAAAAATGCCGCGGGCATAATGCGCCTGCATCCGCTGCACGTTACAGGACACAGCATCTTGGTGAACGTTGTTTCTTATTATAATATGTATTTTCGTTCACGTCTCTGTATTGGACTTTCTCTTACGTACATAGCGCGATGTTGAGAGTCTACAGTGTGTATTTCTTACTCTACAAGGGCGAAAGGGGCTTCTCCTTGGCACGCGCGTCTGCCTTTTCCTGTATAATGTGAGCAAATGAATCACAAAGCCTACTCTGTCCCGTTCACATACCTTGCGCCATTCGGCGATGGTATCATCCATAGTGCGCATAATCTCTTGTACACGCTGTCGCCGTTGATATGATTCTCGCTCGCCCTTTTTGCCTTTAAACATGCGTGCGGCCGAACGACCCGCATACGGCCCATGTGCTTCATATGTCCGTGCAATGCGACGTGCCTCGTTTGCATCTTCTTCGGCAGACAACGTCGGCCAAGTGACCGTGGGCCAGCCCACAAGCACTTCGTGCGTGGGCATGTTTTCCATCCGTCGCGCATACCGCGCAAACTTTGGACTCGATACGACCGAGTCTTCTGTGCCCATTTTGTAGGCAGCACGCACGAGCTGCGCTTGCCGACGCTGTGAGTACTTGGGTGGCTGCCAATGTCCTGTCTCTTCGTTTCGCCAGTGTCGGAATGTCTTTCGTGCCACATCAGCCACAGGCGCTTCTCCTGGTCGTGTTGAGATATCTGCAGCTCGCGCTCGCGCACTCTGTTTCCATCTGGTAAGCCCACGCATAAGTGCAGAGGGTGCGCCTTGCGGCTGCGCCTGAAGTTGGGCAAGGGTCGTGCGAAGCGCCATTGTGCGAGAGCTAGAGAAGAATGTCTCTTGTTGCCGACGACGACGCATTCTATGTGTGCGAGTGAGTGCATTTACGATGTCGGCCGAAAGTCCATATTCTCACCTCTCCACACCCTCGTTGGTGAACACTCGCACTCGCACGCGCGTGCGCGCGTGTCTGTGTGTGTATGCATGGCCGCCAAGTTCGGATCCAAACAAGTGTACACACCTCCATGAACAGGTCTGCCTCTGTGGATCGCCTTCGACGATGTGGGGGGGTGGGAGGGGGCAAGCGAGGCGCTCGTTGGTAACGTAGCCTGTGGCACAACCGAGCCATCAAGACTATCCTGTGACGCTGTCCGTCGCGACGGTTATGTCTCTCAAGCATGTGCGTGAGCAGTGTGCTCGCGTAGCGGACCAAGCGCACATATCTATCGACGCGGATCAAGTCGATGCGTTCCTTCGCGGCATTCGTGCTGACGAATTTGATGCGCTCAAACTGCAGCATGGACTACGATTTCCCCTTCGCTTCGCTTCGTTTCATCATAAGCTTAATTTTATAGCCGTTTTGTCTATGCTCAATGCATTCTCCGGCTACCGAGTCGACTTTCATCGTGTCACGGGGCACGGCGCATACGACTGTGTACGACGAATCGTGCTGGCTATGTATTTGACAACACACGACGAGGAAGGTCACACGCCTCTGGATGCTCACGCTTTGGAAACTGTGACGGTTGCTTCCCTCGCACAGGCACTCGGCGTTCCTACGCACACGGAGACACCGCATCCCACGATACCATTCATCACCGTGGGCACAGTTGGTGGGCCATTGCAGGAGCCCCTCGAGCTGGCGGCTCAGATGTGCACAGAGACGGCAGCCTTCCTTCGTGAGCATGGATACCAGGATCTTGCGTCGTATGTGCTCGACGTTTGCGAGCAAGCGCTTGAGCAGGAGCACGTCGAAGCGTATATGGCTTCGCAACTGGCACGGATCTCTGCGTTTGACGACGCCATCAACATCGACGGGGTTCGCGTTTGTCTGTGGAAGAAGGCGTTGTTCTTTGTGCATGCTCTTTACAATATACTTATGGATGTCGATGAAGACAGCGTGGCTGATCTACCCGTGCCTTTGCTGGCACTTGCACGGCGTTGGCGCCATGGTCTTTGTGAGCCTCTCCCCATGTTCGTCGATAATGTCATTCCCACCATCCTGAGCTATCTTGGCATCCTCCGCTTCCATCACGAACATGTGTTAGCATCGTGGCATCCAGCGCCACAAGGCGACAACAGTAACGTGCCCGGACCCACACTCGAGCGCCGCGACGCATACTGCGTTCGTGCGGCAGCTCTCATAGCTGGTTCGCGGATCATCGAGCGAGCTCATGATCTAGCTAACACAGATGCTTCAATGGCATGGATGGCATGCATGACAGAGGAACAGCTTGACGCATACATCTGGACGTGGGCAAAATCTCCTGTTCTGCGATCCATTCCGCGCCTGGTCGAGCGTCTCACCGGCATGTACTAGGGTGGGCCGAACGACAGGCCATCCAGCTCATTTGCATGATGCATCACATCAGATCGCCCTCCGGCACCTAGCCCTGCTGCTCCAGCAGCTCCTGGAGAGGCGGTCTCCAGTGCACTGCGTGCTTGCTGCTCGCGCTGGTACGCCTCGACCTCGGCTCGTGCACGCTCAAAGAGACGTCGTTTCTCGTCTTCTTGAGGCACCACATTGGATACGGATCCTGAGGCCACTGGTGCTGCCGTTGCCAGTGCTGCCGCAGTATCTTGTTTGCTGGGCTCTGCGGATATCGGTGTAGAGACGTGCTGCTGGATTAGGTCGTCTAGCATCGATCGTGCACGAACGAACTTGTCGTTTAAAGATCGGAGCTCCTGCACCTTGGTGTGATAAGTCTCCATTAAGCGGATGATTTTTGGTCGAAGTGCAAGCGACCGTTGATAAAGGTCCTGCAGCTCATCATCATCCACAAAGTTATCGGTGGGACGCAGTTGCTGAAGACGCGCATGAAGCACATGTATGTCAGATGCATTCGTAAAAACCATACGCTCCAGCTCCTGCTCTTGATGGATCATGTCAGGCGTCGTGTCGGGCATAGCCTCCACGTAGTTGACGGGGAAAATGCCCACTTGATGCCGAAGCTCACCACGCCACCATTGCTCATAAACGCTGTCCAACACACGCACGACATCGCCACGTCGAAATGCGAGCTCACCAGGCTCATCAGGCTCAAAGTCGTACAAAGCTCGCACAAATGCAGGGCGTGCCGACGCCGTTCGTCGCGCTATTGTGGCGTCAGGCCCTGACGAAGCAGCTGATTGAGTCGTAGTCGTCTGGGCAACAGGCATCACAGACGATTCGCCCTGGTCAACAGATGCAGAATCCTGCGCTGCGTCGATGTCATACGGATTTGGCATACTAAATCGCGAGGTCGACGAACGATCTGTTGTTGCTGTAGGTAGAGGCGGGGAAGCAGCACGCTGCGGTACGAAACTCGTCGATGGCCCCGACCCTGACGACGAGCTATGATTCGCATTCGTTCCACGACCACCTTGATCGTGTAAAGACAATGCTAACACACGCTGAAGCTCATCTTCCTCTGATTGATGAGCCTGTGTTCTGGGAGAAGGCTCTTCATCCAGGTCATAGTACTCTTCACGCAACTCGTGCACAGTTTCAGCGACGAGGCCAAGAGTGTCATCTTTGCTAAACTCATCGCGCCATGACATGAGCGTGCGCAGAATTCGCTGCTTGACGAGCTTGTGCGTATTTGGATCTTGCACCACTTTGCTAAGAGTCTGCATAAATGCTCGCGATGCTATCTCGTGGTGCACGGCATCACCACAATTCTTCGACAATGTGTCTGTAAGCGTGATGGCGTACAATTGAACGTTTGCATTTCGATTCGAAATGCGCTTTTGTATCGCCGCCAAGCACTTTCGTGCATCACTCTCATCATTCGATGCAAGTCTGTCACATAGTGCCAGGTTTAGGTCCCAGTTTTCGGTCGTTAGATTCTCATCTGTCGCCTTGTTGACGAGCTCCTCAAACGGATTCGGTGTGCGGAACATGATTGAAGGATAGTGTTAAGAAAAATCAAATCGAAGGTCACACCCACAACACACAAACACACGCTCTTATTCACAAAGATCCCTTACTCTTTCTCTCTTACTTTCCACCTTCTAGGGTCTTGGTGTGATTGTGGTCTGTGATCGTGGAGGTTGGAGGTTGCTAGGACCCAGCAACACCGCGTTTTGTCTGTGCCACAGGTTGGTTCAGGTGTCAAGGGCCGACATGCGGAGATCTCCAGCGCAGCACGTGATGCTACTTCAACATGACGCGTTCGTTTCACACCAGGACATCCATCCGGTGCGCTGTGAACGTCATTGATTCAAGCTAGTATCTAGGCTATCTAGTCTAGATTGCGCACGAGCATCGTCATGGATGATCTAGTCGAGCTAGAATGGAGTGACAAACCTGAGCAGCAGAAAAACAACACGGCATCTTCTAGCTATAATTTCGACGCATTGCTTCGCTCTATGCCATCCTCGTCACGCCAAGATGCGTCGTCGAAGCCCCAGTCTGCCTCTGTATCTGCAAATCGGGCACCAACGGCTTCTAAGAATGAAAGTATGGATGCATTTGCATCTCTCCTCCCATCATTTGGTCAAGCACAGAAGGAACAGAGGAAAACAACGCCGTCAGTGCCGCAGGCTAACTCGCATGTGAAGGAACAGAAATCGCAGGACATATGGGGCTTGGATGCTTTCGAAAGCATGTCGGCATCCACTGCTGGTGAGAGGCTGCATTCCAAGTCAGCCATGTTTATGCGTTCAATGCAGTCGATTTCGCCCTCAGCTGCGCCATCCTCAAAATATCCCACCGAGGACGATCTCCTCGCTGATTTCCGCACTTGTCCCTCTCCTCCTACGCCCTTACCGACTGCCCCTAATGATGGCGCCGATCTGTTGGGTGATCTTTCAAAGCCTGTTCAAAGCCAACCAGCTAAGGAATCGTCCACTTGCCCAGAAGAACGACCGTTAACAACGTCCTCTTCCAGCCCAACCAAACAACCTACAGGTCATATGGCTCCAAGCCCTTCAAGATCACCGCCGCCCCACATTGTTGGCCAATTGGTCGAGATGGGCTTCGGTCCTGTGGAAGCGCGCGAAGCTCTTGCGCAGACATCGTCAGGACAAGACGTTCAGCAGGCAGCTGACACTCTGATTGCATCCCAACCGCCACCTCCTACATTTGAATTCATATCTTCAAAATCCATGAAAGAAGATGGCGACGACCGCCGTCGGACTTCACGCATGGCACCAGCAGAGACACGCACTGGCCGTCCAACCCCAGCTCAGCCATCCTTCTCGAACCCATTCGATCCGGCAACCAAGTCTTTCCAACAACAGGCAGATCAGCTGTATTCACAAGCAAGCACTCTAGGCACGTCCATGCTGAAAAATGCGAACGCGTGGTGGGACTCCGCAAAGGCTCAGGCACGTAAGGCTATGGATGAGGCTCGTGGCGATGGTCAAGACGTAACGGCGATGTCAGTTGCGTCTGGTTTACGCCGGCATGCATTACGTCGTTGGGGCGGCAGGTCGTCTTCTCAACGCCCTGTCGATTACGACGCCACGCCTCGTTGGATGAGTACTGCGCCAGCGCCGGCCGAATCACCCTCAGCAAACGTCTCCTCTTCCAGCGCGGCACCCCGAAAAACGGCGACAGAGTGCAAAGCCAAAGCAGACATCCCCACCCAACCCGCATCTGTTGAGTCGAATGACGTGTTGCTGCTTGGCGATGAATGCGATCCTGCATCATCCCGTCCAACACCTCCGGCAGCAGCGGGACGATCGACGAAGCATGATGAGCCTGCTGCGCGTGCAAGCTCTTCAGCCCCTTCTTCTACAGCATCACCTGCCCTTCAAAACTGCCGCCATGAGCGAACGATTGCGCCGGAGGATACCACTCTCGTTAACCGCGCTACTCATCACAAAGATCAGGGAAATATGCACTTTCTTCGCGGTGCTTATGCAGATGCGGAAGAGCAATACACCAAGGCACTGGACCTTCTTCCCCACACATCGTTGTGGCGTATTCCTCTTTTGAACAACCGCGCGAACGTGCGCTTGAAAAATGGTAACAGTGCCGGGGCAAGCGCGGATTGCACCGCCTCCATTAATTTGATTGTTCTTCCGTCTATGCAAGGTGGCATCTACCGCCCTAGCCAGGATGCGTTACCTGCTTCGCATGCATCTCTCATTTTGCGCGAAGCGTATGCAAAAAGTGTATCTCAGAGAGCGCGTGCGTACGAAGCGGTGGAGAAATACGCGCTTGCCAAGCAGGACTGGGACAAACTGGCGCGTTACGAACGTGCAGAAGGAAGCGGCGTCAAAAGCGGCGAAACTCATCGTCGAGCTGCAGTGGATGGCATTGCTCGCTGTGAGCGAATGCTAAATCCAACAAAGCCTAGCATTGCACGATTTTCGCTGCCCACACATGGCCGTGCGCAAGCATCGAGTCGGTCTTCCCTGACTACAGACTCAGATGGTATGGCACGCATGCGAGCGATTCGGCAAGCGCAAGATGAAGAAGATGCGCAACGTATCGCACATAAAGACTCAGTGGATGCTCGAATCCAAGCATGGACAAAAGGAAAAGAAAATAATGTTCGTGCTTTGCTGGCATCGATGGATGACCCCAAGTATGGTCTGATCTGGGAAGCACTTGATTGGAAGAAGATTGATCTGCACCAGCTCATCACTGATGCGCAGGTAAAGCGTGCGTATACGAAAGCCATCGCGCGTCTGCATCCCGACAAGCTTTCCTCAGCACAGACCAGCGTTGAGCAGCGGATGCTAGCAGCAGGCATGTTTAACGCACTGAACGAAGCCTTTCATAAATAGAGCGCTGTTTTGGCCAGGCTTGATTGAGAACTGACATCCATCGCTTCTTGTAAAGATGACGCAATGACATGAATGAAAACGTAACACTCTATCCTTGCTTTAGATTCGTGAACACATCCACGGACCAGTGGCTAGTTGTGCTTACCACCTTGTACTAGCTTTTGTTGATTTTATGTCCAGACGAGCGAAGCCGCAGATTCGACTCGCGACGCTGTACAAGGAGCTGTAATTTTTCAAAGATGCCATTACATACATAGGCTGGAATGGGCATGAACATCTATGTAGTCTATTCCATGTTACAACGCTGTGCGAGAGAGCTTTTGGAGTGAGTTGAGGAGTACATCACCCTCCTTGATGATGCGGCCATACTGAGCATTTTTCTGGTCGGGCCGGCGATTTTCAATTATACCATCAACTTTGTCAATCACAGCTGGCAAGCGACCCGCGGAAATGAAGCGTGAGAGTTCTTGGTCCATATAGTCAGACGAAACACCAAAGGCAGCGGCCATGCTATCGAGTGCAACGCTCCGATAACTCTCGAGAAGTTGCGAGAACGAAATAATCCGCATCTCTCGAACATAGTACTGCGTGTGGCGCGATAACACACGCGAGGGAAGCAGGTACCTTTGTTCGACTTCGGCAAGTGTGCGGAAGAATAGGGCATACTCACTGTTGTAGAGTGCTGATGTGTATTCACGCATAAATGGCAAATCATCAATCGCCTGTAGGACCTCAGGTGACTCCATGAGTTTCTTCAGTTCACGGCGTGAACGTGACACCATACTTGTAAGAATCGTCAAAAGGACAAATTCAAGATACTCGATCAGTTCTGTAGCGGTAAACGTGCTAAGTGCTTCTGTGCATAGCTTGGAAGCAGTCTCAAAATCACGAATGGATGCTGCATAAACGCCGCGGTATGCGGTCAGTCGATTTCGGCGATCCCAGTCACCACCCTCTTCGATTAAAGACGCAGCAATGGTCATGCTAGCTTGTGTGAGGTCTGTGTCGCCATAGAAGAGGCCTAGGCGGATCTTGAGCAGGGTCAGGTCAATTCTGGACCCCGTTCCGGTGGCCTTTGCGAAAGCTTCATCAATAGCAGGGAGTGCGCCATCTTTGTCTCCAATTCGCGCCAGATACATGGCGCGCTGCTTCAACACGGTATGCAATTCCACGTCGCCCTCGCTATCTTCGGCTTGTTTCTGCGCGGCTTCCAATCGCGCAAGTTCATTTTCATTTTTCGCGCGTAACTTCTGCAAACGCTCTTCATTTTGTGGTAAATGTGCGGCTATGCGCGCGTCACTCAGCAAGAACGTTAAATACGGAGCCATTTCATCCTGGTCGATATTCTGCAAGAGTTTCTCGAGCGCTTGTCTTCGTGTACTTTCTGAAGAGCCATCACGTTGCAAAAGAAATACTTGTTGCTGCACAACAGGATTAGGGATAGGTGCAATGGAATCGTCTTCCATGATGATGTACAATGCAGCGCTGAAGCAGCCACAAGTGGCAACGTCGACTACGATAACAACGGTTGATGCTAGCCGCACCCACAAGTCATCGACACACTGTCTGACGCAACGCGAGGACGCGTGGCCCTACGGCTGCACGGCCGAATGATGACTAAGCAAAAAGCCCACCAAAAGGCGTCAGAGGCCGCGCGTCGATGGAACAAGACAGTCAAGCGGCAGCGGCTTGCGAGTTAGACCACCGCCAGACTTGCTCTCGACTTGGACGCACATTCATTCAACAACATGGCGTCAACACACAGAGCGATCAGCTCTGTTACCGATGCGAATCGAGAAATCGAAGCTGGTCGCATTGATGAGGCGAAAAACATACTTGTGACTATCTTGCACCAAAAAGCTGGTACGTACGAATCTACGCATGCCATCGGTGTTTGTGTGGTGTTTGTATGAGTCACGAGACTGACATGTGCTTGTAGCACCAGACGATGAAGCACTTTTGTCCGAGCAGGAGCAAGCGCTTTTGCGACTTGGACAGCTCCACCGGGACCAAAGAGATGCAGAAGGTCTTGCTCGCACGGTGATTGACTCACGTCAGTTCATGGCATCGATTGCTAAAGCCAAAACTGCAAAATTAGTGCGCATACTCATTGACTACTTTAATGACATTCCAAATAGTCGTGATGTGCAGATTCGAGTGACGAAGGAAAACGCAGAGTGGGCGAGACAAGAAAAGCGCATTTTTTTGAAGCAGAACCTTGAGACCAAGCTAATTGCACAGTACTATGAAGCAAGGGCATATCGCGAGGCTCTGCCGCTTATTGCTCAGCTGCTGAAAGAACTCAAGACGCTCGATGACAAAATGATCCTTACTGAGGTCCACCTGCTCGAATCTAAGGTGAACCATGCCATTTCCAACTTCCCGAAAGCCAAGGCGGCGCTGACGGCTGGGCGCACCGCAGCGAACTCGATTTACTGTCCTCCATTAATGCAAGCCCAGCTTGACATGCAAAGCGGTATCTTACATGCCGAGGATAAGGACTTTCATACAGCCGCATCGTACTTTTACGAGACACTGGAGGGATTCGACTCAATGGATGACCCACGCACATTACCCGCGCTCAAATACATGCTGCTGTGTAAAATCATGCTGACACAACCTGAAGAAGTGCACTCGATCCTCGAGGGCAAGGTCGCTAGCAAATATGCGGGACATCGGGAGATGGAAGTCATGAAAGCGGTCGCAGACGCTCAAAGCGATCGTTCTCTTACAAAGTTTGAAAAAGCTCTACAACAGTACAAAGATGGTATGTGCTCAGTTATCGTTGAAATTGAATTACTGACGCTTTCAAAACAGAACTAGCAAGTGACCCAATTGTTCGGAATCACCTGTCGACTTTGTACGATAAGTTACTGGAACAAAATATTCTTCGCGTTATTGAACCATACTCGCGCATTGAACTACAACATATTGCCTCACTTGTTCATCAGCCTGTACGAGAAATTGAGCAGAAGTACGTGGATCCCCCTCCAAGTAGGGCTGCAGACACTGACGCTTTTTTTTTCAGACTTAGTCAAATGATCCTTGACAAAGAATTTAAAGGCATTCTGGATCAAGGCGCTGGATGCCTAGTTGTGTTTGAAGAGGCAGACGATGATGAGACCTACGAGATGGCTCTTGGCACTCTCAAGCAAATGTCCCATGTGGTTGACAGTCTATACCAGCAGGTACGTGTATTTGCGTGTGGAGCGATGATACGTGCGCGTCTGCGGATGTTGGGCCACAATTCGCATGAAACAGAAAACTTACACTCACCAGGCCAGTGAACTTACGTAGTAGCCACGTGGCTCATAGTTTCTCGAGAATTCTATGTCCCATACAATACGTGCGTAGCTGCTAGTGTGCACGGAGCGTGCGTGCAATGGAGATCATTTTATATGGAGGGACGCAGGAATCTCGTCTTCCTTGCGTCGACGCATCTTTGAATAAGTCAACCCTTCTTTCTTGCAACAATGTCGACATGGAATAAACATTACCACTGGAAGACGAAGGGATGCACCCCATGGGCAAAAGAATGGTTTACGGAACACCTTGTTGGTCAAAGCAAACCGTTGAATGACGGCACCAACGCGTCTGTCAAAGTAGACAAGTTGACAGGCTTTGAGGGAGACGTGGAGCTTGGCAACCGCAAGGGCAAGCTGATTACAATCTATGAATGTTCTGTCACTCTAGCTTGGTCAGGTGAGGCCGGTGATGGCACGAAGGCGAATGGAACGATCAAGTTCCCTGAAGTGTCACATGAAAATGAAGACAACGATGAGCCCTATCTTTATGAGACAGAACTACTGTCGGAGTCGACAGGCATGGCTCTTGACCTGTACCACGTAGTGCGCAAGGATCTCGTACCAGCGTTGCAAAATGAGTTCCACCAATTTCAAAAGGATCTCGTTGAGTCGCACGCAAGAGACCTTGGCCATGAAGATGGGGCTGCGTCGACGTCAACAACATCTAATGCAGCAGCTGCATCACCAGTTGCCGGCGCGTCTAATGCACAGAGCACTCAGAAAAATGCGTCCTCTGCTTCTGGTGCTGTCACGACAAGTACTGCGGATGTGCGAGTCTCGAGTCATCTGGCCATCAGTGAGGCTGACCTTTGGGACCTACTCACGAATCCTCATCGGATTCCGATGTGGAGCAAGGCACCAGCTCAGTTCTCCCCGAATGTGGGAGCCAACTTCTCGCTCTTTGGCGGCAACATTTCCGGCTCCATTGTCGAGGTGTCGGCGCCACGTAAGCTCACGCAGACATGGCGCATTCCACAGTGGCCTGCCGGACATCATGGCACCTTGACAACGGAACTTACTCAAGGTGACGACTCGACGAAGCTTGAACTAATTCTGAGTGGCGTGCCTACAGGTGAGGAGGATCATGCGCAAGCTGGTCTTGAAGCCTATTATATTCGAGGGCTCAAATCACTCGGTCTAGGTACGATTTTGTAGATGAATATTCCCAACCATGTACCGCTATTCTTGTGAGGGCACTTGAACAACATACATAGGTATTTGCGTAGCGCATGAAATGTTTTCATACGGATTTCGTTGGAGCAGTGGACAAATTTGAAATTGGGTGGAAAGGGAAGGTGGCGTTGGGTGTGTTCAACAAGCATTCTTACCATGGGCATAGATAGAAAGGGAGGAAGAGACTACAACTCAGAATGGCGATATGTACCAGATGAAACGAAACTAGACTCGGGTTTCGACTCGCGCACAGACGATCGTACTCCACGCACCATGGTGTGGGGACTTGACGACACAGGCATGTGCCCAGATGAGCCAAAAGCAGTTGTCGATTGAGAGCTTGACCTTGTAGGTACAAAGGATGCTTCTAAGCCGAGGGTGACATTCGGGGCCTCTTCCGATTCAGTATTGATCGAACTAGAAGAACGAGGCGACGCTTGCGTGGAGTCAGACACACTCGACAAGGGAACCGAGTCCTGAGAAACTCGATGAGATGAGATCAATCTCGTGGGTTCAGGGTTGATCGACGACGTCACGGAAAGATTCGAGTCAACAGATGACGCCGAAGCCTGATCCAAGGGGTCTACCGCTTGCGAGGGTGAGTTGGAAATGGATACGCTGTCCATGCTCGACGAGGATAGGTCGGAATGCGGTACTATCTCTGCTGTTGGCACAGCAGCAGCGTTCGTCGACAGGACATTCGGGTCGGTCGAAGCGCTAACATTAGAAGCACTAATGCCAGAACCAGTTTCAGTATGAGACGCAGGTGTCGCTGCTTCTTCAATCGTGGCATCAGGGGACAAGATTGGCGTTGCACTGCTAGCCTCTTCCGAAGACGGAGGTAGGCCCTCGTCCACGACGTTTACCGAGATATCTCCCACTGGCAAAACGGAGGCCATTTGCTCGCCTGCTGCAGGCCAGTCCGAGGATGTATGATCTTCTGGCATTGACGATGTAGGGCCTGTTGCTTGCGCCGGTTCACTTGCTGGCGTACTAATGCGACGACGCTGCAGCTCAGGAGGTACAGGCATATTAGCCACATCGCGCAGGAGACCATCATCAGGTAGGCGTGGCATGCCCATAGACTCGCGTGCACGCACAATGTCATCACGAAGACGGAGCGTGGTGTTCACCAAGATTTCTTGAACAAAAGTGGAAAGATCATCCAAATGGCCATGCACCTGCACCAAGAAAGTCGCATAGAGATTCTTATCCAACACGTAGCTTGGATTGTCCATCAACTGGCGTGCCAAGAGTTCAAAGCTCGTCTCGGCACGTTTGAACAACTCGATCACGCTTGGTTGTAGTTTGGCAACTTCCTCGTCAAGATCAGGACCAAGCATGTCTGGCTCGCTCGAGAGAGGTTCGCCATTCGACGAAAGAGCGCCTAGTTCTTTGTGTGTGTCAGCACGGAACTCTTGTCCACGACGCTTGATAGCCAAATCCCAGCCGAGGTAGTCATAATACGTTCGCTGAAATTCAGCTTGTTCCATTAGGTCGTAGAATGCTGCCAAGGCATTGCGGCTTAGCTCACGGATTTTTTGGACGCCCTTCTCAACCAACTGCTGCTCAGTCCTGCTGCTCGCATAGATGACCTGTTCGATTCCAGTCCGCAATTCATCATACACATCGATCATAGACTCGACACCCTCAGCAAGGCTTTCCTCCAAGAAGTTCTTCCATTCAGCAGCCGACGGCTGAATCGGCGCGGGTATCGATGCCGCATGTTTTTTCGCAGCACGCAGCATACGCAAAAACGACGCTGAAATGCCATGATCAATGGCAATTCCAAACACTTGTTCAAGCCGGGATGGAATAAGCATGAGAGCAAGCCGTCGGGATTCTACAGCTTCTTTCAGCACTTCATTCGTCTGGTTGTATGCGAGCCTGCCGATCTGACGTTCATGCTCTGACAATGTATCCTCTGCATATAAGAGCTCAGCATCAAGACGAGCCTGAAGCACCTTCACAGGCTCGCCCGACTCGGGATCAATTTCACTCTCTGACGAAGAATTGGCACTCTCAATTTCAGACTCAGCGCGATCGCGTTGTCCGTTTACACTCGATACATCCTGTCAACAATAATGTATTAGATTCCGACTGCGCAAGAAAAGGGAAAGGGGGAAAGAAAGCGCTATCACGCAAATGCAGCGCACGCACCTAAGGCTTTTACATAGGCCCGCGCATCAACAGGTGGTGGTAGCACGCACGCTCACATACTTACAGCCTCTTCGACTTGTTCGTATGCATCCTGTACGGCATCAGCAACAGACTCGCCCATCGTCTTTTCCTTAATACCGTGGTCCTTCAGCGTCTGGTCGATGACCTCACTCGCTTGTTCATAAGCGTTCTGAGCAGCTTCGGGCACTTTGTTGACGACGGAACCGTCCTTCAGCCCAGACTTGCTAAGTGTCTCGTCGACGGCTGATGCTGCCTCTGAGACCTTCGCGCCTGCTTGGCTGTAAACATCCTGGACTTTATCCGTCACCTTGTTCACCAACGAGCCGTCCTTGATGCCGTACTTCTGAAGCACCTGGTCCACAGCCGCGCTCACGGAAGCATGCAGTTTCTTCACATGCGGGTGAGCATGCGTCACGTAATGATGATGCGCAAATGGGAAAGCTGTGTGGCGACCAAACTTGTACGCATTATAGATGTTGTTTTTGATACGTGGGTGCAGCTTTTCGACGTAGTACTTGGACGACGCATCGTGAGCATCAAATAAGCTGCGTCCGGCCTTGAGCACGTGTGGGTGCACGTCCTTATGATACGTGCGCATGTAAGGGTTCAACGCCTTGTTCATCTTCTTCACATAAGGGTACACGTGCTTCTTATAGTACGAATGGAGCGTGCGCTGGTGTGGCAACGACCACGCATGCGCTTGCTTGTACAGGGCACGAGCACCAGGGACGACATGCATACGGTACGTGTCGTGCATCTGCTTGGACGACTTGTACAGGGCAGGCGAGTATCGCTTCCATGCATCGTGTGTGGCATCCATGTACTTGCCAGCATAAGGATGCAAGAAGTCGTGTGTTTTCACACCAAGGTCATGAATCACAGGTGCTACATTTTCATGCACAGATGCCATCTCGCGACACACAAGAAGCTCGTGGTTCGGGTTGTAATTGAACGAGAACGGTTCGGACGAGCAACGGAACAGCGCCGCGTAGATCAAATAAAAGATACCCAGACGCATGATCCAGCGGGTCAAACAGCACCCTGAGCTTCCTTTAGACTTGGTGCACTTGGACTGCTACCAATGTCAGCAACACGGCTCAGATGGCATAGAAGCAACTGGTTGACGAGAGTGCATCACCCCATGCCCCCGTGAGAGACATGGACTTCATGTGAACATACCTTGGTCGTTGTCGACGTCATCTTCTTCTTGGCTTCGTCTTCCTGTTAATGCGTAAGAATAAACAGATGTGTATGATCTTGTACATACAGCAAAGCGGATAGGCGGGGTGCGCTGTGTCGTTGGCAAAGGCATGCTTTGACGAGTTTTGCGCGCCATGACGGTCAAAGAAAAGAAAAATTTGTTTCGATTTTGTGGCGTTCGCTTCAAGTTCGACACTCAGACGTTCAATTCACTGAAGCACAACCCCACTATTGACAAATATTGGCCAGTACATACCCGAGTGTCTACATAATCCCAAAAAAACCACCGAGGACACGCACGCATCCCGATCGATCACCGAACCCCGATCGGTGCACAGGCTTCATCAAGTCCATGGGCATTTGTCATTCTGCATGACTCCAGATGCCCAGACTTTTCGCATTCTGGAGAAACCGCGATCACTTGAGCGTCAGACATCTCACTGCCCACCACACGTATACCAGTTGGGTTGAAGTGACGTGTCCATTTCAATAATCTCAGCAAGTTATAGTAGATGTGAGAGAAAAGGGGTGAATAAAAGCTACGATGTGCGCGCATGTCAAATGAGTGTATTTACATGCTATCAGACATATGATGGACAGATGATCAGAAGTAGGAATGATGATGATTTAGCCTATGATCGCGAACACGGACAAGAAGAACCCGACCGTCAGCGCTAGAGTCGGGAAATTCGACATCCAAAACGGCATTTTCACGGACGAGACACCGCCACCAGTGTGGCTCACTGAGCTGGCAGACGACATGGCAGAGGACAGCATCGACCGGGCGGACTCCGTGGTGGCAGAGGCACCTTTGATGGCGTCGGCTTTCTCAGACGGCTGTGTCACAGTGGACAAAGTTTTCGAATGACGAGCATTCGATGAGCTTTCAGACTTCGTTTTCCTATTTTGGTTAGATCTTCATACAAACGAAAGTTGCATTAATACATACGAATGATGGGACTCATGTGATGACAAGTCCTTGCCCATGGATGAACGGTCCACAACTCCTGCTACACCAGACGTGCTCTCACTGACAGGGATACGAGCGAGAGCCACAGTCGCGATGGCCAGTAGGACAACGAGAAGATGCGTGCGCATGTATCGAAATGACAGAGGTTGGAAGTGACGAAGTGCCAAGCTGGGCACCGGCTACTTGTCGCCCCTCAGTGCCAGTGAGTCGCGCACCGTTGGATACTGTGGTAGATACGTGCATGCACTAGTATTGAGCAAGAAAAGCATGCTTATGTAAAAGTGCATATCCCCGACAGAGAGCACAGCCTTAGAGCTAGGGTTCTCATTTGAACGAATAGCGGCAGCGCATTAATAGGTGGGCCACTATTGTTAGGACGGTGCGTGGCGGCGCTTCTTTGAACGAGATGCTAATCGGGTATGATTATTCTCTAGTCGGGAAATCATATCATCGAATGACGAAGCGCGTTTAGCGGCCTTAGCTCGCATGGCTTCGCGTAGGCCCGCCACATCAACGTCTTCATCGTTGTTATTATCAGCTGCTGTTGATGCTGGAGGGTCATTCGTACTTCTGTCGGTCTCGCGACTGCTGCTCTTTTCGTTGACGCTGCGTTGGGTACCATCCGCATGGGCAGGAGCGCTTTCGGACGTAGATTGTTGCGAAGAATCAGACACCATGCCTGAATGACGACGACGCTGGCCAAATAGATCATCCCATACACCCAATTCCTTCGCGTACGCTTCGGCCTCGCTCGCCTCTGACCGTGCCTTATCGCGCAGAGTCTTGCGAATTTTGGGACCCTTGGTTGATGATGACAACTGGGTCCACGCTCGAGTTTCATGTAGTTCGTTAGCACGTAGAGCTGCATTAACAATTTCGACAAAGCGTTCTTCATCATCCAAGATGTTAGAGCATGGGACGGCAGAGAAAATGCCTTCAAGCGAGCCGCGATGATCGCGGTACGCTTGCAAAATGTCTTGGCGCTCTTCTTCCGAGCCTTGATACGCCGATTGAAATTCGGAGAGAGACTTGGCATTCACTTCGCCCGTCCACAGAGACTTGAAATACTCGTTCCAGTCGACAGGCTCGTCACTGTCCCAAACTGAATCGCTCGTAGAGCCTGTTCTTTCATACCGCTTACGGCGCTTACTGTCAGACAAGACAGTATACGCGAATCCAATCTGCTGAAAACGGAGTGCAACTTTCTCGGCATTGTTGCCGTGCAAGGCCGCCTTATCTGGGTGGTACATGAGGGCTAGTCTGCGGTATGCCTTACGAATATGCTCGGGGCTAGGATTGTCGTCTCGATCCAGACCTAGCACCTTGAATAGGTCCACATCCTGCTCATGAGAGAAGAAAAGATGCATCGGATCGTCACTTGCGTCGCTGGTCATTCTGTTGATGGAATTCGTGCCTGTTCGCTGGGCGGCGACAAAGGTGATCGCAATCTTAGCAAGCAACGCGCGGGGCTGAGATATTTTTTGTGCCTTGAGAAGCGAGACGCGCCCCGACGCCTCATGAAAAACGTGGAAATTCATACTAATCATTTGCAAGCGCGTCATCAATCTTAGGACCGACCGTACGAGTGTTGGTGAGCGAATGCCTAATAGGTCAAACGCCTAACTCATGGATGAAACCATCGAGTTTCGCTTTGGTCACAAATCCAATTAGCGGTGTCCGCCATTGCAGCTGGCCATTCTTGTCAAAACGATCGGCGAGCTAGGGACTTGAGTGGCAAGAGTCGCTCGTGACAACAAATAGTTAGCGCTTTCATGACGCAGGCGCCTGATCATGCAGCTGCAAAAGCGAAAGAGTCAGCGATGAAGCGAGGGAATGCGAAAACAGCCACCATGGTTGACACGATGTACTTTACACCGGCGCAGTGGGAGCGGCTTCAGGTGCGCACACTTGGAAATAGCATGTCAGCTGCAAAATGGGAGCAAATACAAATGGCCGCTTGTTCGTTCATTACAGCGGTTGGAGCAAAGCTTGGATGCCCCCAAAGCACGATAGGTACGGCCCAGTTGTTATACCAACGATTCCACCTATTTTACCGGCCGGCCGATTTCGTGATGCATGAGGTTGCACTGACATGTCTTTTTACGTCTACCAAACTCAATGATACGCAGAAACGTCTGCACGAAGTATTGTTGGCAAGCTATGCGTTTCGTTACCCTGATCTTCTAGGGCGTCCGCCAGCAACAAAGGACGGCACAAATGGCAGGCAGGCAGACTGGATTGCTCACACACATGTCTCAGAGAATGACATGGATGCGCATGTGCTGCATCGTGAACAGGTATGCTTGCTTACGCTTGAGCGAATGCTGCTGCAGTGCATGTGCTATAATTTCCAGCTTCGGTCAAGTCGTTTACTGAAATGGACGACGAAGCTCGCCCGGCTTTGGGACATGCCAAAACAACATGCAGATCTTTCTTGGCGCATCGCTTGTGATAGCCATCGGACGAATGCACCGTGGCTCTATACCCCGTTGACCGTGGCCATCGGCTCTGTGTACGCGTGTGTGGCGTTGATGCATGCTGCTGGCCACTCCATACCCACGGCCCAACAGTTTGAACACGAGTCTTCTCGCTGGGAGTTGCGCTGGTCCACATGTATGGAGAATGTTGATGATGTGGCCATTCGTTTGCTCCAGCTCTATGCGCAGCACGCACTGACTCTGATGAGTGAGCGCAAGAGCGAACGCCTCGTACCTCCACACGTGGCATATCCACCGCCGATGGGCCTGCTGCGCTGGCGTATCTTTGCACCTCAAGACTTATCCAGTTGCGTGACACAAGCTCTTATCTATGTGCGCCAACGGGCACAAACTCGTGCACAGTGGCCCATCGATGACCGGAGTGATTTGCTTGGACAACGGAAGCGTTTTGCTACTGAAGCTCGCCATGACGACACACTTGCCTCCACGATTTTCACGCCCACACCTGATGACGCAACTCGCATTGTGGCGACACGATATTTATTACCTATATAGACCTGGTGGTATCTTGGATTAAAAACGCGTAAACCCTACGTTCTATGTGAAAAAGGGAGAAGGATGCGAGCTTTCCAGGGGCCTGCACAGGCGAGAAACGACCGAGACCAACTCCATGTACGCCGCTCGCAGAACAGTATCAAGAATGTCGATCATGCCTCTTGTACACTGGCATGCATAGTGCGATGCACTTGCTGCATAACCTTGTCCCAATCCATATAATACACATACCAGAGAGAAGTGATGGTCCCGTAAACAAGCGCAATGGTGAGACCCCACCAAAGTCCGGCAAGACCAAGATGCCAGGGACCAAAAGCAAGAAATAGACTCACTGGGAGCCCAGCCATGTAGTAAGCTGTCACGTTGATGAACGCACTCAGAGACTGCCTTCCACAGCCTCGCAAGATGCCGCCGACAATGCCACATGTACAATCGGCACACTGGAAAAGGGCCATGATGGGCAAGACGGAGGCGACTAGCTCCACGACGGCATCGTCACTGCTAAACAAGTATCCCAGGTGGTGTCGCGTGAAAAATACAATTGATGAATTCAGCAGCCCAATAAGGAGTGACAAGACAATAGCCGCATGACTTGCGATACGCGCGGATTGTGCATGCATAGCGCCTAACAGGTTACCAACACGCACAGACGAAGCGACGGCAGCACCATAGGGCAGCTGGTATGTCACAGATGACAGGACAAGAAGCACAGATTGAGATGCAAGGGCACGTGTGCCAAGAGCAGCGGTGACGAGCCCAACAATTTCCCAGGCCCACCACTCTGATGCGAGACTCAGCAAGCCGGCAAAACCGAGCGAAGCGCATGTCTTGAGAGCGGCAGGATCCCACGCCTTACGAGAAAAGCCTCCCCATGTCCCGTGTGAGAGCAAAGCACATTGCATGACGCACAGAATCGCCATGAGCCACATCGATATGGCACTGGCCATCGGTGCGCCCAGGAAGCCAAAACGAAATTGCTCAGGACCCCAAACAAGGATGAAATTCGCAAGGGCATTGATGGGTGACACGATCAAAAGCACGACAGTCGGCGCATGCATGACGCCCTGGGCCTGAAGAAAGCGACGGCACAACTCGAACACGGCATGACCCGGAAGACCCAGAGCCAGGACAGCGAGAAATTGACGGGCCTTGTGCGCAATATCAGGTTCTTGACCAAGCAAAAGCAATCCACTCTCTGCATTGAGCCACAAAAGAACGATGGCGGGTAAAATAAACATGATAATGATGCCGACGCGCTGGGTCCATAGCCCCATTAGATGAGGCTGGCGTGTGTATGAAGCAGGGAGTAGCGTGTCCAATGCGGAAATGAGACCGCTAATTACACTAAACCCGGTTACGTTCGCGGTAATGCCTGCTAGTGAAGCAGCAGCAAGTTCGACGGTGCCGAGATGCCCTAAGCTCAAGATCGACACGACAGACAAACTGAGCTCCAAAAGATGTGTCGCACAGACTGGTATCGTAAAATTCAGTAGGGTATAGAGTTCTGAGCGCAAGTGACTGTCGGGAGATATGCTCTGTGCAAGTGTGCTAGAAGGCCGTATAGCCCCGTAACCAGACGCATTGCCCATGCTGGAGATGTGTGGCTGGATCATGGATGTCGATGACGAGTCAGCGAGAAGCGGTGCATCTTCCCGCTGCATTGACGCAGGATGCTGACTCGCAACTAGAAAATCCCCTGCAATGATGCCAGAGAGATTGCCCGACCGTACCGAGCCTGCGTCATCCGGCTCGGCATCACGAGACGGCATCACGAGGA
>ERZ500990.83-NODE-83-length-31948-cov-7.705076_pt1 | contig 31948 bp, 32 predicted proteins | sample MGYA00248876_ERZ500990 | MGnify/ENA primary metagenome ERZ500990 (study PRJEB25958, sample SAMN03398517) | human skin metagenome | study: EMG produced TPA metagenomics assembly of the Human Skin Microbiome Metagenome (human skin metagenome) data set.
GCGTTTAAGCTAACACTGGCTTGTCGCTCTGCGCCCATCCAGCAATTATTGCGGTTATAACAACTACCCACGTAGGTTTTGTCAAACAAGTTACTGACATTCAAGCCCACATCGAACATGCGGTTAATTTGATAACTGCTAGCCAAATCCACCAAGGTCACGCTTGGCAAAGTATCTGAGTTTTCTCTATCAATCTGCATCCCAGCGATGTGTCGCACACCCACTTGCACCGCGGTTTTGGCGTTGGGTTTCATACTTGCCCACAGTGTGGCGTTGTGCTTGGCAATTTGTTGCGGGGTATTGCCAACCAGCTGGGGGTTAAACTCATCCTTGGTGATTTCGGCATCGACATAACCATAGCCGACACCCACATTTAACCAATCGTTGAAACGATGATCGGCAGAAATTTCAAAACCTTTTGATGTGGTTTCACCTGTTTGGGTTTGTTTGGTCCAGTCGATAGCTGTGACCTTGTCATTTTTGCGTGTGATATCGTAGGCAGACAGCGTAGCCTTGGTGGCTTTGTCTGCTGAGCTGTTATATTTAATCCGCTTTAACTAGTTTTAGGGCAATCCATGTCGACTGTTTAATGCTCACCAATCACTGTAATGGCATCTAGACTGGCTTTTTCGCGTTGCAAACCGGTCAGTTCGCTGAGTTCGCCATTTTTCATCATCAACAATCTATCTGCCTTTTCAAAGTAGCTGTCATCATGACTAATAATAAAAAGCGTTTTGCCCATTTTTTGCAACATGGGAATAATAGTGTGATAAAACACACGGCGATAGGCAGGGTCTTGGTCGGCAGCCCATTCATCAAGCAGTAAAATAGACTTTTCTTCGGCGACAGCAAGCAGCATGGCAAGGCGTTTGCGCTGCCCCTGCGAAAGTTCGGTGGCGCTAAGTTGGTTATCGGTGACGCTAACTTTTTCTTTGATGGCTAAGATATCAAGCCAATTGTCGATTAACTCAGCATTGGGCGCATTTTGCGCGCTTCCCATCACAGTTTTAAACAGATAAAAATCGCTATAAATCGCTGAAAATAACTGGCGATAATGGGGGTAATGTTCTGAGGCGACAGGCTGGTTATCGATAAAAATACCGGAATTTTCCGCAAATTTAGGCTGATATAACCCTGTGATGAGCTTGGCAAGTGTGGATTTTCCGCTACCATTGGCGCCAATTAAGAACACCACTTCGCCGCGTTTTAACGTAAAGTTGATATGTTTTAAGCCAAAATTTGCGCTATTGTCATAGTGATAATTTATATTTTTAAAAGTAATGACTTGCCAATTTGGGGTTAAAATTTGTGTATCAAAATTTGGGCTATAGTCGGCAAGCTGTAATGATTGTATTTTTTCCAAGGCAACTTTAGCCGTTTGCACGGTGGGAAATGCCCCAATCGCCATCAGTAGAGGCGACTGGATAAATAATACGGTGAGGGCAAACGTAGTGGCGGTGGCGGTATCTACCCAATGATAAATATTTGCTAGGGCATAAATCACCCCAATTACGGCAAACATCATAATATTTGACCAGCTTACGGCTGACAGATGAAAAGTATCGGCTTTGACAATATGGTTGAAATAGTCGCTTGCGTGGCGTTGATAATCATGGGTAAATAGACGTCTGGCACGTTCACGATTTAAGGCAAGTTCTTTTCTTCCATCAATCACCGCTTGATAATCTTGATACAGTGCATCATTGATTTCTCGTAATGTGGCTAAATGGGCATACACATGACCCACGAGTTTACTGCTGATAAAAATGGTCAGCGTAATACACCCCATGACCACAAGCAGCATTGGCAGAGATAAAAACCCCAAATAAACCGCGGTCGCTGTGCAGATAATCACCCCTTGCACCAGCTCAGGCAAGCGTACAAACGCCACGGTAATCGACTGCACATCGGTAGTTAAGCTGGCTAAAAGCTTGGCACTACCGATTTTTTCGATTTGGGCGATTGCAGTGTCTAAGATACGTTTTATCAGTTGCGAACGTAATTCAAATACAAAGCGATGCCCTAACTTAGTCAAGGCAAGCTGTGACATAAACGTTGTCGCTAATAAACCCATAATCGCTACCAAAAACACCGCTAATATCTGCCAACTGCCTAAGAGGGGATTATCAGTGCCGACTGCTGCGATTAAAAAACGGTTAATAAAGGCGATAATAGCGACATTCACCAAGGCATTAAGCAGATTGAGCAAGATGACTTTGATAAAGGCAAAGCGGTGCTGTTGCCAGATGAGGGTCATAAGGGGCATGGTAGTAGGGAACATGTATTTCCTGTTTAGCTTTTATTTTTTAGGCAGTCTCAAATAAAAATCGGACAAAGCAAGCTTCATCCGATGGCAAACGTTAACAATGGGTAAAATTAAAAATCAAAGGTCGCTGACAGCTTCAATGTGCGTGGCTCACCTAAGGTAAGATAGCCTGCACCGTTGTCACCTGCGGTATTTTCATAACCGCCTACCGATGACCAGTAGTCTTTATCGGTGACGTTAGCAATCACCCCTTTGAGCGTGACTGCTTTACCGGCAAGTTGGGTTTTATATCTTGCGCCCAAATCCACAGTGGTGTAGCCATCGACTGTTAGGGTGTTGGCATCATTGGCGTAACGTTTGCCGGTATGGATGACATCGCCTGTTAAGGTTAAGCCATCTACTTGGGGTAAGTCATATTCTAGCCCTAGGTTCAACAGGTGTTTTGCCGCACCGATAACTTGCTTCCCTTCAGTGGCATCGCTACCGGTGTCTTTTTGTTGGGTATCAAGGAAAGTCACGCCGCCTAGCACTCGCATATTGGCGGTGGGTTGTCCATATACATTGAGTTCAACGCCTTTATGTTGGTTTTTGCCGTGCGCTTCAAAGGTGGTATCAACGGTAGTATAACGCGGCTTGTTGGTTTGAAAAGCGGTGAGACCTGCACCGATAACGCCGCGGTCGTATTTCACGCCGATTTCGCTTTGTTTGGTGACGTACGGTGACATGGCTTGACCTGCATTGGTCAGCTCAGTTGTTACGCCATCGATGGTGGTGGTGAGAGGGGCAGTTTCGCCTTTGCTAAGGCTTTGCATATAGTTAGCAAAGACTGACCATTCATTGCTAGGGCGATATAATAGGGCAAACGCAGGCGTGGTTTTACTTTCTTTATATTTGCCATTACTGGCTTGGGTGGTGGGGTCAAAACTTTCATCTTCAATGGTTTGGTGTCTTGCCCCCAAGGTCACTTGAAGTTTATCATCCATGAAGGCTAGGGTGTCTGCCAATGCCACACTGGTGAGCGTGGTTTCGCCTGTCTTGGTAGGATGGTCGATATCGCCACCTGCCAACGCCGCCGCTGACCAGCTGGGTTTGGCGTACGAGGTTGGGTGATATAAATTGGTCGTCAGCGTGTTTTGCCAATCAAATTGATAAGGTGCTTTTGTCTGTGCTTTATAGATATTGCCAGACACTACCCAATTATGGTTGATTTTGCCTGAGGTCAGTTTCCCACGGATACCGATTTCGCCTGTGTTGATGTCGTCCTCACGGGCATTGTCAAAGCGGTAGGTGGTGCCATCGCCATTTAGATTGGTGACCGTCAAGTTAGCGAGCGAGTTCTCTTCTTCGCCATGACGAAAGCCATACGCGCCATACGCAGTCAAATTTGGGCTAAGGTCATATTCAGCCCGTAATGTGCCAAACACATCTTTTTCATTTGAATAACTCCACGGTTGCGACCAGTTGCTTTTGGCATCAGCGGCATTGGGTACACGGGTCAAACCTGACAAGGTGACATTGGTGCGTGTTTTTTGCAGTTCGTTATTTTGATAGCCCAAATCTGCCGATAACCGCATGTTATCTTGGCGATAATCTAAGCCCAAACCGACCAAACCCAATTTGGCTTTTTCATCATCGACTGCTGTACCGCCATCTTGATAAGCGACATTGGCACGCACACCGTACGCTTGATTTGCGCCAAACCGTTGTCCCACGTCTAGGGCAATTTTACCATTTTCGGCATTTTCGCTGCTGATAGTGACTTTACGAATCGGCGTTTGAGTGGCACGCTTTGGCAGCAAATTCACTGTGCCCCCTTTATTACTACCCCCGGGTGCCATGCCATTTAGGAAGGTGCTAGCGCCACGTTGTACTTCGACCCGCTCAAATAGCTCACTTGCGATAAATTGACGAGGCATAATGCCGTATAAGCCGTTCATCATGGTATCGTCAGAGTTGGTGACAAATCCGCGAATGAGATAAGCTTCTTGAAAGTTACCAAAGCCACGAGCCACACGCACCGTTGAATCTTTTTTTAGGATATCGCCAACAGAATCCGCTTGTTTATTTAAAATAAAGTCATTGGTATAGGCCGTGGTCGAAAAAGGCGTTTCCATGGTCGATTTATTACCCAAAATACCGATACGGCTACCTGTGGCGACTTGCCCACCTTGATAGGCGGGCGGCAAACCAGTTTTTGATGCATCCGCACTTGCAGTCACCACGATTTCATCGAGTAGGGTTTCTGTGGCAGCATCCGTGGTATTGGATTCTTCTGCCATCGCCGCGGTTGATAATAAGCCAATCGTACTCGCTGCCAAAGCCGAACGCACGGCTAAAGATAATAGGGATAAACGCATATTCAATCACTCAAAAGACAATAGATAAAACATTTTTGCGAATGATAACAATTATTATTTCTATTTACAATAAGTAATGATAGCGTAACCAAAGAAGTTATGTTTTTAATTTTTCATACCTTTCATCAACCATAAAAAATATAAGCCGCCTACGATAGAAGCGATTGTACCCGCAGGTATTTCATAGGGAAAAATCGCATAACGTCCCACCCAATCAGCAATCAACATCAATCCTGCGCCCAGTAGCGCTGATAAGGCTAATTGTTGAGGTAACTGCACCGCCCCCAGTGTCTTGGCTAAATGCGGCGTCATCAATCCAATAAAACTTAGCGGTCCAACCGCCAGTGTCGAAACAGTGCTTAACACCGCTACAAGGCTAAAAATCAGTATTTCGCTACGTTTTACTGATACGCCCAAACTGCGAGCCATCGTTTCATCTAGGCTAATCACCCTAAGCGGCTTTAGTAGCAAAAAACTGAGCAAAAATAACACTGTACCAATGACCATTAATGCCCACGCCGTCACAGGATAAGCATGATATGTTGTACCCGATAGCCAATTGAGCATCGCTTGTAAGCGAGGGTCGCCTGACAGTTTGATTAAAGTTAAAATACCACCCATCAATGCAGAAATCGCCACACCCACGAGTAACAAGTAACTGGAAGATAGCCGACGAGCAAGCCACAAAACCAACAGTAACACCAAACCCGCACCTAACAGCCCACCCAATAAAGGCAATCCCAATGCCCAAAAAGAATCGGTTGCCAGTCCCAGTGTGCCTAATATTACTGGACTGAGCACAAACACCAATACCACCCCCAATGCCGCACCTGAACTGATGCCCATCACTTCAGGACTTGCCATCGGATTTCGAGTCAAGTTTTGTAATAGCACCCCTGCGGTAGCCAGCATGACACCTGTTGCCATTGCCGATAACGTACGCGGCAGGCGAAAACTCTCGATAAAACTTGCCTCGGTATGCCACCCAAAACTGCCCATCGCATCAGGGGAAATATGTAATACACCTACCGTCACAAGCAGCAACAACCCGACCGCAACCGCCCAAAAACCGCCACCAAAATATCGGCGTTTGCTGGCCAACAGGCTAGGGCTTTGTTCGGCAATCATGGGCTGTTTACTTTGTCGAATGACCAACCAAATAATCAACCCGGCACCTAATATCCCTGTGACCGACCCCACAGGCAGCGTTATATTAAGTAATGATTTGAACAAGGGTGACAGCAGCGTCACAATGTTATTAGTGAGCCATAACAACATCGCCCCAAAGGCAAATCCTGCCAGTAATCGTTGTCCAATCGGGCGAATCGCTACTACATTAACGACACTTGCCGCAGCCAAACCGACAAAACTTAAAACGCCCACGCGGCTTACCACGCTTGCCGTGATGACCGCAACAAGGATTACTACCAACATACGCACGGCAGCCACAGGTACTCCCAAGGCTTTGGCTTGGCGTTCATCAAGGCTCATGATGGTTAAAGGTTTGACCAAAAACAACAAGATAACGGGCAAGATTAAGCTTATTAGCACAAAAAACTGGCTATTTTGCCAACTGGTTTGGGTTAAGTTACCGCTTTCCCATGCCATGACCCCCATAACCCTTTCTGAGAAAAAAATCATCAACAGTGAGGAAATAGCAGAAAACAAAATATTGACCACCAAACCACCCAAAATGAGCACCACAGGATTCATACGACTGTTGGCAGCAATTGCAAACACCAAGCCCATACTCAGCAATGCCCCAACAAATGCCACCCAAAAGCTACCATACAAGCCAAAACTGGGAAAAAACAGCGTCACAATTAATAAAGCCAATTGTGCACCTGTTCCTACCGCAAGCGTACTGTCTGAAGCAAGGGTGTTTTTGACCAATTGCTGTAGCAAGACACTGACTACGCCCAGTAATCCGCCGGCAAATATCGCCACTAACATAGTCGGCAAAATTTGTAACTGCGCCACCATTTGCGCTAAGGTTAGCGACTGTGAACGGGCAAATAATAACCCCAATGAATCATGCCAAGTAGTTTTAACAACCAAAGCCGTGGTCATTAAAACCAGCGACAATAAGCCACTAAAAAGCCAACAGGCAGGAGCATTAAAGGGCTTGGTGATTCGCTGGTTATCTCGCTGGTTATGTTGTAGCCTAGTTTTATTACCCATGAGCCTTGCCCCCTAACCAATGAGCCTGATTTAATCGCTCGCCAAATACCACCATAGAAGACACGCCGCCATACAGCCAAATCGGCGGTAAGACTGCCATACAGCGGCTATTGTTAGCCGTTGCGCCATAGCCTAGCCGCTGCCACAGCAAATTTTTGGCTAATTCTTGACGTAGCATAGGGCTAAACGGCTCAACCACCACCAAACAGGTGTCATCATCAAGTTTTGCCAAATCACTCAATGCCAGCGAATTAAATCCCCAAAGATTGCCTTTACCCATCTGATTTTCAAGGGTAATCAAATTTAACCCCATCACCTCAAAGGTCGGTCGAAACAGGCTATTGTTGGTATAAATCCGCAAATTATTGCTATCGGCAAACTGCACCACCGCAATTTTTTTGATGTGGGGATGCTTTTGGCGAAATGTCGCACCAAGCTCGCCAAGCTGTTTTTTTGACTGCGTTAAAAATTGCTGGGCGCGTTGCGGCTGATGAATAATTTCACCCAGCTGAAGAGTCGGTTCAGCATAGTCCTGCCAAGTCGCTATCGCGTTTTTTGACATAAAACTCACCGACTTATGGGGTGTGTTGCCGTAAGCAGGTCTTAGATGGGCATAAAAATCATTATCAATAATCACAATATTGTTAGAAGATGAGGTGAGTTGGGCAAGCCGTTCAAAGTTTGGGGTGAATCGCTCCCCAATATCGATGATATCGCTTGGTAGCGAGGGCGTACCCACCCATTCACGGTAGCTTTTGGTATCGCCTGTGGCAATCGGTGGATAGCCTAGGGCGGTGAGGGTCGAAGCCACCGCCCAATCAGGGGTGATGACTTTGACGGTGTGAGCATCTGCGGGCGGCGCTTCAAGCTTTAAATCCCGCTGAGGCTGGCAAGCTGTCAAAAAAAACAAAACAATCAGCAAGCAAAAAGCTCTCATCACACCACCGCCACTTTATTTCCGGTGACTGGGTGACTTAATAAATGCAAATTGATACCAAAAATCTGGTCAAGCACTTGCGGTTGCATGGTACTGGCGACATCACCAACATGACAAAGCATGCCGTTTTTTAACGCAATGAACTTATCGCAAAACTGTGCCGCAAGATTAATATCATGAATAATAATCACGATCGCCTTGTTTTTGTGCCGTGCCAAATCACGAATGAGACGCAGTATTTCAACTTGATAGACGATATCGAGCGGGGCAAGTGGTTCATCAAGTAGCAAATAGGGCGTATCTTGGGCGATACACATGGCAAGCCATGCCCTAGCGCGCTCTCCACCGGATAGCGTTGCCACTGATTGCTCGGCAAACGGCGTGACTTGGGTCAGCGCCATTGCTTCACGCACCTTAGTATGGTCTTGTGGCGTAGGCTTTTGTAGCCATTTTTGATAAGGGTATCGCCCTAACATCACCAGTTCGGCAACGGTAAATTGACTGGCATCAGGCAATTTTTGCGGTAAATAGGCGACTTGTTGGGCGAGGGTTTTTGGCGGTAAATCAAAGATCGATTTGTCAGGCAAATCCTGTAATAAAATCTGTCCGCTATTGGGGCTGGTTTCCCCTGCCAAAGCTTTAATCAATGTCGATTTGCCCGAACCGTTATGCCCAATTAAGGCATAGATTTTTCCCTTCTCAATGGTGACATTGATGTTGTGTAAAAGGGTTTTTTGTTGGCGCATGACGGTAAGCGATTGGGTGGTTAGCATGAGTTGACCAGGGTAAAAGTTTAAAATAGCAAATCATAGCATTGATGATAATAATTATCATTAATTTTTATAAATAAGAATTAATATCATTTAAGATATTGATAACGATTATCATTCACACTATAATACAGCGATTTCAAAAGTTTCCCTAAACATACAGCGCTATAACTATGTCTATCCAACGTCACGCTAACTTTAGTCAAGCCCATTTCTCAAATGATATTAGCAGCATATTCGATAAAAAGTCGGGCACGTTGGCACTGATTGGTGTATTGAGCTTACATGGTATCGTAGCGATTAGCTTGGCAAATATGGCAACGCCTGATATCAAACCGCCCAACGTCACGCCACCGTTAGAAATTAGCTTTATCGCGCCACCACCTGCGCCAACCAAGCCTGAAGAGATGACGGTAACAGCCGAGCCAAAACCGATAAAACAATTACCTAAACCCGTCGAAAAGCCAAAAGAAAAGCCGATAGAAAAACCCATCAGCAAGCCTATTGAGAAAACAGTTGAAAAACCGATTTCTAAAAAACCTGTAGAACAACCGATTAAACCATTACCCGAACTGTCGAAACCAGCAGAAAAAACTATCGTTAAGCCGCCACAAGTTGACCAAAACATTGTCATGGCAAGGCAACTAGCCCTCGCCAATGAGCGAGCCGAACAGGCGCAAAAACAACAATTTGAGCGCCAACAAGCACTCGCCAGACAGCAAGACTTAAAACAACAACAAGAATTGGAACGGCAACAAGAATTGGAACGCCAACAAGCGCTTGCACGGCAAAAAGCGTTGGACAACCAATTAATTGAACAACAAGAGCGTGAGCGCAAACAAGCAGAAATAGATCGTCAAAAAGCGCTAGCTGATGCCAAAGCCAGACAAGCAGATGAAGCTAGGGCGAAAGCCGAAAAGGCAAAACAACAACAAGCCGACAAGGATAAAGAAGCCCAACAAGCGCAAAATAATGCACCTGTGAGCTTTTCGGCAGGGCAAGCAAGTTGGCGACGGCAACCTAGCTTTAGCTGTCATAGTGAAGACCTGGAAAACGGCGCATTAACGGCGATTATTCGCTATACGGTGGACAAACAAGGCAATCCAACCAGCGTCACTTTAGCCAAATCGACCGGCAATGTCAGAGTCGATAGACAACTGTCTATGCAGGCTAAGAGCGGCAAATTTAACCCCTTTACCAAAAATGGCGTACCGGTGGTGGGTATTGTCAATCTACCGGTTCGCTGTCAATAACTATGATTGTTAAAAAATCCGTTCTTCATAAAGCTTATCCCCGTACAAATTGCTTTAACCAATATCACTTGCCCATTGTAGATATAAAAAACCCTCTAAATAAGCTATTTAGAGGGTTGTTCTTAGAGATTTTTTTGCTAGCTGATGAATTAATTGTATTCAATAACAAAATCTTCTGTGGCTACGCGTACTTTTGCCATAGGCGCAATCCAATCACGTGCTGGATCTGCAACACCCACGTACATGATTACGATACTTTTTAGCCCCAATTTCTCTAAACCTAATACCTCGTCAATCAGCTTAGGATCAAAGCCTTCGGCAGGGCAACTATCTACTTTAAGCTCTGCTGCTTGAGCTAACGCAAGTCCCAAGCCAATGTAAGCTTGGCGAGCGATATGTTCAAAATTTTCGTCTGCGCTTTTTTTGGCCACACTTGCTTTGAGCATGGAAGTATAGCTATCAAAACGCCCTCTAGGTAAGCCACGCTCATCTGTGGTCATGTCATACACGGTATCAATTTTTTCGGCGCTATAATCCTGCCAACCTGCAAAAACAAGCACGTGAGAACATTCTTTCATGCAGTCAGGATTGAGTGCACCGGCCACTAGCTGTGCCTTGATGGCTTGGTTTTTGACCACGATAACTTTAAATGGCTGCAATCCCGATGAGGTGGGCGCCAGTCGGGCGGCTTCGATGATTTTGTCGATATTTTCTTGACTCACACTTTGGTTTGGGTCAAAGGCTTTGACGGCATGGCGCCATTGTAAATTTTCAATCAGTGACATGAAATATTCCTAATCTAGTGATACAACTATAATGATAATAGTACAGTGATAAAAGTTATTGCCCAAGTCTTTAAAGAAAGCTGAAGAAAGCTCGATGTTACCAATTTTATCATTGGCTGTTAGAACGCTTGGGTGGTTTTCAATTTGCTCAACAAAACGGTGAATGTGCCCAAATTGGTCTTTGACAGTTGAGCACGCCACTTGCAATGGCAATTATGTTAAATTGATTATGCCACAACCTTGGTATGAAGGCGTACGTCAACATTACCACGCACGGCATTGGAATACGGGCAGACCTTATCCGTCGTCTCAACCAAGGCTTTGGCTTGTTCTTCGCTGACGCCGCTAAGTTCAATATACAAATCGATGTCAAGCGCATAACCGCCTTGGGTATTCATGCCAAGCCCAACCACTGCTGAGGTTTTTGAGCTGACGCCTTCTAGCTTCATGCGCTGTGCCACATGAGTCAACGCATTGTCAAAACAAGCGGCATAACCCATGGCAAATAATTTTTCTGGGTTGACGCCTGTGCTATTTTGCTCAGGGGATTGTAAATCAAAGCCCAGTGAACCATCTTCTAGTGCAACGTGACCTGAGCGGCCGCCTGTTGAGGTAGCAGTTGGGGTTTTATAAAAAATTTTCATAAGAGTACCTTTTTTGAATACTTAACTTGCGTGAATGAAAAAAATCGGCGATAGGCGTTACAACATTCGCCGCAGTATTTAGGTTTTAATATTTAGGTTTTAATATTTAAGTTTTAAAAAATTATATTTTACACAATATAATTTTCAGTGACTAGGCACGGTAATAAAATTCTCACACCGCGAATACAAACTAATAACAAATGACTAAAAATGCTAAATCTAACGATGCCCTAACAAGACGCATGATAATAGATAAGACGTAGGCAGATAGCGCTTAAGGCTAAAAATTTGTTTAATGGTTTTTGGGTGATAGATTGTAGGTACACACCTCCGTATGAGTCGAGCAGAGTTTCTGTGCTACTCGTTGTAGCAGATCTATTGCTTCGTCATCTAACTGCATGGCAGCTAACATAGCACTAGGAATGGTAGCGGCTTGGAGTTTTAGGGCATCCCCTTTGGCAGTGAGCGATATTTGTACCACCCGTTCGTCTTGGGTGGCACGCTCGCGATGCACAAAGCCTTTGCTTTCAAGACGTTTTAATAAAGGGGTAAGTGTGCCAGTATCAAGGTCTAAAAAATCGCCCAATGTGCCGACAGTTTGTGGACTTTTTTCCCATAGCACCAGCATGACAAGGTACTGTGGATAGGTCAAATCCAAGGCTTTTAGCAGGGGACGATAGTGGTTAGTGATACTTTTTGACAGTGAATAAATGGGAAAACATAACTGGTTACTCAGTTTGAGGGCATCGAGGCTCATCGTATTTTTTGGGACTCTAGAGATGAAAGGGTCATTGACCACTATAGGAAAAAACGCATCTTTGTGCAATCATTAACCACAATTAGCGGTCTGTACGGTCAAGTAGTTGATAGCCGATGATGGTGCATAATGTAACAAAGATAGCGGGTTAAATGACGGCATTTGTTTTTAAATTCATAATCTTGCATAATGGGTTTGGTATACTAAAAATCAAGGTGGGGATATGCTAATTGAGCCTTGGCACTGGCTGATTTTGGGGTTAGTGCTGATTATTCTTGAACTATTCTTGACCAGTTTTGTGAGTTTATCGATTGGTGTGGCGGCGATTGTGGTGGCCGCTTTGTCATGGTTATTACCGTTTAGCTGGTTTTTTTGGCTGATGGTATGGCTGATACTGTCGGTGATTTTTACTATCATTGGTTTTAAATTTATCAAGCCGTATATGCAAAATCGTACCACAGCAGGATTGGGTTCGGGGGTTATCATCGGGGAAACAGGCATGATTGTTCAAAGTCCGCAAGCAGATAAATTGGGCAAGATTCGTTTTAGTGTGCCAATTTTTGGGGCGGATGAATGGGTGTGTCGTAGCTACCAAAGCGCACCGCTGGCAGTTGGCGATAGAGCCATTGTCGTGGATGTTATTGGAAATGAGTTGCTTGTAGAATCCACCAAGCATTAATAAGCATTAATAAACATCAATAAAGGAATTGTCATGGAAGCGTTGAGCGGTATTGGTATTTTTTTGGTCGCCTTTGTGCTATTTACCCTTTATAAAGGGGTAAAAATCGTACCACAAGGGTTTAAATGGATTGTACAGCGTTTGGGAAAATACCATCAGACCTTAGAACCTGGGTTGAATTTTATCATTCCTTATGTCGATAACGTGGCGTATAAAGTAACCACCAAAGACATAGTGCTAGATATTCCCTCGCAAGAGGTAATCACTCGTGATAACGTCGTGATTATCGCCAATGCGGTGGCGTATATCAATATCGTGCATCCAGAGCGTGCCGTGTATGGTATTGAAGATTATGAGCAGGGCATTCGTAATTTGGTACAAACCTCACTGCGTTCTATCATTGGTGATATGGATTTTGACAGTGCGTTATCATCGCGTGACCAAATCAAAGCCGCGCTAAAAATGTCAATTTCTGATGATATTGCCGATTGGGGAATTACCCTAAAAACCGTGGAAATCCAAGACATTAGCCCATCACCTACCATGCAAATGGCGATGGAAGAACAGGCGGCTGCGGAGCGTCAACGCCGTGCTACAGTGACCAAAGCGGATGGGCAACGCCAAGCGGCGATTGCAGAAGCTGATGGACGTCTTGAGGCGTCACGGCGTGATGCCGAAGCGCAAGTGGTGCTGGCGCGAGGCAGTGAGCAATCAATTCGCTTGATTAGTGAAGCGGTGGGCGAGCGCGAGATTCCGCTGCTATATCTACTAGGTGAGCAGTACATCAAAGCCATGACTGATATGTCAAAATCACCGAATGCCAAAACCGTGGTACTGCCTGCTGATATCTTAAATACCGTGCGCGGTATGATGGGGGAAGTGGGCGATAAAATCCACCGTCCTTAACATTGGGCGTGACTCATCTGCTAATTAAAACGCTGACTGAAACCGCATCACCTTGCGGTTTTTTATTCGCCAAAATTGGGTAATCATGACATTTTAGGATATACAGTATGCGTGAAATGAAAAATTTACTATTGGTACTACATACCCCATCAGATAATACCCAGCGATTAGCAGAAGTTGCAAAATCCGCCACACAGCTAGCGGATATTGATAACGTCACTGTGATTGTTAAAACACCGTTACAAACCCAAGTGGAAGATGTGTTAAAAGCGGATGCCATTATCATTGGCACAACCGAAAATTTTGGTTATATGGCGGGGCTGACCAAGGATTTTTTTGAGCGAATTTATTACCCGGTGCTTGAGCAAAAACAAGGACTGCCTGTGGCGTGTTATATCCGTGCTGGGCTCGACGGTACAGGTAGCAAACGCGCGGTAGAGAGTATCGTCACAGGATTGCGTTGGCGCTGGATACAACCGCCTTTAGTATTAAAAGGTGAATGGTCAGGCGCATTTGATGAGCAAGTCGCTGAGCTTACCATGGCAGTCTGTGCGGGTTTATCATTGAATATTTTATAACGGCTTTAGCATGATTTCCGAGTAAATTACTCAAGTTTTTTTCCGCGTGATTAGCAAATTTGTTATAATATCAACAATTTCACATTGTATGACACGCTGTAAGGATAGTTATGACCCGTAAGCCTGAACTTTTATGCCCTGCTGGCACTTTTCGTAATATGCAATATGCGTTTGCCTATGGTGCAGATGCCGTATATGCGGGACAAGCACGCTATAGCTTGCGGGTGCGCAATAATGATTTTGATGAGGAAAATCTTGCCAAAGGAATTGCCTACGCCCATTCACTGGGCAAGCAATTTTATGTCGTGGTCAATATCCAAGCGCATAATGCCAAGCTTAAAACTTTTATCGAAGACATCCGCCCTGTAATTGAGATGAAACCCGATGCGCTGATTATGTCAGATGCGGGGATGATTATGATGGTGCGTGAAGCCTTTCCAGAGCAAGTGATTCACCTATCAGTGCAGGCGAACGCGGTAAACTGGGCAACGGTCAAGTTTTGGAAACAAATGGGCGTCAGCCGCGTGATTTTGAGTCGCGAGCTGTCACTCAAAGAAATCGAGCAAATCATCGCTGAAGTACCCGATATGGAAATTGAGGTGTTTGTGCATGGCGCACTTTGTATGGCCTATTCGGGTCGTTGTTTGCTCTCTGGCTATATCAATAAACGCGATGCCAACCAAGGCACTTGTACCAATGCCTGTCGCTGGTCATACAACACCTATAAAGCAGAAGAAAACGAAACGGGCGATATCGTGCCTACGCAGCCTATCAGCCAAGCTATCAATAGCCCAGAGGTTTTTGTGCCTACTCAAGCCACGCAAGAAGATGCCATTCAAACTATCAATCTAAATGGTGATGTGGTGATGGGCGATGACTATGTACAGCAGCCATCGGATGAAGTGGTACTGATTGAAGAACAAGGTCGCCCAGGCGAATTGATGGCGATGTTTGAAGATGAACATGGCACTTATATTATGAATTCTAAAGACTTACGTGCCGTCGAGCTAGTCCCTGAGCTGACCCAAATGGGCGTACACTCACTCAAAATCGAAGGCCGTACCAAGTCGCATTATTACGTGGCGCGCACCGCGCAAGTGTACCGCCAAGCGATTGATGATGCCGCCGCTGGTAAGCCATTTGATACAGGCTTAATCACCGCACTCGATGGGCTCGCCAATCGCGGCTATACCGAAGGTTTTTTACGTCGCCACGTGCACAGTGATTACCAAAACTATGAATATGGGTCATCAAAAACCGATCATCAGCAGTTTGTTGCCGAGATTAGCGACATTACCCCAACGCGCTTAACCTTGGTAATTAAGAACAAATTGATGGTGGGTGATACCATCGAAATCATGACGCCACAGGGTAATTTGAGCTATCCCCTCAAAGAAATGTGGAATAAACAAGGTGAGCCGATTGATGGCGCTTTAGGCTCTGGCTGGGTGTGTCAAATCGCCAATCCGTTTAAAGAGATGCAAGATGATGTGTTGCAATTTGCGCTAATCATGAAAAGCGTCAGTGAGCCAATTTTTACCTAAGTTGGTCTTGTTGTCACGGTATCAGGCATTAGGTTAAGGAATTTTTGTGGTTCACTCATACCAGCAAAATAAATCAGACACCATTTCAACGATTGTTGAAGCGGTGAATGTTGAAGCATTGCAGGATTCCCTAGCACTTCGCCGTAATGTGTTTATCCAAGGATATTTATCACAGGATTTTAAAGCCATTGAGACGACTTTGGCGGACAACTTTCGGTTCGTTAACGGTAAAGCAATTCACACTCGCGATAGCTGGCATGAGATTTTACATAACTTATGGCAATCTCGAGACTGGCAGTCTCAACCGCTATTGCCTGACCGTGTTCGCTATCACTTTTTCTCACTCACCGAATGTATGATCACTTTGTATTATAAGCATGAACCGCTGGCAAATGTCATGCAGGAATTGTGGATGCAAGATAACAATGTATGGCGCCTAAGTGCGGTGTCAATCGTTAATCGCTAAAGGTTTTAATTGCTAAGGTAAAAACAGACTACAAGACATGGCACTAAAAATCACTTCCGACTGTATCAATTGCGACATTTGTGAGCCTGAATGCCCAAATGAAGCCATTAGCTACGACAATAAAGTACAAAAAACCTACGTCATCAATCCTGACTTGTGTACCGAGTGCATCGGGTTCTACGATGAGCCAACCTGCGATAAGGTCTGTCCGATTGATTGCATCATTAAAGATGATGAACGCCCTGAAACGCCCGAACAGCTGCTTGCAAAATATAAGCAAATTTGGCAAAAATAATACTAACAAAAAGTTGCGGTAAATGTTGCCAAAACATTTTACTATAAGTTAATCAATTTTTTTTTGAAGTGATTACTGGCATTTTTTATCAAAAACAACATTCAAAGTGACATTTAAAGTGACATTCATGTTTAAAAAAAATAACAAAGCGACTGACCCTGAAGCACAACAATCGAAGCGCTCAGCACAGCCTCGCAAACAAAAAAACAAAGCTAAAAAGCGTCACGTTGTCGCGAAACTCATTGGCGTCGGTGTGACAGCCACAGCGGCAACGGGCGTAACTGCTGTCCTAGGCAGTTATGGCGCATGGCAATATGCCAAGCAGCAATATAAAGCGCGCCGTTTGTATACCCCTGCATTTAGCGGAGTTGTCACCAATCAGCATTTTAAAGGTAAGGTGCACAAGGTCGGTGAGTATTTAACCTTTGTCACCGATGGCGCTACCTATGCGCTCAATGACCCATTACTGCGTATCCAATCACTGTATCAGTCCAATAAAACACCTACTGACAATCAAGCCAGTCATCAAACCAAGCTTATGGATCAGGTGCACTGTGATGACGTCACTATTGTTGCCGAACTCAGTGAAAAAGGACATTATGGCTATTTAGGGCATTTGGACTATCAGTTAACTGTGGTCGACACCGCAGATGATGCCATGAATTTTTAATGGCGTTTTTTTAATAGAGTATAGTATAGCATTCGTGACATACGAATGATTGTAACCACCCAAGTTGAACCATCATCAAAGGAGCTGAAGATGACAACAAAATTTATCCCAAAACCCTATCGTATCGAGCGCAATGACTGCCAAGCCATGCTGATTGATATACAAGAAAAACTTGCGCCCCATATTGCCGAACATCGAAAATTACTCAAGAAAACAGCGATTTTGATTCAAGGTCTACAAGCGCTCAATATTCCCATTATGGTTAATGAGCAATATCCCAAAGGACTGGGGCATACTTTGCCAGAGTTGACGCAGTTGCTATCTGAAAAAAATACGCCAGTGTTTGAAAAAACAACCTTTAGCGCCTGTGATACGCCAACCTCTTGGCATCATATTGCCCAGCAAAATCGCAACAATGTGATTTTATTTGGCACAGAAACCCATGTCTGTGTCATGCAGACGGCGTTAGATTTACTCGATAACGGTATGCAGCCCATCATTATCACCGATGCGGTAGGCTCGCGAGACCTGTATGACCGTAAAATTGCGATTCGTCGTATGCGCCGTGCCGGTGCGGTCGTCACCACCACTGAAGCAATTTTATTTGAGCTGTGTCGTAGCTCAGAAGACCCCGCGTTTAAGACGATTTCAGCGCTAGTCAAGTAAATACGACTCAGACCATGCAGGATTAAGAGGTATTTGATGCAACCGCTTATTGATTATCTGTTGGCATTGGATGCCTTAAAATCAGTCAACCGCCGCAACTATACGACCCAACTGTCTGCAAACACGCCACGACGTCTTGAAAATTCAGCCGAGCATTCATGGCATTTGGCGATGGCGTGTTGGGCAGTCGCGCAGCATTTCAAACTGGATGTCAATCATGAAAAACTGCTCAAACTGGCACTGGTTCATGACTTGGGCGAAATTGAGGCGGGTGACACGTTCTTATACGCTGATAAACGCTCGCAGGCGCATGTTGATGAGCGCATTGGTGTAGAAAAACTGACGATGATGACTGGCAACCCCGTTTCAGAATTGTTAACGCTGTGGGATGAGCAAGAAACAGGCCATAGTGCTGAAAGTAAACTACTTAAAGTAGTGGATAGGCTATTGCCCTTTATGCTCAATATGGTGACAGATGGCGGTGCGTGGACAGATCATCAGGTCAAGCGCTCCCAAGTCAAAGCCGCCCAAGCCTTTATCAGACAGGATTTTCCCATCATTCACGACTGGATAACCGAGCAAATTGCCATTGCGGTACAACAGGGTTGGTTGATTGAAGATTAAATGCTGCAGGGGGTTATGTGATTAAAAAATTAGCGATTGCTTTAGGGTTGGCTTTAGGTCTTATGAGTATTACCCATGCAGAAGTTTACAAGCTAGACCCAAAATCAACCCAATGCTATCTTTTTAGCCACGATAAATTACAGCAAATACTCGCTTGCAATATGACAGCCACCGCTGCCACGGGCAAAGTTTGGTGGACGAAGCGAAATTTTAAGCTAGCCAATGGCAAAACTATCAAAACATTTGCCAAAGACACCCAGCGTAAATACCTATCCAAAACCGATAAAATTTTGATGCCTTTTACTTCAGAGCTACACAGGGGTGATGACCAAATTAGCATTGCCACCATTAACAATCAACCTGCAATTCGTCAAAACCGCTGGCTAAAAGATTACAGTGTGATGAATTGGGAAGAATTTTGGGGCAATCATACTGAATTATTACCTAGTCAAATGACAGACAGGTTGGCGTGTTTACAATTAGAGAATAAGTCCTTCGAGATTTGCACGCCTTACAACCACAATGATTTTCGTACCGATTAAGCCAAATAAAAAACGTGCTCCTGTGGCACGTTTTTTTAACTCTGTATTTTTAAAATCACTAACAGTTAAACAATCTCTGGCGATTGGTTATCATTAATCACTGCCTCATTGACTGTGACGGTTTTGCCGGGTGTCATTGAAGGCAGTTCATACATGGTATCGAGCAGGGCGTTTTCAACAATGGAGCGTAAACCACGCGCGCCGGTACGACGCTTTAAGGCTTGTTTGGCAATCGCCACCAGCGCATCATCGGTAAACGATAACTTCGCATTTTCCATCTCAAACAAGTATTCGTATTGTTTGACCAGCGCATTTTTTGGCTCGGTTAAGATTTGTACTAGCGCTTCTTCGTCCAGTTCTTCTAATGTCGCCACCACAGGCAGACGACCAATTAACTCTGGAATCAGACCAAATTTAATCAAATCTTCTGGCTCGACTTGCTTGAACAATTCACCGGTTTTTTTGCCGCTGTCTTTGGCTTTTACCTCAGCGTTAAAACCGATACCGGTTTTTTCGGTACGCTGTTGAATGATATTGTCGAGACCGGCAAACGCACCGCCACAAATCACCAAGATATTACTGGTATCGACCTGAATCATCTCTTGGTTTGGGTGCTTACGACCGCCTTGCGGTGGAATATTGGCAACCGTACCTTCAATCAGTTTCAACAGCGCTTGCTGTACGCCTTCACCCGACACATCACGGGTAATCGAAGGGTTTTCGCTTTTACGGCTGATTTTATCAATTTCATCGATATAAATAATGCCTTTTTGCGCTCTCTCGACATCAAACTCTGCCGCTTGTAACAGTTTTTGTACGATGTTTTCCACGTCTTCACCGACATAACCCGCTTCGGTCAAGGTAGTGGCATCGGCGAGCGCAAATGGGACATCAAGTAGGCGGGCAAGGGTCTGCGCCAGTAAGGTTTTGCCAGAGCCCGTTGGACCAATCAGCAAAATATTACTTTTTGATAGCTCAACCATCGCATCTTCAGCGCCAAGTGTCGTCAATGTTTTATCTTCACGCAGTTTTTCGCTGACCTTTAAGCGTTTGTAGTGGTTGTAAACCGCTACCGCCAAAGTTTTTTTGGCTTTATCTTGACCGATGACATACTCATCTAAGTGGCTGCGGATTTCTTTGGGCGTTGGCAATTTGCGCGCTGCCCAGTTTTCACGCTCATTGGTATCACTATCATCACTGCCCGATGACTTGGATTCGGCGATTAAATCATCGCACAGTTCAATACACTCATTACAGATATTGGCGTCTTGACCTGCAATTAGCTTTTTGACTTCATGTTTGGCTTTACCACAAAACGAGCAGTGTGGCTCAATGTCATTTTTTGACATAAAAAAACGCTCCTAAAATTATGCTTGTCTTAATTGCTTTGTGATTGTGTAACCTATTAAGCAATGCTTGGACGTTTTTCTAATACTTCATCAATCAGACCGTATTCTTTGGCTTCTTGGGCATCTAACCAATAGTCACGCTCGACATCACGGGCGATTTTCTCAAGTGGCTGACCGGTACGTTCTGCCAAGATTTTATTCAAGCGTTCACGGATTTTTAGGATTTCACGCGCATTGATTTCAATATCGGTCGCTTGACCTTGTGCCCCACCTGATGGTTGGTGAATCATCACACGCGCATTGGCTAAGGAATAGCGTTTACCTTTTTCACCCGCTGCCAGTAAGAATGAACCCATGCTATAAGCACCGCCCATACAAATCGTTGACACTTGTGGCTGGATAAAGTTCATGGTGTCAAACACCGCAAGACCCGCACTCACAGAGCCACCTGGTGAATTGATGTATAAGTGAATGTCTTTTTCTGGATTTTCCGCTTCTAGGAACAACAACTGGGCGACAATTAAATTCGCCATGTGGTCTTCAACTTGACCGGCTAAGAACACCACACGCTCACGCAATAGGCGTGAATAGATGTCAAATGAGCGCTCACCGCGAGCCGATTGCTCGACCACCATAGGTACTAAAGCACTTTGTGGTGACAACACGTCACGGGTTACGGTATTTTGGATTTGACTCGTCGCGAAAGGCGAGTCCAAGAATTTTTCTAACATGTTATTGTCCTTTTTAAATATGCAAAAGCCCTTATCGTTTATAAGGGCAATTGGCATAAAAACAAGTTACTAAGCTGACTAAAAATCCATTCTTAAATGGCTAAGCTTAAATATCTAAGCTTAAATGCCTAAGAATGGATTAAGCCAATTATTACATCATCGCTTGTTATTGTTGGCTAGCCAGTAACTCTTGGTAAGATACTTCAGTGTCCGTTACTTTACCTTGAGACAAGATATGATCGACCACTTGGTCTTCTAACACCACCGCTTCGATGTTGGCACGTTCTTGCGCATTGTTGGTGTAATAGTCGATAACTTCGTTTGGATCTTCGTAGTTTTCTGCCATTTCATTGATATATGTGGTCACACGTTCTTGGTCAACTTCAAGTTTGTTTGACTCAATCAGGCTCGAAACGATGATGCCAAGACGGGCAGCGCGCAGGGCTTGCTCTTCAAATAATTCGTTTGGTAGCATATCTTTGTTAAAAGTTTTAGGATCGGCACCAAATTGCTGGGCAAAACGGTTTAACATCATACTACGTTGGCGATCGATTTCTTGCTCAAGCATCGATGCAGGTACGTCGATTTCATTTTTTTCAAGTAAGGCGTTAAATGCCGCTTCTTTCACTTGGTTACGGGCAGCGCTTTTTACTTCACGCTCCATGTTTTTACGCACGTCTGCTTTAAGTTTGTCTAAGCCGCCTTCTGTTACCCCAAATGCTTCAAGGAACTCATCGTTTAATTCTGGTAATTGTGATTGCTCAACTGATTTGACGTTGATTTTGAACTGTGCTTGTTTGCCTTGTAGGTTTTCGGCTTGGTAATCTTCTGGGAACGTCACGTCGATGGTTTTTTCTTCGCCTGCTTTCATGCCTTTGATACCATCTTCAAAGCCTGGAATCATACGACCACTGCCTAAGACTAGGCTAAAGTCTTGTGCGCTACCACCTTCAAATTTTTCACCGTCGATTGAACCTTCAAAGTCAAACTTGACTTGGTCGCCTTCGGCTGCGGCATCGTCTTTGGCAACGTAAGTTTGGCGTTGTTTTTGTAGGTTTTCAATCATAGTGTCAACGTCTGCGTCACTCACGTTGGCAACTTGACGCTCAACTTCGATGTCTGATAACCCTTGCACTTCTACTTCTGGGAATACTTCAACCGTTGCTTGATAAACCAAAAAGTCGTTTTCAAGTTTCACGTCATCAATGTTTGGCATACCCACAGCGCGGATGTTTTCTTGACGAATCGCATCAAATACGGTATCGCGAATCACATCGTTGATGACTTCTTGTTGGATACCTGCGCCATATTGGGCGCGAATGTGCGATACAGGCACTTTACCTTTACGAAAACCGTCGATTTTAGCGGTTTTTGCCACTTGGTTGATGCGTTTTTCCACGCGACCTTGAATGGTTGACACAGGTACTTTAACCGTGATTTGGGTTTCAAGGTTTGATTTTTTGTTGGTAGTTACTTCTAAGTTAGTAACTGTTGAATCTGACACATTTGAATTTGACATAACAAAACCTTCCATAAAATATCAAAAAAGAGCAGCGTGGGTGCCACTCATAAGGGTAAATAGCGATAAGTTATCAGGCTTTTAAGGGGATTGAAAAAAGCCTATAAAATACGCAATCCAAAATCTGTGGGTTAACGCATGCTAAAAGGCAAAAATTAACCGAAAGTGGTATAGTATAAATTAATCGCCACATAAAGTAAAAAAATTGTTGCTGTAAAATCTCTGTATCGACTACCTTAGCAGTCACACCCTGTCTATCTGCAATTGATAGGCGAGAGTTGCAAACCTTTACTTTACTTCACCAGTTGCATTAGCAGTTGCTGCATCGCTTGCCCGCGATGGCTGATGCGGTTTTTATCGCTCTTTTGCATCTCAGCAGCGCTTTTTTGTACGCTAGGTACCCAAAATAACGGATCATAACCAAAACCAAGTTCACCTTGCGGAGCGGGCAAGATTTCACCTTGCCAAATCCCTTGTGCAATGATGGGTAGCGGGTCATCGGCATGGCGCACGAGTGCCAACACGCAAACAAACTGCCCGATAATCGGCTCATTCGTGTGTCTGTGCGGTTCAAGAAGCCGCAATAATTTTTGGTTATTGGCTAAGTCTTTATGCTCGCTAAAGTTGGCTTCATCTTGGGCAAACCGCGCGGAATAAATTCCGGGTTGACCGCCCAAAATAGGTACACATAAACCCGAATCATCCGCAATCGCAGGCAGTCCGCTAATACGGCTGGCATGACGGGCTTTAATCAGCGCGTTTTCAATAAAGCTCAGTCCATCTTCGACCGCATCCTCGATGCCCAATTGCCCTTGTGGGATGACGGTTATCTCAAGATTGGCTTGTTCAAATAATTGCTTGAATTCCGCGAGTTTGCCTTGGTTATTACTGGCGAGGACTAACTGACGGGTAGGAAATAGTTGATTGGGGATAGAAACTGACATACAGACCCACTGTGTGTATTTTGCATAAAAAACTTGACCTTATCATAGCATAGTTAACAGTGGCTCGCGCTGCAAATACTCACGTTGCAAAAGCCTTATACCAAACCACTACAGTTTTTTTTGAGTAATTTGCTATCATCAAATAGCAAGTAACGGGTTAAAAATCAGCTTATTAGCATGCACTCATTGATTTTTACCCCACAAGATAATAAATCCCCACTGTAGAAACGGTTAAATTCTGCCAATTTTTATGGCAAAATAACCCATGTGTTATGAGGATATTATCAAGGCTAATGATAGCAAGGTTAATAAGCAAAGCTAACGATAGTAAAGTTAGTGAGTGGTTTTAACCCTTGATAAAGCTTGATGAAGCTTGATGAAGTATGGCTAAATAACATAAACTAAAGAACATAAACCCAGCCAACTTGCCATTTTAGATATGGTTTTGATATATGCGCTTTTAATACAAAGCTTTTATCACACAAATGGCATGTGGTTACTTTTATCATAAAGTCATCACAACAATAGCGAAGGAAAAAGGAAAATAACATGTCACACATTACATTACCAGATTTACCATACGCCAAAAACGCGCTTGAGCCACATATCAGCGCAGAAACCCTAGAATTTCACCATGACAAACACCATGCAGCGTATGTCAACAAACTAAATGAGCTACTACCAGGTTCAGGTCTTGAAGGTAAAGAGCTAGATGAAATCATCAAAGCCACTGCAGGTGATAGCAGCAAAGCAACCATCTTTAACCAAGCGGCACAAGTTTGGAACCACACTTTCTACTGGAACTGCCTAACTGCCAATGGTGGCGGTGAACCAACAGGCGATCTAAAAGCCAAAATCGAAGAAGCGTTTGGTTCGTATGCAAAATTCCGTGAAGAATTCAAAAACGCGGCTGTAAGCCAATTTGGTTCAGGTTGGGCATGGTTAGTGGCTGATAGCGTTGGTGGTCAATTATCAATCATTAAGACTGCAAACGCAGACACCCCGTTAGCGCATAACCAAGTTGCAGTATTGACATGTGACGTGTGGGAACATGCTTACTACATCGATTATCGTAATCGTCGTCCAGACTACGTTGACACTTTCCTAGACAAACTGGTCAACTGGGATTACGCAAACGCCAAATACAAAGGTCAAGAAGCTGGCGTAGAAAAATAATCGCCTATCTTTGCTTCTTTAAGTCCTTTAATTTTTTAAAAAAAGCCGAATCAATTTCGGCTTTTTTTTATTAACAGACACTAAAAGTAAACGTTATTAATTCTATAGCAAGCCTTTCGTTGTTTGCCACATTGGTGCTAATTAACCTATCGCAAGCAGATTACCAACGTGCAATTTACGGTTGACCCGCTCATTCATTTACGCATCAGCCAAACGCATTGTCTTAAAGGTAAAAATGCAGACAACAAAAAGGCGAGTATTCAATGACTCGCCTAATTTATTTGCACATTTGTGGTGACGATAAAGCTGTGTTAAGAAACTTGTACAGGAATCACGTTGGCAGTGTCTTTGACAATATTACCTTCATCAAGGTAAACCAAGCGTGGATGGTGGTTGTCGGCTTCTTTCTCATCCATTTGCGCGTAGGCGGCGATAATCACTACATCGCCCAAATCCGCCATGTGAGCGGCTGCCCCGTTAAGCGAAATCATTTTTGAGCCTGCTTCTGCACGAATCGCATAGGTGCGAAAACGTTTACCGTTGTTGACATTGTAAATGTCGATTGATTCGTTCTCACGGATACCCGCCAAGTCGAGTAACTCGCTATCAATGCCACATGAGCCTTCGTAGTGAAGCTCACAATGGGTCACACGTGCGCGGTGAAGTTTGGCTTTTAATAAGGTTAATAACATGATCGTTCCTTACCTTGTCAGGTTAACGCGATGGGCGTCATTGTGGTAAAAGTGAGCAGGCTAGTCATGAGAGGCTATTAACCAACTCGATAAAAGTTAAACATGATTGAAATATCAGGTGAGAAATTCATCCATCTTGCAATCAATATATGGAAGGAAAATAAAAGTTCAAGGATAGACCCTAAGATTTATCAATCTTGTCCTTTGGTTAGGCATGAGGTAGTTTAAAACTATTGATGGCTTGCTGGGCTTTGGCTAAGTCACCTGTCACCAAATCGGGCAGGGTACGCATAGCAGCATCTAGCATACTATCAAATGCGATTTGCTCATCAGCGGTCGGTTTGCCAAGCACATAACCCGATACTTTGGACTTATGTCCTGGATGACCAATCCCCAAACGTAAACGGTGAAAATCCGCGCCGATATGCGGCACGATATCACGCAGTCCATTATGACCGCCATGACCACCGCCTGTTTTTAAGCGCATACGACCCACATCAAGGTCAAGCTCATCATGAACAATCAGCAGTTCGTCATTGTGGATGCCATAAAAATTCACCATCGGCACCACCGCTTCCCCTGATTTATTCATAAAAGTATGCGGTAACAATAAGCGTATATCCATGCCATACACTACGCCACGTCCAACCAAACCATGAAATTTTTTATCCAACGTCATGGTGATGTTAAACGTCTCGCTTATACGCTCCACAAACCAAAAGCCAGCATTATGCCGTGTTTGGGCATACTGCTGACCTGGGTTGCCAAGTCCGACAATCAGTTTAAGTTTTGACACGCTGATTATTCCAACTTAAGCGGCAAATGACAAATGATTATTCATCATCAGATTTTGGGGCATCATGGGTGTCATCTTGTGCTTGAAGCTTACGTGCTTCTTCGTCACCTTCAGGATCACGAGTACCGGCAGCTTCTTCATTTGCTTCTGGCTCGATTGGCTCTTCAACTTCCACCGTTGGCGCTTGCATAGTAGCCACAGTACGGTTAAACGGTTCAGTCACTTCAAGCTCACGAATGGCAACGCCTTCAGGTAACTGGATATCTAACAAGTGAATCGAATCACCGACGTTCATGCCAGATACATCTACTGTCAAGTATTCTGGGATTTTTGAAGGAATGGCAGTGATTTCAAGTTCAGTGGCATTCGATACAAAGATACCGCCTGCTTTATGACCTGGTGCATCTTCAGCGCCTACATAGTGTACAGGAACAGTGATGTGCATCGCTTGACCACGGACGATACGTTGGAAGTCAGCGTGCATTGGGGTGTTTTTAGCTGGATGACGTTGTAATGCTTTAATCACCACTTCTTCCGTACCTTGACCTTCTACGTTGATGGTCAAAATGTGAGAGAAGAAACTTTCTGTTTCAAGTGATTTAATCAATTCATTGTAACGGATAGCAATAGAGGCTGGCTCTTTGTCCGCACCGTATACGATTGCTGGTACTAGGTTTTGTTTACGAAGGCGGCGGCTCGCACCTTTACCTTGTAACTCGTCGCCACGTACGACAGCGTTTAATTCAAAAGTTTGGTTACTCATGGGAGTTTCCTTGGGTTAGGCTAGTCATGGGTGCCTTGTCAGTATGACTTGGCTTTTTGCCTTTACTTACAAAGCTCTACTTACAAAGCTTTAGTTAAAAAGATTGGCAAGTGACTAGCGAGTGAAAAAAAGCATAAATTTGCGACCAATTTATGCGTTATGCGCCACTTTTTTAAAAAATGGCAAAACTTATATAATATCAAACATCGCACTCAATGATTCTTCATTGTTGATACGACGTAGCGCTTCAGCCAGCATAGGGGCAATGGTCACTTGGCGAATTTTGCCCGTGTTTTTTGCGGCATCTGACAGTGGAATAGTATCGGTTACGACAAGCTCATCAAGCACTGACGCTGCAATTGTTTGAATTGCTTTACCTGACAATACTGGGTGAGTGATGTAACCCACCACACGGCGCGCGCCACGTTCTTTTAATGCGGCAGCGGCTTTACACAGGGTACCTGCGGTATCGACCATATCATCGATAATCACGCAATCGCGGTCTTTAACATCGCCGATGATATGCATCACTTCTGATTCATTGGCTTTGGCGCGGCGTTTATCGATAATTGCCATGTCGGCATCGCCTAACTGTTTTGCCATTGCACGGGCACGCACCACACCGCCCACGTCAGGGGATACCACCATCAAGTTATCGTATTTTTGCTCACGCAAATCTTTAAATAAAACCGGCGTACCGTAAATATTGTCTACAGGGATATCAAAGAAACCTTGAATCTGGTCTGAGTGCAAATCCACGGTAACGACACGGTCAATGCTCACGATATTGAGCATATCAGCGACCACTTTTGCTGAGATTGGGACACGCGCTGAGCGGGGACGACGGTCTTGACGCGCATAACCAAAATAGGGCATCACTGCCGTAATACGACCTGCACTGGCACGGCGCAAGGCATCTGCCATTACCATGATTTCCATCAAATTGTCATTGGTCGGTGAGCAAGTTGATTGTAGGATAAAGACGTCTTTACCACGTACATTTTCTTGGATTTCAACCGCGACTTCACCATCCGAAAAACGCGTCACATCGGCACGTCCTAGCGGAATATGTAAGTGATTGGTGACATTTTTTGCCAATTCTGGATGGGCATTTCCGGTAAAAATTGCCAAATAAGGCATATGCGAGTCCTATTTTTCTAGACCAACGACGGTTTCATCAAACAAAAAAACTCATCAACTAACTTTTACAATTAGGATGAGAAAAACGTCATTACGTCAACTACTAAAAATGGGTTAGTAAAGAAAATGGCAGGGGTAGCTGGACTCGAACCAACGAATGCCAGGATCAAAACCTGGTGCCTTACCAACTTGGCGATACCCCTGTGACGGTGCGAACTATACCGATTTTAGGCGATTTTGTCAATGTAAAATGTCTTGAACAGCGCAGATTTTATGACAAAATTTTTACTACGTGATGCACAAGAAAATCTGTACATCTTTGAATATGGCAGGGGTAGCTGGACTCGAACCAACGGATGCCAGGATCAAAACCTGGTGCCTTACCAACTTGGCGATACCCCTATATTGGAAGCGATATTTTAACCAAAAAACATAAAATTGCAAGCTTTTTTTGGGCATAAACATCAAAATTTTTGCAATTGTTGATTTTCCAAAATTTTGTTACAGCGTATGCACCCAATAGGCCTGAAACGGTGAGGATTGTAGCCAGTGTTTGATGCTATTTTTATCAAAATCGCTAGGTACTGGTAAAAACACACAGCTTCCTGAGCCCGTCATGCGCGGTGTGGTGTGGGTGGTGGCGGCAAGCGTCATTAAAATCTTCATCGCGGCGTTGACGTCTGCAGATAAGGCACATACCACAGGTTCAAAAACATTGGTAAAGCCATCGGTTAGCTCATTGGTAAAGGCATGACAATGGCTTTGCAAATAGTCATGAGACAGGCTTGCGCAATCCCGTTTTAGCAGCGGGTGGGCGAAAAGTTCAGCCGTGCTGATATGGGCATCGGGTTTTAACAATAAAAATTGCTGCGCAGGCAAGTCAATCGGCGTTAAAATATCGCCAATGCCTTCAGCAATGGCATCTTTGCCAAAAATAAATATTGGTACATCCGCGCCCAGTTTTGCGCCAATGAGGCGTAGCTGCTCATTGCTCAATCCCAGCTGCCATAGGGTATTTAGCGTCATCAGGGCTGTCGCACAATTAGACGAACCCCCGCCCAAGCCTGCCCCCATCGGAATGTGTTTATCGAGGTGAATATCAACAATCGGTAATTGGGCGATTTGCGAGTCACTTAAGATTTGATGATTTTTGGCAAAGGCTAATAAGGCAATGGCCGCTTTAATAATCAGATTGTCGGCAGGGTTGTCGGTGACGTGCTCGGCATTGGACAGGGTGACGGGCAAGTTGTCGCCAATGGTTGTATCCGTATGACTAAAAGTGAGCGTATCGTACAAATCTATCAGCCGAAAAACGGTTTGTAGATTGTGATAGCCGTCGGGACGTTTACCGGTAATATGTAAAAATAGATTGATTTTGGCAGGGGATTGTTGGGTAATGGTCAGCATATTTTTATAATGAGTGACAGGTTTGCTTAAAATTCTAACATATCAATTTGCATTGAAGTTCATTGAAAGGATAAAAATCGGCTGTGCTATAATGCCTTTCCTTTTTGATTCGATGTTCAAATTTAAAAAATGTCTCAACTTAAACCTTTTCTAAAATGGGCTGGCGGTAAATCACAACTCATCAGTGACATACAAGCACGTTTGCCAAATTATACAGCCAATCAAGATTTCTGTATGATTGAACCTTTTTTGGGTGGGGGTGCGGTCAGTTTTTGGGCATTATCTAACTTAAAGTATCTAAAAAAACTTATTATTAATGACTTTAATGAAGATCTAATAAATGTCTATCAGGTTATCAAGGCAGATGTTCAACAATTAATGATTGAGCTAGATAACTTGCAAAAAGATTATGATGAGTTGTTAGATAAAGATGCAAAAACGCCTTATTTTTATGCTAAACGTACAAGTTTCAACCAAAGAAATCTTGATCCAGTGAAGCAAGCCAGTTTATTTATATTTTTGAATAAAGCCAGTTTTAATGGGCTATATCGAGTTAATAAAAAAAATCAGTTTAATGTGCCAATAGGTAGTTATAAAAGACCAGTTTTTTTAGATAAAGCATTATTACTTGCAGTCTCTGACGCGTTGCAAGAAGTCGTGATTTTACAGGGTGACTACGAGCAAACGATTAAAGCGCTACCAAACAACTTACCTTGCTGGTTTTATCTTGATCCACCTTATCGTCCGATTAGCGAAACAGCAAGTTTTACTGCGTATTCTCATCAAGTTTTTGATGACAGTGAGCAACGTCGGCTACATGGGTTTTGCCAAAAAATTGATAAATTGGGACATCAGTTTTTATTAAGTAATTCCGACCCAACGACGCACAGCGAGTATGATGATTTCTTTGACATACTCTATCAAGATTTTAATATCGAGCGAGTAACGGCTAATCGTGCTATTGGGGCAAAATCAACCAGTCGCCAAGCCGTCAATGAATTATTAATACGGAATTATTAATTATGGATAGTCAATTGTTTGCAGATGAACATTTTGAGAAGTTCATTGAGACACTAAATTTAAAAGGTATCACTCAGTTTGATTATTTTGTGAACTGGGGAAAGGTGTTTAAAAATATTACCCCAATCGAAAAAGAGCTGAATTTGTTAAACACTGCCATTGGTAAAGAAGATATCGAAGCGGCATTGTTCGATATTCTTAAGACTTATCCGAAGACAATTAAGACAGTACCCACTCTTTTGGCAATTCGAGACAAATCAATTGAAGTTTTGATTGATAGCACGGCTTTTATTTATAAAAATTTTGACTTCAATTTAAAAGAAGTCACAGATGAAAAAATTCACGATGTGGTAAATCTCTTGATTGAGAGTGGTTTTGCGGAATTGATCAAAACCAAGCAAATTAAAAGTATCCCTGACTATTGTATTGGTGTAGAAGTTGGACTTGATTCCAACGGTCGAAAAAATCGTGGTGGTACATCGATGGAAAAACTCGTTGAATCCTTTGTCGCCATATTTTGTCATGAACACAATTTAGCTTATTTGGCTCAAGCCAATGCTAAGAAAATTAAAGACGTTTGGGACATGGATATTGCTGTCGACAAATCTTCGAGAATCATCGATTTTGTAATCAAAAAAGATGGGCAGTTATTTTTTATCGAGTGCAATTTTTATGGCGGTGGTGGCTCAAAGTTAAAATCCACCGCAACTGAATATATCGAAATGAGCCGATTTTGGGAGGCTCAGGAGGTTACTTTTATTTGGGTGACTGATGGGAAAGGTTGGCTGAAAACTAAAAATCCATTAAAAGACTATTTTGAACGCAACAATATTTTGCTCAATATTGAAATGTTAAAAGATGATTATTTGGGTAAAATTTTATTCCCAAACAATCTTATTAAGTAAGTCAGCAACATTAAAAAAGTAGTCCGATTGATTATCTCGAATATATTGCAACGGGTCTTTATATTTAGGCTTATCAAACCATTCGCTTAGTAAGTAATAAAAATGAACTTGTTTTCCTAAAGGGGTAAACATTTTCTGATATTGCTGGGTTTTAAAAGGAAAAGTTGTCAGTTTCTCATCAACTGACCCGCCTGTATTTTGAAACTTTTTCTCTATGATATAACATGACTTTTGGGTAATTAATACATCATCAGGCAATAATTGAGAGCTAATAAAATCTTGCCAATTTATTTGATTAAGCAATAAGTAATTTTTGTACAAGCCATACTTAGAAAAATGTTCAGCGACCAAAATATTTTTCAAATAAATTTTATTATTTACCGTATGAAAATTAGGTAGAGCATCAATCACTGTCAAAAGATTCATGTCTCTTTCAAAGGTTAGACCATTAATATTGGTTTGTGCCCCACCGCCAAAACTATTAGGCTGTCTTGCCATTATTTATCCTAAAAATCAAATAATTCACTTAACGACAAATCAAACGCGTTAGCAAAAATCTCAATATTGACTAATGCAGGATTTCGCT
>ERZ500990.86-NODE-86-length-31565-cov-7.778832_pt1 | contig 31565 bp, 30 predicted proteins | sample MGYA00248876_ERZ500990 | MGnify/ENA primary metagenome ERZ500990 (study PRJEB25958, sample SAMN03398517) | human skin metagenome | study: EMG produced TPA metagenomics assembly of the Human Skin Microbiome Metagenome (human skin metagenome) data set.
ACAGGATGTCAACGCAGGTAAAGGCTTTGATATGTCGGATTTGATGGCAAATATCAATGGCAAATATGGCTTTGCATCGGGTAAATCAACGCATGCCGACCGTATCGCCACGATCAAACAAGTGTATGCCGAAGACAACCAGCTAATTGACCCGCATACCGCTGATGGGATAAAAGTGGCTCGTGAAGTACGCAAAGAAGGTGAGGTGATTGTCTGCGCTGAAACCGCCTTGCCAGCCAAATTTGCCGAGACCATCACCGAAGCTGTCGGTCAACTTGACATTCCCCGTCCCAAGCATACCGATAATATCGAAAGCTTGGCGCAGTATGTGACTGTGCTTGATAATGATGCAAATTTGGTGCGTGCGCAAATTGAACAGTTTGTGGTAGCCAAATAATGGCTATCTAATAGATTGGCTAATAAATTGACTCAAATAAAAGCCTTTTAATTTGCCAGTTAAAAGGCTTTTTTGCATTATTGTTCTTTTTTGCCTTACTGTTTATGGACAAATTTGCGCAGTATCGCTTTGACTTCATCCGTCTGTAGACGGTTACTAAAGTGAATATTTTCTTGTTGGATACGCGCTAGGATTTCTGTGGCATTACGCATCAAGTCTTTGGTTTGTCGTACCGATGGCACCGATTTTTTGGCAAGTATTTCTGCTTTTTGGCGCGCCGTGCTTAGTACCTCATCGCTACTAGCAAAAGCTTGGTTGGCTAAGCCCAATTCAACTGCCTGTTTGCCTGTGATTTTTTCACCCATCACAAACACCTCAAAGGCACGCTGATAACCAATTTTTTGCGTCAGTAAAAGGGTCGAACCTGCTTCTGGCACCAACGATAAATCCACAAATGGGGCTAATAATTTAGCGTTTTCTACGATATACACCAAATCACAATGAAGTAGTAGCGTCAAGCCAATGCCAACGCCTGAGCCTGTCACCGCTGCCACGATGGGTTTGGGATAATCACCCAAAAACTGCACGAAATCTAACGCGTTAAGCTTGGCATCGTCATTTTCTGCTTTGTTTAAAAAATCGACAAGATCATTGCCTGCGGTAAAAAAATCACCCGTTGACGTAAATAAAATCACTCGAATATTATCGTCACTTTTTGCCTGTTCCATCGCGGTTTGTACGGCTTGGTACATGGCATTGGTTAGGGCATTTTTTTTATCGGCACGATTAAATTGGATTTCTAAAACGCCATTTTGCGTGTGAAAATTGACAAGTTGTTCCATGAAATTGTTTACCTTAGTATCTCATCAGTTTCTAGTTGGGGTCTAGTAGGTATCTGGTGCTAAAAACCAAGTCAACAATATAGCATCATTCTAAGCGGAGATTCTAAAATTAGTGAGACAATGACGGCAAAAAAATCAAACTGAAAAAAAATTAAGCCCAAAATACCAAGCGCTAGATGCCAAGTGTTAGATACCATGTGTTCAGAAAATTTTAGCCAATAAAAAAGGCATTTAAACTAAATGCCTTTTTTTAATTGATATTTTTAATTGATTGCTTAATTAACTAATACAGTATTAACGAATACGGCGTTTACCAGTGGCTAGTTCATAAACGAATAGCACAATAATGGCACCAATCACTGAAAAGATTAAACCGGTAAAACCACCACTGGCATCCACACCTAGCATACCTGCTAAGAAACCGCCCACTAATGCACCAATAATACCCAGTACAATGGTAAGAATCCAACCCATTGCGTCCGCACCTGGCTTGATAGCACGCGCGATAACACCAACGATAAGACCCATGATAATCATATAAATAAAGCTCATTTTAACACTCCTAATTTTTTAACTTGTCTAATTTTTAACTTATTTTGTTGCCTAATCGATTGGCAGGCGTTACAGGGCTAAATTGTTATATTTATGGTTTTAACTAATAACTGCCTCTCTGATGACTGTTATTTTATAGACAAGCTACCCGCAGTTAAAATGTTGGTTTGTTAATTATGTAAGTTCTCTTTGAAGTATTAAGAGGATTTTTTATTTAATGTAATGCTATGTCAGTAGAGACGATTAAATGTAAGTTCCGTTATCTGGATTCGATTTCTTGATAAAGCGCAGCGTATTGTTGGGTGAGTTTATGTTTAGCGTCCAAATAAATCAGCGGTAAGCTTTGATGGTGGGATTGTTTCATGATAATTGAAGGGCTAAGTTTGGTGTCATACACAGGATAGCCTTCATTGACCAACGTTTGTACCACTTCTTTGGGTAAATTGGCGCGTGGGTCAAACTGATTGACGATAATGCCTTCAATTAACAAGTCACTATTATGGTCCTGGCGCGTCTCTAAGATATTTTGCACCAAGGTTTGCAGCGCGCGTTTGGAGAAAATATCACAATCAAACGGGACGATGACACGATCAGCCGCGATCAATGCCGACAAAGTAAAAAAGTTAAATGCCGGTGGCGTATCAATGTAAACCCGATCAAACTGCTGCGTTAAAAGGTTTAAGCCGTCTTTTAATTTATAAATTTTATGTTTGCTTTCAAGGGGCTGCAAAATATCGGCAAGCATGGGACTGGCTGGAATCAGTGATAAATTATCAAATCGGGTAGTGTGAATACAGTGCTCCAACCCTTGATTGCGACTACCCGTCATACCGCCAAATGGAAATGCAAACATCATCGGCATAGGGCTAGACGTCGCTTGCAGGGTTTGCGAAAAGAAATTTTCAATATTGGGTTCTGTGATATGCGCGGGATGAATGTCTGTGGCGGCATCGCCGATGATATATTGGGTAGCGTTGCACTGTGGATCAAGGTCGATGAGTAAGGTACGCAAACCTTGATGGGCACTCATCGCGGCAAGATTGACAGCAATGCTGGATTTACCAACACCGCCTTTTTGATTAAAAATGACTCGGGTAAGCATTGTGTAACCTAATATTTGTACAAGTAATCATGAGTATGCTAAAAAATCACGATTTTTGCTAGCAAATTTACAAGGTTAAAACAGTTAGGCTTGCTGCAGTGCCTTCACCAGTCGACCATGAATACCTTCAAAGCCGCCATTTGACATCACAATCACCGCATCGTCATCGCCAATGTGCGCTGCAATATGCTCAATAATCGCATCGGTCGATGTCATCACTTGTTGGTTGGCAGCATTGCCAATCGCATCGGCGACTGACCAATCTAGATTGGCAGGTTGATACCAAATGACTTGGTCGGCGATACTCGCTGACGGCGCAAGCAAACCTTGGTGAGTACCGAGTTTCATGGTGTTTGAACGCGGTTCAATCACCGCCCAGATTTTACGCTTTGGGTTATCCGCAAAACGTTTTTTGGCACCATCGAGCGTGGTTTCAATGGCAGTTGGGTGGTGGGCAAAGTCGTCATAAACTTCTATCTGTTTGCCGTTGTTATCGATTGTGCCGACCAGCTCCATACGGCGTTTGATACCAGCAAAATTGGATAAGGCTTCACAGGCTTGTGCAACCGATACGCCAACATTGTAGGCTGCCGCAATTGCCACTAAACCATTATTGACGCTATGTAGCCCGCTCATCTGCCAATTGACTTGTCCTTTGTGACCATCAAACATGACTTCATATTGGCTTCCGTCTTGTTTCACTAGCTTGGCTTGCCAATCCGCGTGGGGATTAGTGCTAGCAAGCGCTGTCCGCCAAATCGGTGTCCAGCAGCCTTTTTTAAGGGTTTCTTCCAAGCTTTCGGTATTTGCTGGCATGATGATTTTGCCATTTGACGGTATCATGCGTACCATGTGATGGAACTGGGTTTGGATGGCGGCAAGGTTGGGGAAGATATCGGCGTGGTCGTATTCAAGGTTGTTTAAAATTGCGGTGGTTGGGCGATAGTGGACAAACTTAGAGCGTTTATCAAAAAAAGCACTGTCATACTCATCCGCTTCGATGACAAAGTAACCTTCATGATCCGCAGTTTTATCACTACCCAAATAACTACTGTGGGCAAACGCTTTTTTTAGGCGTTCATCTTGGGTATCAACAAGTGGCACGCCACCAATCAAAAAGCCGGCATCAATGCCTGCATAGTGTAAAATCCACGCCAGCATCGTGGTAGTGGTGGTTTTGCCATGCGTGCCTGCGACGGCTAATACATGACGGTATTGCAATACCTGCTCTGCCAAAAACTGCGGACCTGAGGTATAAGCAATACGCTCATTGAGCATATATTCAACCGCTTCGATGCCGCGCTTCATGGCATTGCCGACAATCACCAAATCAGGTGCAGGTTGTAAATGACTAGCGGCATACCCTTGCATAATCTCAACACCCGCATTTTCAAGCTGGGTGGACATTGGTGGATAGACATTGGCATCCGAGCCTGTCACGGTATGTCCAAGGTCACGCGCAAGCAGCGCCAACGAACCCATGAAGGTACCACAAATACCAAGAATATGAATGTGCATAAGTTTGCCTTAGGTCAAATACGCATTAGCGGCTAACCAAAGCCGCTAAACCTTGCCAAAAATTAACAATTTTAAAGGACAAATCACGCTTTGTCAGCTATTAAATCCAGTTGCAGGTTAACTTGCTCACAAACACCCATGTCTAGTTTTCGGCAACCCACCGTGCCAAAACCGTGCCAAAGAGGTACAGAAAAATAGTTTTACAAATTACTATGACAGTGCTAAGTTACTATAAATTCACCAAAATAGTGTTTTTGCACTATTTTTATGAAGTTAAAGAATTGAGGAGTGGTATGAAAAGCAGTGAGTTATTAAGCATTTTAAAGCAGTGTCATAGCAATGAGCCAGAGTTTATCCAAGCGGTCGAAGAATTCTGGGAAGATATCGCAGCGGTTTATGACCAATCCACTGTTTATCAACACCTTAATCTATTTGACCGCTTAACCAACCCTGACCGTGTTATTCAATTTCGTATCAACTGGGAAGATGACCAAGGCAATGTTCAAGTCAACCGCGGTTGGCGTGTGCAATTTAACAATGCATTAGGCCCTTACAAAGGCGGTATCCGTTTTCATCCCAGTGTGAATCTTTCGGTACTAAAATTTTTAGGGTTTGAACAAATCTTTAAAAACGCATTGACCGGTCTGCCTATGGGTGGGGGTAAAGGCGGTTCAGACTTTGACCCAAAAGGTAAATCAGACGCCGAAATCCGTCGATTTTGCTATGCCTTTATGCGCGAATTAGCGCCTTATATTGGTGCAGATATAGACGTACCTGCGGGTGATATCGGTGTCGGTGGCCGCGAAATTAATTATATGTTCGCCATGTATAAGACGCTTAATCGTGAGTTTACCGGGGTATTAACCGGTAAGACGGTGGGACAAGGTGGTAGCTTGATTCGTACCGAGGCAACGGGGTTTGGTCTGGTTTATTTTTTACAAAATATGCTAGAAGCCCATCATGACGGCTTGATGGCTAAGACTGTCCTGGTCTCAGGTGCGGGCAATGTATCGCTACATGCGGCACAAAAATGTATTGAGCTTGGCGCGCAGGTACTGACATTATCAGACTCAAAAGGTACCTTATATCTCAAGCATGGCTTTACCTTAGAGCAAATTGAAGCGCTCAAAACTTATAAAGCGCAAGATAAACGTTTAAAAGACTTCGTCGGTACCAGTGATGACGCAGAATGGATCGACGGTAGCCGTCCATGGCATATCAAAGCCGATATTGCCCTACCTTGCGCCACCCAAAACGAAATCAATGGGCACGATGCGCAAAATCTGGTCAATCATGGCGTTAAATACGTGGCAGAAGGTGCCAACATGCCCAGTGATGCCGATGCCATCGCCATCTTCCAAAGTAATGGCGTCATCTATGCGCCGGGAAAAGCCTCGAATGCCGGTGGGGTTGCGGTATCAGGTCTTGAGATGTCACAAAACTCGGTACGTCAATACGCAACCTTTGCGGTGCTTGATGAGCAATTAAAAACCATCATGAAAAATATCCATGACGATTGTTTTAACCATGGTAAACAAGCGGATGGGAGCATTGATTATAAAAAAGGCGCCAATCTAGCAGGTTTTAACAAGATTGCTAAAGCCATGGTGAATTACGGCATTCTATAATAATAAAAAACCTCTCATTAACTTTAATAAATAAAAAGCGCCGTCATTGTGATGGCGTTTTTTATTGAAGCAATAGCAATCAGTCAGTACAAGCCTGAAAAAATTTAAAGCTGGTGCTAGGCAGCCAATTCACATTGAGTTTTTTGTTTTGTAATTGCACAAAGCCCACATGTCCCCCATGCTGGCTGTACAGTAAGCGCACACAAGGTGACACATCGGCTTGGGTGGCAAGAATGCCCAAAAATGGGTCGTCTTTGGCAGTGATAATCAGCGTGGGTTTAGTGATGTTTTTGAGTACAGGTAGGGCAGAGGCTTGGATGTAATAATTCGCCCCTGTACCAAAACCATGGCGCGGCGCGGTATATAACTCATCAAACTCATCAATCATCTTGATATTTTTTAATGCATTAATTAATGATGGATCATCCACCTTTTTGAAGGCTTTTTGCAATAAAGGATTGAGCAAATAAGGTGTATACACGCGTTTGGCGACAAAACGATGCATGGCTTTTGCCGAAGTCGTCAAATCGACGGGCGCAGAAATCACCACCGCTGCTTCACAGGCAGCTGCATCGCCTTGTTCACCCATATAACGCGCCAGCATATTGGCGCCGAGCGACACGCCACTGGCTACAATTCGGCTATAACCGTACTGAGTTTTTAGCAGGTTAAACATATGCACCGCTTCAGCAGTATCACCCGCGTTATAGTCCAATTCTGAGGTATTATCCACCCCGCCACAGCCGCGAAAATGGACGATAACCGCATCATACCCCAATCGGTGCGCTTGGTGCGCAAAAGCAATGGCATAATGGCTGTCGCTACTGCCTTCAAGCCCATGAAACATCACCGCCAATGGCTTATCAAGGTTTGGCTGATTGTCGGTATTGGCAAACACAAAGTCATAAGCCACTTGGGTAGTACCGGTACGGTCAGGGTGAAGCCGACGCTGATAGTTAGGTTTTGGCAGTTTGATAAACTTGGGTAAAATGGTTTGAACGTGGGGGTTGGCTAAAAAAAACGGGGTACGAAATGGCGTTAGGGGTAGTTGGTGAATGTTCATAATATACCTAGTGATTGTTATAATTTTTGACTATTTTACGGCTTTTTGACAGTTTTTTCATGGCGACTTGTGAGCTAAGTTTGGGGTGTTTTGTAGGTTTTTTTGAGGACAATTTTGCTAGGCTATCACTTTTACGCTACGGCTGTAGTTAGTCGCTCGCTTTCACAGTACCGTAAAAGCCGATTTTTTCGCTGAGGGCTTGAACCGACTTTTGCGCAGCCTCTACGGTCAAAACGACATTTTTACCATAATCAACCTTTAAAATCGTGGCATTAAAGCCGTCTAATGTATGTCTGACAAAGGACTCATTGGCAAAATCGGTTTCAATCAGTATCACGCTTAACGGCACAAACGCGTGCAAATTCATATTATCAACCACGGCTTGCGCGCTGCTGCTATAGGCACGTGTCAGCCCACCTGCACCAAGTTTGATACCGCCAAAGTAACGCACCACAATGACCACGCAGTTACCAATGCCCTTGTGTTGTAACACGTTTAAAATCGGCTTGCCTGCCGTACCACTGGGCTCACCATCGTCATCAAAACCTGCCGAGGTGGTGTTGTGCGGGTCGCCAATAATATAGCCATAGCACACATGGCGTGCATCGGGATACTGGTTGCGTAATTGTTCCACGTGAAACATTAAAAGCTCGCGGCTATCAATGGCAAAGCCAAAGCCCAAAAATTGGCTTTTTTTAATCTCAAGTGTGGCAGTACATGGGTCGCTAAGCGTGTAATAGGTCATGGTTAATCTATGTTACAATAAACAAAACAAGCACTAGGATAACAAAAAAATGCGTTTAGACAAATTTTTAAGCAAAGCCACCGAGCTATCGCGTAAAGACTGCAAAAAAATCTTGCACGCAGGCGAAGTCACTGTCAATGGCGAGGTGGTCAAAGATTCAAGCCTACATATCGATGAAGTGGATGACGATATCGAATGGGCAGGTGAGCCGTTATCGGTTGCGATGGGCAATCGCTACTTACTGTTATATAAGCCAGAAGGCTTTGAGTGCACCCTAAAGCCAAAAGAATGGCCGATTGTCACAGACTTGATTGATGTACCCCAGCTAGGTAGCTTGCGGATTGCGGGGCGGCTCGATGTCGACACCACAGGTGCACTGCTACTTAGCGATGATGGTGGCTTTTTGCACCGCGTCACCAGCCCCAAACATCATGTGGCAAAAGTGTATGAGTTGACGCTTGCCGAGCCAATGACTGAAGCACAACAGGCATTTGCTATCCAAGAATTGGCAAAAGGCATCATGCTTGAGGACGAGTATGATAAAACCAAACCCGCTGAGTTAAGTTTTTCTGATGCTACCCATGCCAAGCTGGTACTCACGGAAGGCAAATACCACCAAGTCAAACGCATGATGGGCTACTTTGGCAATAAAGTCATTGAGCTACACCGTGCCAGCATCGGTAACATTACCTTAGCAGGATTAGAAAAAGGCGAAAGCCGATTTTTGACCGCTGAAGAAATTGACCAGTTTTAAGCATTTAGCGGCAGTGTCACACCCACGATTTTCCAATGAATAAGCCCTTGGCGCTGCAAGCGGAGCGTTAAGGGATAGCCACGCAGCTGTCCGCTGACTTCAAAACAGTTAAAACCACAATAGTGTGTGGTCGGTTGGGTCTGCGACGTTGCTGTGGTGGCATTGGGATTAGGCGATTGCAGTTGTTGTTTAATTTTTTGATTAAGCTCAGCTGAATTGCGCGCCAAAATCAAGTCTTTGATATCAATCTTATCCATCGCTACTGCCACCAAGCCTCCTAGCAGTTTGACATTTGTTTTGAGCAGCTCGCTGGTCGCTTGTCCTGTCAGCGCATACTGTACGCCCTCTGGCGTGACGGTATTATCCACGGCTTGATTGACCATTTTATTCACTAGGTCATCAGGGTTTAGCTCGATATTGAGCATCTGCAAAATAGGGGATTTTGCCACATGATTGGCTTTTTCTATTAATACAGGGCTTAGCTGTGATTTGATACTTTGCTGCAGTTGCGTAAATTCAATCGCTGCACTGATAGTGTCTGCTTGTTGTGCATCATAGGCTTTTTTCAGTTGGTACACTGCCCAATAAGGGGAGGCAAATACCCATGCGACGACAATCAGTGCAAGGATGATTAGCAGAGATAATACTTTTTTCATAAATCACTATCAGGGTTAAAGTTTGCTAATTAGTTTAAAACAACGGGCTAGGCTGTTGCGTATTTTTCTTGCAAAAAAAGGAAAATATTTTTGCGCTGATTGCCGATTATTTGCTTGATTATTTAACAAAAATCGCCACTATATTGCATATTTTTAAATTTTAGTCTTTCAAAGGTTTGGCAGCTGTTAAACGTTGCTACCGGTCGAATCCACTCTTCCGTACTGTCAACACTATGCTGCCAAAGGAGTTACTATGTCAAAACGCGATTTTTATGAAGTATTAGGGGTAGATAAAACCGCTAATGAACAAGAAATCAAAAAAGCCTACCGCAAACTTGCGATGAAATACCATCCAGACCGTAACCCTGATGACCCTGCCGCCGAAGAAAAATTCAAAGAAGCCTCGATGGCATACGAAGTGCTAAGTGATGATAGCAAACGTTCAGCGTATGACCGTATGGGGCATGCCGCGTTTGAGAATGGCATGGGCGGTGGCGGCTTTGGCGGTGGAAACTTCCAAGACATTTTTGGCGATATTTTTGGCGGCATGGGCGGCGGCCGTGGTGGCAGCGCGGGCGGCTTTCAAGACATTTTTGGCGACATTTTTGGGGGTCGCACAGGGGGTGGACGTAGCAGACGCGGCTCAGATTTACGCTATATGCTCGATTTGACGCTTGAAGAAGCGGTGCAAGGGACAAAAAAAGAAATTACCTTTACCGCACCTGCCCCTTGTGAAACTTGTGATGGTAAGGGCGCCAAAGACAGCAGCGATATCGTCACCTGTGCAACTTGTGGTGGTGCGGGTGTGGTACGTATGCAGCAAGGATTTTTTGCTGTGCAACAAACCTGCCCCAACTGTGGCGGCTCAGGTAAACAAATCAAAAATCCTTGCAATGACTGTCATGGCTCGGGTGTTAAAGAAAAATCACGCACCCTTGAAGTCACCATCCCTGCCGGTATCGACAATGGCGATCGTGTACGTTTAACGGGCGAAGGTGAAGCGATTACAGGCGGCGAAAGCGGCGACTTGTATGTTGAAATCCGTGTGGCACAGCACCCTATTTTTACCCGTGAAGGCGCTGACTTATACATGGATGTGCCAATCAGCTTTGCGGATGCAGCCTTAGGTCGTGAGGTGGAAGTACCAACGCTTGAAGGACGTATCAATTTACGCATTCCCGAAGGCACCCAAAGCCATAAAGTATTCCGTATCAAAGGCAAAGGCGTTACCCCCGTGCGCACGACGATGAAAGGCGACTTGTTGTGCCGTGTGGTGGTGGAGACACCGACCAACCTTAACAACGAACAAAAAAAGCTACTTCGTCAGCTACAATCATCCATGGGTGATCATCAGCAATCACCCCAGAAAAAATCCTTCTTTGATAAACTCAAAGAAGATGTCAAAGACTTGTTTGACTAAATTTTATTGGCCTGATAGAAGTTTCACGTGAAACATCGAACCCTTGTAATGATTGCAAGGGTTTTTTTGTATAAGGCAATATTGAGCTAAGCTAGGATTCAGCGAGACAAGCTGTTATGATTTGAACTTAAAAAGTTATGCAAGAAAATCAGGCTAGAAAATCAAATTAGAAAGTTACACTAGGTAATCAGGCTAGATAAAGGATAAGCAAATGGTAAAAATTGGGGTCATAGGCGCAGGTGGGCGCATGGGACGTATGCTGATTCAAGCGGTGGCACAAAACCCACAAACTACCCTTGCAGGCGCGATAGAGCGTCAAGGCTCAAGCTTGTTGGGCGTGGATGCGGGCGAGCTAGTTAATCTTGACAAAACTAATGTCGCTTTGGTCGATGACTTGGCAGGGGTCATTCATGATATTGATGTGCTCATAGATTTTAGCTTGCCTGAGTCGACTGCCAAAAACTTACAACTTTGTGCTGACAAAGGCGTCAATATGGTCATTGGGACAACAGGCCTAAATGATGAACAAAACGCTATCTTAAAACAGGCAAGTGAAAAAATCGCCATCGTGTATGCGGGCAACTACTCAACTGGGGTGAATTTAACCCTTAAACTGCTTGAAATGGCTGCCAAAGCATTTGGTGACAGCGCCGATGTCGAAGTCATCGAAGCCCACCATAAACACAAAATTGATGCGCCATCGGGCACCGCTTATATGATGGCTGAAGCGGTTGCCAAAGGACGCGGTCAAAACCTAAAAGACGTGGCGATTTATGGCCGCGAAGGTCAAACTGGCGCACGCAAAGCAGGCGAGATTGGTATCCATGCCATTCGCGGTGGCGAGATTGTCGGCGACCATACGGTGATGTTTATCGCCGATGGCGAGATAGTTGAAATCACCCATAAAGCCCGTGAGCGCATGACCTTTGCCGCAGGGGCGGTGCGTGCTGCGGTGTGGGTCAATGAGCAGCAAACAGGACAGTTTGATATGCAAGATGTGCTTGGGCTTAAAGACTAAATTAACGCATATGGGTTCGATGCTTACTAGATAAGGCTAATTGTATTGAAGGAAACAATAATGGGCGAAACAGCAAATATCACCAAATTACCCCCATTTGGTGATTTACTAAATTCAGGAATTCAAACGCTAAAGAATCTTAGTGGGCGTAGCAGTATTAGTCAAAACTTATTTTTTCGTGAGTTTGATAAGGTTGCCCAATTAAGTGACGATCAAAAAAGTATTAGCTACTTAAGCCAATTTGACATTCAAAATGAATATGAGGAAGGGACACCTTGTTACGAGCCACTGACTAATTTGATATTAATGTGCTTATCTGCCATGGTCAGCGATGGCAATGTAAAAGTTACCCCTGATATGATATTGACCCAACTTGATAATTTAACACCATTACAATTTGAATGGTTTTGCGTGAAATTGGTGGAACGTTCACTAGAGAATGAAAATCCAGAAAGTAACTTAAGTTCGCACCATACAGGAAAAGCCAATGACGGCGGTATTGACGGTATGATTACTCAAATATTTTCTAATGAAGAACGGCATACGTACTATATTCAAGCAAAACTTTACTCCCAAGGTAATAATATTTCAAATCGCGAATTAAGAAACTTTGTGGGCGGCTATCCACCGCAGAAAGACAGCCATCATGGTATTTTTATTACCACAACTAGCTTTACCAAACCCGCGCTCGATTATTTTGAAAACCTTGAGTCGCATAGTTTAATCCTGATTGACCAAATGGCACTAATTGAGCTGATGATGGAGCATGAAGTAGGGTTAAAGCAAGTAGATTCTAAGCCAAAGCTTGTACTGGACAATGATTTTTTTGAAAAAATTAAGCGGTATTAAAAAAATAAGGTAGATTAACTACCCTATTTTTTACCAAAAAATTTAAACTTCTTTATACAACTGTTTGCCTTCCTCAATAAATTTTTGCTTCATCTGCTCCATGCCTAGGCGGACTTCATCGGCAGACGCTTCACCGACTTGCCCGACCAATTCAGTATCCACCTGCTTGATAGCGTGGCTGGCATCCGATAACTCACCTGTATCAGGGGTGATGTCTTGCCCAAGCTGTGGTTTATTAAACTCAAGCCCTGCTGCATAATCCCGCACGTTTTGGGTGATTTTCATCGAGCAGAATTTTGGACCACACATCGAGCAAAAATGCGCTGATTTATGCGCTTCTTTTGGCAAGGTTTCATCATGGAATTCACGAGCCGTGTCTGGGTCTAGGCTCAGATTAAACTGGTCATCCCAGCGAAACTCAAAACGTGCTTTTGACAAGGCGTTATCCCGCGCTTGGGCACCTGGGTGTCCTTTTGCCAAGTCTGCCGCGTGCGCCGCGATTTTGTAAGTGATGATACCGTCTTTGACATCCTTTTTGTTCGGCAGACCTAAATGCTCTTTTGGCGTGACATAGCACAGCATGGCAGTGCCGTACCAACCAATCATCGCCGCACCAATGGCGGATGTGATATGGTCGTAGCCTGGCGCGATATCCGTCGTCAAAGGTCCAAGTGTGTAAAAAGGCGCTTCTTTACAGACTTCAAGCTGTAAGTCCATGTTTTCTTTGATACGGTTCATGGCAACGTGCCCTGGACCTTCAATCATGACCTGTACGTCATGTTGCCATGCCACTTGGGTCAGCTCGCCCAAGGTTTTGAGCTCACCAAACTGCGCATCATCGTTGGCGTCTTGTAGGCAACCGGGGCGCAAACCATCACCCAGACTAAACGCCACGTCGTAGGCTTTCATAATCTCGCAAATGTCTTCAAAGTGGGTATAAAGAAAATTCTCTTTATGATGGGCAAGACACCACTGCGCCATAATCGAGCCGCCACGGCTGACGATGCCTGTCAAACGATTGGCGGTCACAGGTACGTAGCGCAGCAGTACGCCCGCGTGAATGGTGAAGTAATCAACACCTTGCTCGGCTTGTTCAATCAAGGTGTCTTTAAAGATGTCCCATGTCAAATCTTCGGCAACGCCATCCACTTTTTCTAGGGCTTGATAAATCGGTACGGTACCGATGGGCACGGGGGAGTTACGGATAATCCATTCACGGGTTTCATGGATATGCTTACCGGTTGACAAGTCCATGATGGTGTCCGCGCCCCAACGGGTAGCCCAGGTCATTTTGGCAACTTCTTCGTCAATGCTAGAGCCCAGGGCTGAATTACCGATATTGGCATTGATTTTAACCAAAAAATTACGACCAATAATCATCGGTTCTGATTCGGGGTGGTTGATGTTATTGGGGATAATCGCCCGTCCTGCGGCGACTTCGGCACGCACAAATTCTGGGGTGATGAGTTTGGGGGTATTGGCACCAAAGTTGTTACCAGCGTGCTGACGCATATCAGTTAGGTCATGCTGCTTTTGGGTTTCACGGATGGCGATGTATTCCATCTCTGGGGTGATGATGCCTTGTTTGGCGTAGTGCATTTGGGTGACGTTTTTGCCATTGAGCGCTCGTCTTGGCTTATCGATATGCCCAAAGCGTAGGTTAGCCGTGGCGATGTCATTGGCACGCTCGTTGCCGTATTGGCTTGAGAGTTTGGCAAGCTGCTCGGTGTCGCCACGCGCTTCTATCCAAGCTTGACGCAGTTTTGGTAAGCCTTTAGTCAAGTCAATTTCGACATTGGGGTCGGTATACACCCCTGAGGTGTCATACACATAAAACGGTGGGTTTTTTTCGCCTTCTGCCTTGCCAAAACCGCCCACCGGAGTATCGGTCAAGGTGATTTCCCGCATCGGCACTTGGATGTCAGGGCGTGAGCCTTGGATGTAGACTTTGCGAGATGCCGGCAAGGCGCGCGTCAAATCACGCGCTTCTTCTTCAAAGCGGTCGTCGGTAGGGTCACGGTGGGCAGGGGTCTTGTGGGTAACGTTGGTAAGTTGGTTCATAGCGAGTCCATGTTATGTTATGAAGTGATGGTTTGCTGGACTCGGGCGAAGATAGGTGAGTGTGACTGTTTCTAAAAAAACTGATTCTAGAAAAAACTGGTTCTAGTAAAACACTCATCTAACTAACCTAATAGACGACTTCCCTACGACGGTATTAACCGTGTCAGGTTCGACGGGTATGTCTCAGCCGTTGGTATGTCATCCAACTGCACCCCGAGTCAATACTGCCATATTAACAAAAACTCACAGGTTTACCTAATAGATTTTTAGCCATTTTGTACCGATGATTTACTCAACTAAATTACTGATTTTTTTGACAACTATCGGTATGATAGAGGCTCCTTGGTTGTTGAAAATGTTGTAATTACTGATATGGAATGCATCTGTTTGTGGAATCGTAAAGCGACTGGTGCCCGATGGCGGTTAGGGGCGATGGCAGTGTCATTGATAGGGTCGATGTCCCTCAGTCCAGCCGCGATGGCAAAGGATTTGTGGGAATTGTATAGTGCAGCCCAGCGCACCAATGGCAATTGGGCAGGGCAGCAATATGACTATTTGGCAACGCAAAAAAATGTGCAGCTAGCGTTTGGCGATATGCTGCCGCAAGTGGGACTACAAGGCAGTGTCAAACATAACCAGTTTTATCCCAAAGATGATAACATCCCAGACACGGGCAATAGCGTAAGCCAAATTGGTATCGGACTGCGCCAAGCCTTGTTTCGTGCTGATAAATGGGCAAATTATGAAAAAGCCGTGCTCGCCAGTCAAGCCAATGACATCCAGCTATTACAGCAGCACCAACAACTCATCGAGCAAATCAGCAAAGCCTATCTCAATGTATTGCGCGCTGAAGCGATGACAGATAGCCTCAATGCCGAGTTCACCGCACTCAAAGCACAAAATGACATGATGCAAGCGAGACTCGCGCAAGGGGTAGCGGCGCGGGTAGATACCGAAGAGAGCCGTGCAAGGCTTGAAAGCGTCAGCGCCTCTATCGCCAACAATGACGTGGCAATCGTAAATGCCAAACAGCAGTTATCACTGCTCACCGGTCAACCAATCAATCAGCTAGACAGTATCAAGTTACCGCCTGATTTGAATCTTGTGGCAAGTCAAAGTATCGACAACTGGATGCAGCAGTCACAAAATAATAATCTCGATATTCAGCTAGCACAAACCCAAGTGGCGATTGCTAACAAAAAAGTCGATTATCTCAAAGCCAATATCTACCCCCGTGTCGATTTGGTAGGCAATGTGGGTTGGCAAGACTATAGCCATAATAACCAAAGCGCTATTGATGGCACCAATTATAGCTTTGGAGTAGAAGTGGATTTTCCGTTTTATACCGGTGGGCGGACACGTGCAGGCGTTGAGCAAGGCAATCTACAAGCGCAAGCGGCAAAAAGTCGCCTCGCCTATGTGTACCAAGCCGCGATGACTCAGACTAGCCAAGCATATCTAAATTTGGTCGCACAGCGTGCCACAATTAAAGCCCAGCAAACTGCCGTGGAAGCCAATCGCCGCGTCGCCCAAGCGTCAAAAACAGGCTATGACTTGGGGGTGCGCTCGATGGTAGATACACTACTGGCAGAGCGTCAATATCATGTTGCCAAACGCGATTTGATTAATGCGTATTTTGATTATTTAAATGCCTACATTGACCTACAAAAAGCTGCGGGCAATCTGACCGATGACACGGTCAAAGTGCTAGATAATCAGCTGATATAATGCTCTTTTTTGGCAAAATTTTGAGCTGAAAAACCCCACCAATCGGCAGGGTTAATTTGCGTAGTAAGCTGACGCAAATGACTATTTAACTTTCGTCCATTCTTTACGAACCGCAGCTTTGGTGTCGGCAGGTAGCGGAACGTAGTCGAGTGCGGTTGCTTGTGCATTGCCGTTAGTAAATGCCCAGTCAAAGAATTTAAGCGCTTCTTTGGCTTTTGCACCGCCCGTACGGGGTACGAGGATGAAAGTCGCTGCAGAGATTGGCCAAGCGTTGGCTGCTGGCATGTTAGTGATCGTCACTGCAAAACCAGGGTATTGTGCCCAGTTGATGTTTGACGCTGCAGCAAAGGTTGTGTCGTCTGGTAGTACAAATTTACCGGCGCGGTTTTGAAGTTGGGTATAAGCTAAACGGTTTTGTTTTGCATAAGCGTACTCAACATAGCCGATGGAGTTGGCAACACGTTGTACATTACTTGATACGCCTTCGTTACCTTTACCACCCACGCTTGCTGCAGCATTGGGCCATTTAACGGTTTTGTCCGCGCCTACTTTTGATTTCCAATCGCTTGATACTTGGCTTAAGTAAGTTGTAAAGACGTGCGTGGTACCTGAACCGTCTGAACGGTTAACCGTGGTGATTTTAGCAGAGGGTAGGGCAACGCCTGGGTTTAATGCTTGGATACGTGCATCGTTCCAAGTAGTGATTTTGCCCATATAGATATCAGCAAGGACTGGACCAGATAGTTTTAATTGACCTGGTTTGACGCCAGCGATGTTAACCACAGGTACAACACCACCGATAACGGCTGGGAACTGTACTAAACCACTTGCGTTAAGCTCTGCTGGGCTCATTGGCGCATCAGTGGCACCGAAATCAACCGTTTTTGCTTGGATTTGTTTGATACCGCCAGAAGAACCGATACCTTGATAGTTTACTTGGTTGCCTGTTGCTTTTTGATACGCGCCTGCCCATTTTGAGTAAACAGGTTGTGGGAAGGTTGCACCAGCACCTGTAATGTTGACAGCATTGGCTTGTACGCCTACAGCAGCGAATGCCACACTGACGATTAAATGTGATAGTTTCATAATAATTCCTTGATGGATAAATAAGATGATTGTCAGGGAAGAGGGTAAATTCGCTTAGGATGGTGCCAACTGACGTGTCGCGTTTTTAATCACCCAAAGCTGAAAAATTGTTGCCATATTATATTAATGTAGCAAAATGTCAAACCTGTTACGGTTATGTTAAAGTTTGATGACATTGAAATGTTTGTTAGGTTTTTTGCTCGGTTTATATGATGCAATATCAGCGAATAGGCGCGCTATTTTTCATCATTTTGTCGTAATTTTTAGTTATAGTTAGCTTTTCTTTAACGTCTTTTTTAATCACAATTTTGCACAGTCCATGAGTCACAATCCATGAGTTAGGAAGGGAAATATGAATTTAATTGGTGAGCATTTATCAAAAAGTTATGACCAAGATTTACAAAACTTGGTCAATTTATTTTTAAAAATGGGTGGCATGGCAGAAGCCAATCTCACCAAAGCGATTGAATCTTTGGTAAAAAGTGATGTGGCGCTTGCCGAAGATGTCATTGATGGTGACAAAGAAATCAACTTTACGGAGCAGCAGCTTGATGATTTGGTGGTCAAAGTATTGGCACGCCGTCAACCTGCCGCCACCGACTTACGCCTAATCATGGCAGTGAGTAAATGCGGTGCTGACATTGAGCGTATTGGTGATGAAGCCAAAAAAATCGCCAAGATGGCGCGCCGTGCCACCCGTGAAGGTCAATCACCGATTGGGTATCATGAAGCGCATCAAATGGGTAATTTTGTGCAGATGATGCTAAAAAATGCGCTAGAAGCTTTTGCCAAGTTTGATGCAACAGGCGCTTACCAAGTGATAGAGCAGGATAGTGAAATTGATGCGATGTACAAATCTGCGTCACGCGCGATGATGACCTACATCATGGAAGATGGTCGCTATGTAGCAAAAGTCATTGATATTTTATGGGTGCTGCGTTCGATAGAGCGTATTGGTGCGCATGCGCGTAATATCGCTGAGCAATTGATTTTTTGTATTACCGGTGAAGATGTGCGTTATCAAAAACTGGGTGCCAAAAAGGACAGCGCGCTGAATCCCGCAGCTAGCCATGAAATCAATGATGCCTCACTAGATTATCAACCGAGCAATGGCGAAAACTAACATTTGCTAGTAACACCTGCTCTTACGCGGAATTGGTTGTCAGGGTTAGGTTATTTTAACGGACGGTTGCATGGTATTTTTAGGTGATTCTGCTACACTGTAGCCTATCAACTTTTGGTGAAAAAACGATAGGAAACACCATGTCTAGCGAATCACTTAACACCCCAATCCCCACATCTGCTTTGGAAAATATCACCCAAAAATCGTTACTTATTTTTGACTTGGACGGTACGTTGATTGATAGCGTGCCAGATTTGGCGGACGCCGTCAATGCGATGCTAACCACGCTTGGCAAAGCCAACTTTAGCGAAGATGTCATTCGCCACTGGGTCGGCAATGGCGGCAAAGTACTGGTGCAACGTGCCTTATCAGGCTCACAAACCATTGACCCCAATCTCACTGAAGACGATACCAATCAGGCGCTTGCCCTGTTTTTTGACTACTACCATCAAAACACCTGTGTCAGAACCCAGCCCTATGCAGGGGTGAGCGAAGGGTTGCGTGAGCTAAAAGAGCAAGGCTATACCCTCGCTATTGCCACCAATAAACCCATTGATTTTGTTCCTGCGATTGTCGAAAAATTGGGTTGGCAAGACCTTTTTGCCTATATTTTGGGTGGCGATAGCTTGCCTGCCAAAAAACCTGACCCGATGCCGCTGCTGCACGTCTGTGACCAATTAGGCTTTAGCATCGCTCAAAGCTATATGATTGGTGATTCCAAAAACGATATTTTGGCAGGGCAAAACGCGGGCATGGATACGCTTGGGTTATCGTATGGCTATAACTATGGGCAGGATATTCGCGATTATCATCCGACCCATACCTTTGATGACTTTGCCACGCTGACCGAGTTTTTGAGTCATGCACGAGTTTAACTATCATCTGAGCTTTGACACGCTGAATTTTCGCGAGCATCCAGCGTTGTATCGGGTGGGGCGCGGTGAGCAAGGGGTATTATTGGTAGAGCCATATAAATCCGAGATTTTGCCACATTGGCGATTTGCTACGCCAGAACTTGCGCGTGAGAGCGGCGATACCATCTATGCGATGTTTTTGGACTACCTTGCTCAAGGGGATTTTGTCGGTGCTGATATGGCGCGTAAATTTATCCAAATGGGTTATACGCGCTCGCGTCGTTATGCCAATCACAAAGGGGGCAAAAAATATGACGGCGCTGTCCCTGATGCTAAAAAAGGACAAAGTGGCGCGCATGGGCGTGAGCAATTGCCGCAGCAATCACAACAGCTTGAATCCGCCCAAATCAAAGCCCAATCCGCGCAAATTTTTAAGCAAAAATGGGATGAATGCCGAGCCAATGCGGATTATAAAGCGCTAAAAAAACAGTTTGAAGCCAAATACGTCAACGACACCCAATACGATAACCTGCCGCCCACATTTTTTCGCGAGCATCCGTTTTTATAGCCTTGCTATATCTTGCTCTATGATGAGTTAGCACGAAACTTAGGCATTCGTTAATTGACTACGATAACTGAGTGCCTCTGTCAGATGCGCGGTTTGGATAGCTTCACTGCCTGCCAAGTCCGCAATCGTGCGGGCGACGCGAAGGACGCGATGATAGCCGCGAGCGGACAGATTCAGCCGACTTTGTGCCATTGCCAAAATACGACTTTCTGCATCGCCAAGCGGCGCAAATTGGTCAAGTTCACTGGGGGAGAGTTCATTATTGGCTTTGCCCTGTCTGGCTTGCTGACGCTGATAGGCTTGTATCACCCGATCACGAACTACCGCAGAAGACTCACCCTTCTGTGCTGATTGCAAATCACTGGCAGGCAGGGCAGGCACGGTAATATGCAAATCAATACGGTCCAGCAAAGGTCCTGATAGCTTTTCTTGATAGCGTTTGATTTGCTCAGGTCGACACTGGCAGCGACCTGATTTATCCCCATAGTAGCCACAGGGGCAGGGATTCATCGCTGCTACTAGCTGAAAATTGGCGGGAAATCGCACTTGAGAGTTGGCACGGCTGATGACAATTTCTTTGTTCTCGATGGGCTGTCTGAGTACCTCAAGCACCTTGCGATCAAACTCTGGAATCTCATCCAAAAATAACACCCCCCGATTGGCGAGCGTGATTTCACCAGGTTTGGGGGATGAGCCGCCGCCCACGAGCGCCACCGCCGAGGTAGTATGATGGACTTGGCGAAAAGGGCGTGTGCCGTAGTCATAATCACTGTTGGCAATCGAGTAAATACTGGCAACTTCGAGCGCTTCATGGTCATTAAGCGGTGGCAAAATGGTGGGTAGGCGAGATGCCATCAAGGTTTTACCCGTACCCGGTGAACCACAAAACAATAGTGAATGACCACCGGCGGCGGCAATTTCGAGCGCACGTCTGGCTTGGTGTTGACCTTTGACATCGGCTAAATCTAGCTGATAATTGGCTGATTGATAGGATGTCTTACGCTCGGCTTGGCTGAGTTGCTGCTCATTCATCAAGTGTTGGCACACGGCTTTGAGGGTATCGGCTTGCAACACCTTCACGCCATCGACTTTGACCGCTTCATCGGCATTGTCTTTGGGAACAATCAAGGTGCGCTGGTCTGCTTTGAGCGCGCGTGATACTGCCAACGCCCCAGCAATGGCTCGTAAATCGCCATTGAGCGCCAATTCGCCAATAAACTCGTACTGCGCAAGCACGGTTTCATCAATTTGACCACTCGCTGCCAAGATGCCTATGGCAATCGGCAAATCAAGCCGTGCGCCATCTTTGGGTAAATCGGCGGGCGCAAGGTTGATAGTTAATCTGCGATTGGGAAATTGAAAACCCGAGTTGATAATGGCAGAGCGCACCCTATCTTTACTCTCGCGTACCGCGGCTTCAGGTAAGCCGACCATGGTGACTGCGGGCAATCCTTGCGATAAATGTACTTCAACCATCACGCTTGGCGCATTTAAACCCACCACCGAGCGCGTATATACTTGAGCAAACGACATTTTTAAAATCCTTTTTCAACCACTTGGCGGCTATCTTGACACAAGACAGGCAGTTTTTTTATGGCAGCAATTAGACAATTTTTGATAAAAAACGGCTAAATCATAGCATAATTCATCTATTTTCTCATCATCGGCTATCTAGGATGACTATGTTATAATCACAACCAATATTCCGAGAATTTTACGCTACACGCTATACGAGACTATTATGACAGACCAAACTCGCCCTTTATCTGACAGCGAACTGCCCACCTTTGATCGTCCTGTCGAAATCATCGAAAATCCGTATGCCAATGCCAATCGTAGCTACACGACCCAAACCCATTTGTTTAATGAAGCTATCATCAATAAATACAACCGCTCAGGTCCCCGTTATACCTCGTACCCAACCGCGCTAGAATTTGCCCCGATTGCTGACGGCATGGAAGCCCGCGTTTTAGCAGAAAAAGACCCACGGGTGCCAGTGTCCTTATATTTTCACATCCCGTTTTGTCGCCACCTGTGCTATTACTGCGGCTGCAATAAAATTATCACCAAGAAAAACAGTGATTCAGGCGACTATTTAGCGTATCTTTTTGCCGAAATTCGGCATAAACGCAGCTTGATGCAAGGGGACCCTATCGTCGAACAAGTGCATTTTGGCGGCGGTACACCGACCTTTTTGACCGATGATGAGCTGGTCAAATTGTGGAACTTTTTGCAAACCCAATTTACTTTTAGCGATAAACCTACCGCTGATTATTCGATTGAAATTGACCCGCGAGAATTGCGCCCGACCACGCTTGAGATATTGCGTGGACTTGGGTTTAATCGGGTGAGTTTTGGTGTGCAGGATTTGCAAGAAAAAGTACAAATTGCCGTCAATCGCGTGCAGTCAGAAGAAATGATTCGAGGCGTGATGACGGAAGCTCGCCGCCTTGGGTTTCATTCTATCAATATTGACTTGATTTATGGGTTGCCGCACCAAACGGTGGATAGCATGCGCAATACGGTTGAGCGCATCATCGCTATCTCGCCAGACCGTCTGTCTGTTTTTAACTATGCGCATTTGCCAGAGCGATTTAAAGGTCAGCGTCAAATCAATGAAGCGGATTTGCCAAGCCCTGCCGACAAGCTGACCATGCTTGGTAATACCATCCATGCACTGACTGACGCAGGCTATCAATATATCGGCATTGACCACTTTGCCAAGCCTGATGATGAGCTTGCGATTGCGCAACGTGAGGGCAAATTACACCGCAATTTTCAAGGGTATACCACGCATGGTAATTGTGATTTGCTGGGATTTGGGGTGTCGTCGATTAGCCAAATCGGTCTTCATATTTTGCAAAATCCAACGGATTTAAGCGATTACCAAAATCTCATCAATGCAGGAAAATTGCCTGCGGTGAAGGTGATTTCTGCGCGCTTGCCTGATTTGCTGCGCCGTTATGTGATTATGAATCTGCTATGCCATGATTATATTGATTTTAAGGATGTGAATGCGCGCTTTAGCATTGACCCGATGACCTATTTTATTGATGAAATCCGCCAACTGGGTGAGATGCAAGCGGATAAACTCGTTGATATGGATGCTAAAGGCATTCGGGTGCTACCAAAAGGGCGACTGCTCGGACGCAATGTGGCGATGGTGTTTGATACTTATTTGGCGAGTAAAGAAGGCAATCGCTTTAGTAAGGTGATTTAAAAGGATTTTAAAATGTTTTCAAAGTTAAAAATGGTTGGTTTAACGATGGTTTTTGGCTTGTTTAGTTGTCAGCAAAATACGCCTATAGAAAAAGCTGAAATTCCGCCAGCTTCCACACCAAAACCTGTTGAAATAGGTAAAGAAATTCCCGCTTCAAGAGTAGCGACTTTTGTACGCCCCAAACCAAAACCCAATGAAATTCCTACTTGTATGGTAGCAGCATTAAGTGGTCGTTTAAAAGTACAAGGTAGTTGTTTGGTAATAGCGAACGGAAACGATTATACCCAACCTATTTTTGAAAAGAGTTCCATAAATTGGGATGAAGCCAGTAAAACACTTACTTTTGAAGGTAAAAAGTATAAGGAAGGTGATGAAATTCGTGTTGGCGGCGGCGGTTTACCGACTGATGAAACTTATCCAAAAAAAATGAGTATGGGTATTCCTGACTGCCCAAACTCTCATTTATTTCTTGTTTGTTAATAATAGATTTAAGGAATAAAATTGCAAATCACTAATCCAAGCCCAACGATTGCCCAAGCCGTTCACCATCAAAGATGATTTTGAGATGACCGAAGAAGAATTTATCAATCTATGAAAAAGCCGTCAAAAAAACTAAAGCCCCATTTTATCGTTGATACGCATATTTTACTATGGCTTGTTTTTAGTCCGCCGGCAAATTCAGCACGTATCAGCCATTTGGCTTAACCCTTCTTTAATTTTTGGAATAAACATGCACCAAATCCCCACCGATTTACTCAAAAAATCTGCCTACTGGCGCGATGACATCCAATTTACCCAAGACGTACTCGGTAAGCCGTTTCACTTTACCAGCACTTGGGGTATTTTCTCGCCCGAAAAACTCGATGAGGGTAGCCTTATGCTGCTTGACTATATTGAGTTCAAAGACGATGACCACTCAATCGACCTAGGCTGTGGCTATGGCGTATTGGGTATGACTGCCGCCCGTGAATGCCCAAACGGACAGCATTTGCTCATCGACAAAGACTTTGTGGCGGTGGAATATGCCAAACTTAACTGCCAAAAAAACCATTTAAATAATGCCCAAGTTCAGCTATCCAATGGCTTTCGGGATGTTGAAAAAGACAAAAAATTTAGCCTAGTGATGAGTAACTTACCTGCCAAAGCCAGTAAAGAACAGCATTATCTGTATTTGCTCGATGCCTACAATGCGATGGAAAGTGGCGCACGGTTCTATGTGGTGACCATCAACGGCTTGCGGGACTTTATGAAACGCTCATTTACCGAAGTGTTTGGTAACTCAGATAAAATCAAACAAGGCAAAACCTATACCATCACCCTGGCAGTCAAAGACTAACGTCCTTCAGCTAAATTCTCACCGTTTGGTTTTTTGATTTACTATAGGCTCGTAACCGAATGTACAGGGTCTTGGTGACAGTGGCGACCACCTCATTTTGGTCGTCAACCACTTGTACCTCATAGTTGCGAAACACCGCTTTACCATCCTTTGCTAAGGCTTTTATGGTATCGATTTCGGTGTCATCAAGGTGAAAATCGGCAAACACATCGCTTTTGCCCGCTTTAACAAAATCAATGCTCGCCGACTTATCCCATACCACGTACGCATTGCCCAACGCTTGCATCAACAAAATCATCAAAAATGGGTCAGTCATCGAATACAAACTGCCCCCAAACTGGGTGCCGACGATGTTTTGATTGAGTTTGTTTAAGGGTAAACGCACGCGAATATGATGGTTGGCGAAATCCAGGCTGTCAACACGGATACCTGCCCCAAAATATGGCGGATAAAAGTTAAAAAACTGCTTTAACAACTTGGGGTTATGAAACGGATTAAGGTAGTCTTTGGCTTGAGATTGAAAGGTTTGGCTTAGCTTAGATAACTTGGGTAACTTGGATAACTTAGATAGCTTGGATAGCTTGGATAGCTTGGATAGCTTGGATAGCTTAGATAAATTAGATAACATGGCAGACTCGTTTTTAACATGAAAAAAGATATGGGACAACACGCCATTGGCAAAGCAACAATGCTATTGTATGATGGATACAACTGATAGCAAAGCGTGACAAAATAATGGCAAAAGGTAAAGCAAAAAATAACGAAGATGCAGCATTCTGGGAGGCGATTTTGGCTGAAAAAGCGCCATCGCCACCGTGTGAATTGTGTGGACGTGATGAAGTTGAATTAACCCAACATCATCTGATTCCCAAATCCCGCCACGACAAAGCCCGTACCAAACGCGAATTTAGCCGTGATGAAATGAAAAACGACATCGCCATGCTGTGTCCTGCTTGTCATGCGCAGGTGCATGAAGTGTTTAGCAACCAAGAATTATCCAGCTACTACCATACGGTTGAGCGGCTAAAAGAACATACCGAGATGCAAAAATTTATCAATTGGGTAAAAAAACGCCCTGCAGGACAAACTATTCGTGTCAAAAGTGGCGGTTCGGATTAAGACAATAACCACTTTTTAACCAGCTTGGTATAGCGCGGCATCACCACATACACCATCATAAACACCACCAGCCCGGTGATAATCAATTTGGCAATTAACGGTGTAGGGTGAATATTTAAAGCGTTAACAACTTGTTCGTACAGCCAAAAAATTACCGTGACCAGTGGAAAAATCGCTGACCAAGTCAGTAAAAACTGTTTCCAAAGTTTTGGCGTGGGTGGGGGCGAAACGTTGACCAAGTGTGGGTTTTGTGTCGGCAGTGGCTGAAATAAAAATTCTAACCCGCTTTGCACGTGATAGTTGTCATCATCTAGCAAATAAGGTTTGACCTCATCAATCAACTGGCGGCGTTCAGATGAAGTCAGCCATGTGTGCAAATGCTCAGCCGTATCAAATCGCAAAATCACGGTAAAGGTTTGGGTCTTGCCCGCTATCGGGGTGATGACATGGCGATCGATAAACCCTGCAAACGGCTTTGAAAGAGTATCAACCTTTTCGAGCCACATTTGATAATGCACATGGTGCTCAGGCTTGACCCGATGACTAATGGTTGCCGTCGCGCCTTGGTGGACAGAATGTAATGCGTTCGCGGTCGACGACATAAATTTTGCCTTGATAAATTGAGGTAATTGTAAAATTGCGATTCAGAAATTCTAACTAGTTTATGTTTATAATTTCTCTGACAGTATATCTATTTCATCAAATATTGGCAGTAAATTTACAGTCATCATATAGCTACCATAGTCAATAAAGGTAAGTTTATTGATGTTATCTTTTTCAAACCATAAAGCTTCGTGTTCATCACATAAAAAAGCTTCTTTCGACAATTTTTTTATCCAGAATTTAAGTATTTTACTTTGCTCACAGCGCGGGCATAACATCCTTTAAATTTCTATGATTCATAAAGTCGATAAAGTTTAATGTTCAATGCAAAAGTTTAGTTACTTTAAAGATTGAAAAGTGATTGAATTAACTTAATATAGTATAAAAATCGTGAAATAGTAAACAAGCAATGCCCAAAAACAAAACGCCCAGTATCGACCCTGCAACCATTGAAATTGCTGCAGCGACTGCCGACCGCAAAGCGCGATTGGATCACTTGATTAAGCGCCTGCCCAACTTGCCAGGCGTGTACAAAATGCTGGGCAAAAATGGCGACATCATCTATGTGGGCAAAGCCAAATCGCTCAAAAGCCGCGTCAATAGCTACTTTGCCAAAACCATCGACCACCCCAAAACGCGGGCGCTGGTGCAACGTATCGACAACATCGAAACCATCATAACCCGCTCTGAGACCGAAGCGCTGCTGCTTGAGCAAAACCTCATCAAGCTACATCGACCGCCGTACAACGTGCTACTGCGTGATGATAAATCTTATCTATACGTGTTTATCTCAGCCGATAAACCTTATCCAAGACTTGCCTATGGGCGCGGTAAAGGGCAACACCAAAAAGGCAGATTTTTTGGACCTTTTCCTTCGGCGCACGCCGCCAAACAGACCTTATTAATGATGCAAAAAATGTTTATGGTGCGCCAATGTACCAATGCATTTTTTGCCCAGCGTCAACGCCCTTGCCTAGAGTACCAAATCAAACGCTGTAAAGCGCCGTGTGTCGGACTGGTATCGCCCGAAGACTATGCCGATGACGTCAATAACACCATTCGATTTTTAAAAGGTGAAGGCACGGATTTGCAAGTCAAATTGGTGGGTAAAATGGAGCAAGCGGCTGAAGACATGAACTTTGAGCAAGCCGCCTTGTATCGCGACCAACTCTCGATGCTACGCGAAGTACAAGCCAAACAAGCAGTATATACGGTCAAAGGGGAAGCCGATATCATCGCCATCGCCAGTCAAGCGGGCATTACCTGTGTGCATGTCATGAATGTGCGTAATGGGCAGGTTTTGGGTGGCAACAATTATTTTCCTGATGTGGATAGTGAAAACGATATAGCGGATAACTTGTCTGAGTTTGTCAGCTCGTTTTATTTTCAAGTCAGTGATGATTTGCCCGAAGAGCTGATTATAAGTCATGAGTTGCCCGACCAAACCGCGATGACAGAAGCCTTAACTGAAACCTTTGGCAAAAAGGTGACGATAAAAACCAAAGTTCGTGAGCAGCGGAGCGAATGGCTCACCCTTGCCCAAATGAATGCCAACAACGCCCTGCAAACCAAATTGGGCGATTATTTGGAAGTCAAATCTCGCTTTAACGCACTCAATGAGGTATTAAAAGAGGCGCTACAAGGCAAATCGCTCGACCGTATCGAATGTTTTGATATCTCCCACACCATGGGTGAAGCCACCATCGCCAGCTGTGTGGTCGCTGACCAAGGCGGGCTACGCAAACGCGACTATCGCCAATATGCCATTCATGGCATCACGGGCGGTGACGACTATGCCGCCATGAAGCAAGTACTAAACCGCCGCTATAGCAAACAGCCGCTGCCAGATTTATTGCTGATTGATGGCGGTAAAGGGCAGCTTAATATGGCAAAAGACGTACTGAGCGAGCTGGGGATTTTAACCCAAACTTTGCTCGTCGGGGTGGCAAAAGGCGAAGGTCGCAAGGCTGGGCTTGAGGTACTGCATTTTATTGACCGTGAGCCACTCGATTTGCCGGCTGATAGCAAAGCACTGCATTTGATTATGCATATCCGTGATGAAGCGCACCGCTTTGCCATTACCGCACACCGCAAAAAACGCGATAAACGCCGCTCAAGCTCAGTGCTAGAAGCCATCCCTGGTTTGGGGGAAAAACGCCGCCGAGAGTTACTCAATCACTTCGGCGGCTTGCAGCAGCTGCTTGGTGCGTCACAAGATGAAATTGGGCAAGTAAATGGCATTGGTAAGGTGATGGCCAATACCATTTATAAAGTGTTGCATGGCTAATATTAAATTTTTAGCCGTTTTGGATGAAACGGGTAGTTAACAATGATAATGACATGGCATTGTAATAATGGCAGAAATTTTTTTTAAATCAATCGCAGCTGCGGATAGTGATATCTGCATGCACTGTGGCGCATGTTGCGCTAACTATCGGGTGTCTTTTTATTGGGCTGAAGGCGAGGCACTCGGTATCCCCGAGCAGATGACGGTCAAAGTCAATGATTTTTATACCTGTATGAAAGGTACCGAAACAAAGCCGGTCAGATGCGTGGCACTCGCTGGCGAAGTTGGTAACTCGGTAGCCTGCCAAATCTATGATAAACGCTCAAGCACCTGCCAATCGGTACAAGTCGGTGACGAGCAATGTATCAAAGCCCGTCATCATTATGGGTTATCTAACGATATCTTTAGTCAAGCGCCTGCCTAATGGCTTTGATGGCTTTGTGATAAACGAACAGTCAGCTGTTTTTCCACTTCGGTTTTGAGCCATTGATTCAAATCCTCATTCATCAGCGTCATTGATTCGAGCAAATAGTTGTCGATATAGCCTTGCAGCTGTTTGACGATATCTTGTTTGATTTGTTCAATAGCGGGCGTGGTGGCGATAGATGGGTTGTCAGTATCGGCAAGTGGGTCAGTAACGCGCGTTTCTTGGGCCATCACTGCTGCTGTTGGGTCATCAGCTAACGGCTCAGCCTCAGCAAAGTTATCAGTGTTATCAGCGGTGTCAGTGTGATCAATGGCATAGACCATCTCACTGCGATGGCGCTCAATCGTGACATCGCTGGTTGCGGTATCCGTGGATTGAGCTTGTTCATCTAGCTGGTGATTTGCACCCTCGATTGAGCCAGTTGATAGTTGCGTCGCAGGTTGTGCAGGGTTTGCCTGTTGTTCCAATCTTTCTTGTTCTAGGCGTTGTTCTTCAAGCTCGCGCTCACGTGCTTGCGCTTGTAATTTTTCTTGGTGGTCACGCTCGATAGCCAGTAATTCCTCGACTTTATCATGCAGATTAGGCACGCTAAACTCATACCCATCAAGGTCGGTATCGGGGTAAAGCAAGGTAACGATATCATCGAGTTCTTGAATAATGGCGTGTTTGACAGGGGTAGGGGTGGCAAGCCAGCGCTTTGAAAATTGGTGGGAGAAGGCAAATCCTGACATGAATGGTGTCCAGCGTTAAGGATGAAATAGGATAGCTTCATTTAACGAAAAAACGGCTACAATTTCAATAGCCGTTTTCAAAATTCACACCGTTAAAATATTAATGCTATCATCGCAGTGATTACCATTTATCGTGACTGCCATTTGGCAAACAGCAGCGAGCCGTTGGTACCACCAAACCCAAAGCTGTTAGAAATCGCATGGGTTAAGTGGTCAACTTTACGGGCAGTATGCGGTACATAGTCAAGCTTGCACTCAGGGTCTTGATGATCCAAATTGATGGTCGGTGGCAATATTTGTTGTTGCAGCGCCTTAACGGTGAAAATCGCTTCGATACCGCCTGCAGCGCCCAGTAGATGACCGGTCATCGATTTGGTGGAACTTACCACCATGTTGTCACCAAAGATACCCGCAATCGCGCGGCTCTCTGCCACATCACCCGCTGGGGTACTGGTGCCATGGGTATTGATGTAGCCAACGTCACTGGGGGCAATGCCAGCATCACTCAAGGCGTGACGCATCGCCATAGCCGCACCTTCACCATTTTCCGGTGGCGCGGTGATATGACTGGCATCATCACTCATGCCAAAGCCGACAAACTCTGCCAAAATCGTCGCACCGCGCGCTTTGGCGTGGGCAAGGCTTTCCATCACCAGCACGCCTGCACCATCACCCAGCACAAAACCATCACGGTCTTTGTCAAATGGACGACTGGCTTTGGTCGGTGCATCGTTGCGCGTTGATAACGCTTGCATTGCTGAAAACCCACCAATACCCAGCTGGCTTGAAGCTTTTTCACAGCCCCCCGCTACAATCACATCGACATCGCCATACGCAATCAATCGTGCCGCCAAGCCAATCGCATGAGTCGCTGTGGTACAAGCGGTAGAAGTAGCAAGATTTAACCCTTTAATCCCATGACGAATCGCCACTTGCCCAGCTGCCATATTCACAATGGCTGAGGGCACAAAAAACGGCGAGATTTTACGCGGACCTTCGCTATTAAGTTTTACCGCTGTATCTTCAATGGTGGTGATACCGCCAATCCCTGAGCCGATAATCACCCCGATACGGTTGGGGTCAACCTGCTGTACAGGCGCGGCTTGCAACTCACTGATAAAGCCTGCTTGCTTCAAGGCTTGCGCTGCTGCGGCAACGCCATATTGCACAAAGGTGTCATACCGACGCGCGTCTTTGGCGTTCATGTACAAGCCGATATCAAACCCATCCACTGTGCCGGCGATTTGTGCGCGGTAGTCAGTGGCGTCAAAATGGCTAATCGCTTTGATACCGCTTTCGCCATTAATGAGCCGTTGCCAAGTGCTCTCTACATCGAGTCCTAGCGGGGTAATGGCTCCCATGCCTGTGATAACAATACGCTCATGGTCAGGGCGTTCGTCGTAGCGGGGCTTTTTTGGTCTAATTTTTGTGGTCATTTCATGCTCGAATTTTTGAATAATATTTTTTGAATAACATTTTATGAAAGTTTAGCAAAAATAGTGTACGAGTGTAAACACAATAACTTTAACGTCTTTAAGCTGATTGTATATAATATCTGATAAATTAAACAATGTTTTTAAGGGTTATAAATGCCACAATTTAGCGATTTTATGGTGTATGTGGACGAAAGTGGCGACCATAGCTTAACGTCTATTGATAAGAGTTATCCAATTTTCGCTCTCGCTTTCTGTGTGTTTTATAAATCGCATTACTTAAATAAAGTTGTACCCAAAGTCCAACGTTTAAAGTTTGATACTTTTGGACATGATTTCGTGGTTTTACATGAGCATGAAATTCGAAAAGAAAAAGGCGATTTCAATATTTTTAAATCAGCTGAAGAAAAGCGTCAATTTTTAGAAAAGTTGAATCAAATCATGA
>ERZ500990.88-NODE-88-length-31365-cov-6.832801_pt1 | contig 31365 bp, 21 predicted proteins | sample MGYA00248876_ERZ500990 | MGnify/ENA primary metagenome ERZ500990 (study PRJEB25958, sample SAMN03398517) | human skin metagenome | study: EMG produced TPA metagenomics assembly of the Human Skin Microbiome Metagenome (human skin metagenome) data set.
TTGGAGTTCAGACGTGTGCTCTTCCGATCTACCCCTACGCTCAAACTGTTAAACGATAAATACGGCATTGAAAACGGTCACATGGAAACCATCCATGCATTCACCAATGACCAAAACTTGGTCGATAACTATCATAAAGCCGAGCGTCGTGGGCGTGCTGCAACCTTAAATATGGTGATGACTAGCACAGGTGCTGCCAAAGCGGTCAGTAAAGCGATTCCAGAATTAAAAGGCAAATTGTCAGGCAGCTCAGTACGTGTACCAACGCCAAACGTGAGCCTTGCGATTTTAAATTTAAATTTCAAAAACCCGGTCAATTCAAGCGATGAACTCAATGCCTTTATCAAAGAAGCCAGTGAGAGCGAACAATGGCAAGCGCAAATTGCTTATTCAGATTCGGATGAAGCCGTTTCTACCGACTTTGTGGGCTGTGAAAAAGTGGCGATTTGGGACGCCAAATCTACGCTTGCGCAAGACAACCGCGCAGTCATGTACCTATGGTATGACAACGAAATGGGCTATAGCACCCAAGTATTGCGTGTCGCTGAAACCATGGCAAAAAATGCCTAAGCGTTCCTAAGTGCGCCTAAGTGTTAAGGACGATGACAAAACCGCTCAAGTTTGGGCGGTTTTTTATTGGATAAAATTTCAAACATCGGTTGTGTTGAAATTTTTCTTGCTAAAATTCATGCTATAATATTTGGTTATTCAAGAATTTAAGGAAAGTCTTCAATGCGTTTTATCGATGAAGCAATCGTAACAGTCAAAGCAGGCGACGGCGGCAATGGTATCGTCAGTTTTCGCCGAGAAAAATACGTCCCCAAAGGCGGCCCCGATGGCGGTGATGGCGGCAAAGGCGGTGATGTGTATGTGGTGTGCGACGACAACACCAACACCCTCGTCGATTACCGGTTTACGCGTCGCTATGATGCCAAGCGCGGCGAAAATGGCGGTGCCAAAAACTGTTCAGGTCGTGGGGCGGATGATATCTATCTATCTGTGCCCATTGGTACCACCGTGGTTGATACCGAAACAGGTGAGGTTTTAGCGGACTTGACCAAAAAAGGGCAAACGGCGATGATTGCCAAAGGCGGTGACGGCGGGCAAGGCAATACCCATTTTAAAACCTCTACCAATCAAGCACCAAGACGGGCGACCCCGGGTTTCCCAGGCGAATTAAAAGTCTTGAAATTTGAGCTAAAAGTGGTGGCTGACGTCGGTCTTATTGGTCTGCCAAACGCAGGTAAATCCACCTTTATTCGTCAAGTCTCTGCTGCCAAACCCAAAGTTGCCAATTATCCGTTTACCACTTTGGTACCCAATCTAGGTGTCGTGGATGTGGGTAAGCACCGCTCATTTGTTATGGCAGATATCCCAGGTCTGATTGAAGGCGCCTCTGAAGGGGCTGGACTGGGCATTCGCTTTTTAAAACACGTCGCTCGTACCCGTCGATTATTGCATCTTGTCGATGTACAGCCCATTGATGGTAGTGACCCTGTGGCAAACGCGCAAGTGATTTTTAATGAGTTAGAAAAATTCTCGCCAGAGCTATCAAAACTACCACAGATTTTGATTTTAAACAAAATCGACCAAGTGCCCGAAGAGTCATTAAACCAACTTTGCACTCATATCGTGGCAGAGCTTGGTTGGACAGGGATGGTTTTTCGTACCTCCACGCTCACAGGGGAAGGGGTTGATGCCGTGGTTTGGCATTTGATGAACGAAATCGAGCAAGAGCGCGAGATGGAAGAAACCGATCCTGACTTTGCTGAAAGTCAGCGGTTGCGTTTTGAACGACTGGAAGCGGAAGTGCGCGCCAATACGGAAGAGCAAAAAGAAGCGTATCGTGCCAAACGTAAAGCTGAGCGTGAAGGTCGCGCATTGGATGACGATGATTTTGATGACGACGACTACGATGACGATGATGGCGTGGAAGTGGTCTACGCACCTTAGCGGTGATGGAAATAGCTTTAAAAAGGTTAGCGCGGGCTAACCTTTTTTATTAGCTGAATTTAGATAAGGACGGGTCATTTTTTTAATGCTTTGACAATGTGGGGTAATTCACCATAAAACACCCCAATGCCTGTTCCCATCAAGCCATGATTGGCAAGCGAAATAGTCGACACGCGAATGACAGGCAAATCATGCCAACCAAAATGGGTCGCCAATAAATATTTAAGATACTCGGTGCTTTCATGATGCCCCGTATCTGTCAAATAGATAAACGCGGGTTGATTTGCGGCAAATTTTTCGACGGTTTTTCCCATGGTAGTCAGGGTTTTTTCAAGCTTACGCACTTTTTCTACCGCGACAATCTCACCAATTTGATTAATTTGCATAATCGGTTTGATATCAAATAAGTTGGCAACAAATGCGGCAGGGGCGGACAATTTTTTGTTGCGAATAATATAGTCCAAGTCGCTAAGGGTAAATAAAAATTCACTGCGACGTCGCAAATCGTCAAGTTTTTTTGCCACGTTTTCAAACGACTCACCTTGCTCAATCAACACTTTTGCCTCGTACGCCAGCGCCCCTTCAGCAATATTGAGTGTTTTGGTGTCATACACAAAGATGTGCAGACGATTGGCATAATGTACTTTGAGTTCTTCTAGCATGGGTAAGGTTTGGCTAAATTTGGACGAGATACCGCAAACAAATACCTCAGTGACCCCGCGAGCAATCAAATCATTAAACAACAGATGCATCTCATGGATGGATGGCGGAAATGTCCTTGCTACCGATTTGAGGTTGGTTTTCATGATGGTTGCCAGACGCTCACTGGTGATATTTTTACCATCGATAAAATCAACGTTATTGATGTTTACGTGTAAGCGCAGAATGTCCATGCCTTGCGACAATCCAAGGGCTTCAAGACAAGATGAGGAAGTGGTGACGACAGCTCTTTTCATAAATTTGATAAACCCAGTAGCCCATGAAGATGAGCAAATTTATATAAAAGCAAAGTTGATAGCAAGTTATCCTCATCTAAATTGAGAAAACCTCAAGTCGATATTTTTTAGTTGACAATGTCAATTTGTTTTTTCAATGGTTGCTATTTAATTGGGATAAAAATGCGTATGGCAAAAACGTGTGATATTTAACGGCTACCGGCATCGATTAGCATTTATAAACCCAGTAAAAATTGTTACAATGCTCAGCCAAGCCATTATGGCATTTAATTTGATTAAAAAATTGCACTTGACTGATTATGATTGCCAACTTATGACTGCCAACGCCTCACCTAGCTCAACTAAAAAAGCCCTTAAGTCCAACACCATTGTGGTAAAAATTGGTTCATCGCTACTGACCAATAATGGTAAAGGTTTGGATCGCACCGCAATTTATGAATGGGCGAAGCAAATTGCCAAGCTGCATAATGAAGGCTACCAAGTATTGCTAGTGTCCTCAGGAGCAGTGGCGGAAGGGGTGGTGCGGATGAATTTGGAAGAACGCCCCAAAAAATTGCAAGCCTTGCAAGCCTGCGCCGCCATTGGGCAGATGGGCTTGATTGAAACTTGGTGGTCGGCGTTGATTCAGTATGGTGTACAAAGCGCACAATTGCTACTGACACATGACGATCTTGCCAATCGAAATCGTTATCTCAATACCGCCAGTACGTTAAATCAGCTACTTGAATGGCGCGTGCTGCCTGTCATTAACGAAAATGACACCGTCAGTGTCGATGAAATCAAATTTGGTGATAATGACAGTCTAGGTGCGATGGTGGCAGCCATGGTCAAAGCTGATTTATACATTATATTGACCGACCAGCAAGGCGTATTCACCGATAATCCTCGCACCAACCCGGATGCCAAGCTGATTAAGACTGAGCGGGCAATGGCAGATTATTTGTTTGACGTGGCGGGAGATGGCGGCAAATTGGGTCGTGGCGGGATGATTACCAAAATTCGCGCGGCAAGGCTTGCGGCAATGGGTGGTTGTCCCACCGTGATTGTCAGCGGCAGCATCGATAACGTGATTAATCGCGTGGTCAAAGGGGAATCCTTAGGTACGATGCTCACCACCAATGACGATGATAAACGCATTGCCAAAAAACAATGGCTAGCCGCTCATCTGCGTATGGCAGGTCGCTTGGTGATTGACGATGGCGCAGTGGATGCCATCATTAAAAATAACAAAAGCTTATTGCCTGTCGGGGTGATTGAAGTGCAAGGTGATTTTGATGAGGGCGATGTGGTGGAGTGCGTTGATAAAACAGGGGTACGTATCGCGGTCGGTCAGGTGGATTTCTCATCAAATGAAGCTAAGCGCATCGCTCGCAAACGCAATAGCGACATCGAAGCGATTTTGGGTAAAAATGAGGAACGCCACGTGATGGTACATCGTGATAATATGGCGATTATCGTATAATTTTCGACAATTTTTGATTGAAATTTAACTAATTTTAGACTGATTCAATAGTATTTTTACCCAATAGTATTTTTACCCAAGATTATTTTTAAAGGCAATGACATGACCCATAATTTTCCGATGTTAAAAAATGACCGCATTTTAAGAGCCATGCGTTTTGAATCTGTGGATGTGACCCCTGTGTGGATGATGCGACAAGCCGGTCGATATTTGCCTGAGTATAAACAAACCCGTGCCCAAGCCGGTGATTTTCTATCGCTTTGTAAAAATACCGATTTGGCGACGGAAGTCACCATTCAGCCATTTCGCCGTTTTGAGTTGGATGCGGCGATTTTGTTTAGTGATATTTTAACCATTCCTGATGCGCTCGGTTTGGGTCTGTATTTTGAGGCAGGGGAAGGTCCAAAATTTCACAAAACTGTCAGAAGCATGGCAGAGGTTGAAGCCTTGCCAACCGTCGCGATGGCAGATGCACTCGACTATGTGATGAAAGCGGTGACCAGTATTCGTCATGCGCTGGCAGGTCGTGCGCCATTATTTGGCTTCTCAGGTAGTCCGTGGACGCTGGCGACCTATATGATTGAAGGCGGTAGTTCTAAAGAATACCGCTATGCCAAAGCCATGTTGTATGGCGAGCCTGAGACCTTGCATGCGCTGCTCGCTAAAATCACCGATGCCGTGATTGATTATTTGCTAGCGCAAATAGCGGCAGGCGCGCAGTTAGTACAAATTTTTGATAGTTGGGGTGGGGCATTGGCGCATCGCCAATTTGTTGAATTTTCACACCATTACAACACTAAAATTGTTGCGGCAATCAAAGCAACATACCCAGAGGTACCTGTGGTATTGTTTACCAAAGGTGGCGGATTGTGGTTAGATACCCAATGCCACAGTGGCGCGGATGCGCTAGGACTTGATTGGACGATGCCACTGGATAAAGCCCGCAGCATCGTCTTTGAACAGCAAAAAGCATTGACCAAATTGCACAAAAAGCTGCATACAGGCATCGCGCTGCAAGGTAATCTTGACCCCGCAACATTATTTGCATCGCCTGAGCATATTCGCCAGCAGACGCATTTGATGTTACAGGACGCCTATAGCCTCGGTGACAAAACAGGCTATATAGCAAACTTAGGTCATGGCATTAACCAATGGGTTAATCCTGACCATGCCAAAGCTTTTATTGATGCGGTGCATGAGTACAAACTTTAATAACAACATCAGGAGACGACCATGATCAAAGTAGGTATTGTCGGTGGCACAGGCTACACTGGCGTAGAGCTAATTCGACTATTGAGTCGTCATCCACAGGCACAAATTACGATGCTGACATCGCGCTCAGAAGCGGGCAGACGCGTCGATGATATGTTTCCAAGTTTGCGGGGCGTGACCGATTTAACGTTTTCGGATTTGGATGAAAAAAAATTAGCCGCATGTGATGTGGTATTTTTTGCTACTCCCCACGGCGTTGCGATGAAGCATGCCAGATTTTTAACCGAAAATGACACTAAAGTCATTGATTTGGCGGCAGATTTTCGTTTGCAGTCGCTACAAGATTTTGAAGCTTGGTATAAACTTGAACATGCTTGCCCCGATATTTTAAAAGACGCTGTGTATGGGTTACCCGAAGTCAATCGTGATGCCATTGCCAAAGCCAAGGTTATTGGCAACCCAGGTTGTTATCCCACCACGGCGATTTTGGGGTTAAAACCGCTAATCGATGCCCAAAACAGCCAGCAGCAGGCATTGATTGAGCCTTGGATTATTATTGATGCCAAATCAGGCGTCTCAGGTGCAGGTCGCCAAGCCAAAATGAATTTGTTATTTAGCGAGACCTCGGATAGTTTTAGTGCCTATGGCGTGGCAGGTCATCGTCACGCTCCAGAGATTAGCCAAGGGATTGACCAAATATTGGGTCAAAGCAAACGCTTTCAGCCGCATGATATCCGCTTTGTACCCCATTTGGTACCCATGATTCGCGGTATGTTTACCACGATTCATGTTCGCTTGACGGCGGCGGGTCAAGCGTTAGATTTACAATCTTTGTATGAAACCAGCTATCAAAACGAATATTTTGTAGACGTCATGCCAAAAGGGATGTACCCAGATACCCGTAGCGTACGGGGTAGCAACTATTTAAGAATTGCGGTGCAAACACTGGAAAATAGCCCGATGGCGACGATTTTGGTGGTACAAGATAATTTGGTCAAAGGTGCGGCAGGACAAGCCGTGCAAAATATGAACGTGATGTTTGGGTTTGCAGAGCAAACAGGATTGGCGTTGGTTGCCGTCGTGCCTTAAGTTATTTCTTTAATAAGTTGTTTGCTTAAGGTGTTTTCTTAAGCTACTTATGGTCAGCGTATTTAAAAATTCTAATGCCATAACAAGCATTGCTTTATTCTTTTTAGCCAAAAAAATATGACGCTATGATGAAATGGGTTAACTTTATTATTTTTTCGGTCAATAAATTTAGCTGAATTCATCATAATTTTTGTTTATAATGGGATTCGCTTTAATGGATGTCATATTCATCAACCCTTTTTGAGCTATCATCAGTACTGTGATTATCCATGTTTTGATCGTTTTTCAATTTGAGTATCTCTATGGATTTGCCCGAAGATAATAACTCTTCTCAATCTTTGCCAGAAGCACAACGCAATTATATTACCCAACCCAACAAGGTGTCTGGGTGGTTGATTGCGTTTGCGGTTAGCTTGTTGTTAGTTGCCATCATTGCACTGGTGTTAGGTCAACGCATTGGTTATCATCGCGGCTTAAGCTTTGCCGCTGAAGAAGCGAAAAAAACCGCCGCAGGTCTTGAAATCTCAGCAGAAAACATCAAATCATTAAAGCTAAAATCTGATACGTTGCAAAGCCAATTAACCACCGCGCAGCAAGAGCGTGATATCAGCTTGGCGAACCTATCAGCACTGCGTACCGATATTCAAGACCTAAAAGTCACCAACTTACAGCTGGAACAAGCTCAGCAATTCTTAACCAGCTCGCTTGCCAAAAAAGGTGGTATGAGTTTACAAGTCATCGGGGCAAAAATCGTACCATTGCCAGAAAATGCCTATGAATACCGCTTTGATGTCGGTATGGTCGATCCGTCAAATCAGCCAAAAAATCTGATACCAAAATTGACCTTGCTCGATGAAGTTAATATGGTCGAAGTACCATTGCAACCCAATAGTTATTCGATTCATGGGATTGCAAGAATTCGCGGGCGTTTTTTGATGCCCAAAAACTTTGTACCCAAACAAGTGAAACTTGAATTAACCGCCGGCAACCAAAAAACTGAGCAAGTGTATGATTGGCAACTCGGTCAGCCGATTGATAACATGCCGTATACGCTTGAAGAAACGCCTGAAGCGGATAAACGACCGGTGAGTTCGACCGATAGCACGCCAGTGGCAAGCACAGCCAATACGCAAAAACCTGCCGCAACGACTGCTGCAAAGTAGTATAATCAATGTTTAATCTAATCTTAGGTAAATGTTCAATTAATGATGCTTCAAACGCTTAATTTTTCTCGTCAATCAGTCGTGTCACAGCCAACCACCACGAATATGGATTGGCATCTGCCGGCATGGTTGCCAACACAACTACCTAAACAGCCCTCTAAACAGCTACCTAGCCAATCACCAAATTCATTGCCAGCGCGTTTGACCGACATAGAAGGCGAGCCAAATACCGACCCTGTCGAAGATGTGCTATTGGCTGACCCTGAACTAAAAAAACCACAGATGTATGCGGTGGTCATGTATAATGATGATTATACGCCGATGGAATTTGTGGTAGATGTTTTACAAAATCATTTTAAACATACCCTCGATTCGGCTATCAGTATCATGCTTGCCATTCATCAACAAGGTAAAGGGATTGCTGGTATATACCCTAAAGACATCGCAGAAACCAAAGCCCAAACGGTCAACCGTAAAGCGCGTCAGGCAGGCTATCCGTTACTAAGTCAAATTGAGCCGCAAGGTTAGTGGCAGTTTGCGATTTAACCCCGTTTTATTTTTGGTGGCACCTCCTTTCTATTTTTTATTCATCATTGAATTTTTTGCAATTTTAAAACCCGCCATTAACTACGTTTTATCACTTGAATTTATTAGCAATGTCATTATATTAAACGTAATGATTTTGATTTTTCCCATTTTGTCATCTTTCATTTTTACTTCCTTTTAACCGAACTTAGCATGATTAGCCAGATATCCATAAGATATTTGGTGCTGAGGTGACGGCAAATGAAACTTGAGAAAACATCAACGCAAATAACCATCAACACCTATAACGATATCAAACCAATCAATTAGATAACGCATGATTTTTCAAGTAGGGCAAAATCAAAAACCGTCAGTCACACGTATTAAGGACATCTTATGTTAAGTTTAGAATTACAAAGCACGTTGCGGTTGGTAGTGACACTCGCAAAACAACGTGCACATGAATATTTAACGGTCGAGCATTTGCTATTGGCACTGCTAGAGAATGAAAATGCGGTAGAAGCCTTGGTGGCTTGTGCAGTCAATGTGGATCAGCTTGGCAAAGATTTGACCCAGTATATTGATGAACATACCCCAACGGTCGATATCAACGAAGATTACTCGCCACAACCAACGCGCAGTTTTGACCGTATTTTGCAGCGGGCGATTTTTCATGTGCAATCGGTTGCTAGCAGCCGTTTGGTAGAAGGCTCAGATTTGCTAGTGTCTATGTTCTCAGAGCATGACACCTACGCGGTGTACCTGCTTAAAAAACAAGGGGTGACGCGACTTGAGTTGACCCAGTATCTGTCACATGGTCAAGACAAAAAAGTGCGCGACAAATTAACCAGTGTAGAGACTGAAGAAACGGGTGAAAAATCCAGCAAAGACCCATTGACTGAATTTACCATTAATCTCAATCAAAAAGCCTCTACCGGCGGCACCGATCCGTTAATTGGTCGCCAAGCAGAAATCGAGCGTACCGCGCAGATTTTATGCCGTCGCCGCAAAAATAATCCCCTACTGGTGGGTGACCCAGGGGTGGGTAAAACGTCGATTGCTGAAGGCTTGGCATGGCTAATTGTCAATGACAAAGCACCAAAACCATTATCAGGCTGTGTGGTGTATAGTTTAGATATTGGTGCGCTGATTGCCGGTACAAAATACCGCGGTGATTTTGAAAAACGGATGAAAGCGCTATTAGATGCCTTAAAAGCTAAGCCCAATGCGATTTTATTTATTGATGAAATCCATATGATTATTGGCGCAGGCTCATCGATGAGCAGCAATATGGATGTGTCAAATTTAATCAAACCTGCGTTGGCATCAGGTGAGCTGCGTTGTATCGGCTCAACCACCTTTACCGAATACCGCCAAGTGTTTGAAAAAGACCATGCCTTAAGTCGTCGTTTCCAAAAAGTTGATGTTAACGAGCCATCGATTGATGAAACGATTGATATTCTACGCGGTCTGAAAAAACAATATGAGAAATTCCATAACGTAAGCTATACCGACCAGGCGCTACAAAGTGCCGTGAATCTAGCGGTAAAACACATTCACGAACGCTTTTTGCCTGACAAAGCCATTGATGTGATTGATGAAGCGGGTGCATTTGTTCGCCTGCAAAAACAAGCCGAAAATCAGGTTGAATCTAGTGTGGACAGCAATCAATCCGTTGATGCCGTCGCAAATGACAAGCTATCAAATCAGCCTGTGGTGGATGAAGACGCACTTGTCGATGATTTGGATGCTAGCCATGCAGCGGATGGTGTTGTCGAACCTGAAGCTATGTTAAGCGAAGCCGATAATAAAGTGATTGATGCGGCACAACAAGATGGCGAGGTGGTGATTGATGTCCCGCAAATTGAATACATTATCTCAAAAATTGCGCGCATCCCGCCAAAATCAGTCTCAACGGATGACAAATCGGTGCTACAAAATCTTGAAAGCAACCTAAAACATCTGGTGTTTGGTCAAGATGAAGCCATCAAAAACTTGGCAGATGCCATCAAGTTGTCACGTGCAGGCTTAAAACCAGATGATAAACCGATTGGTTCGTTTATGTTTGCCGGTCCTACGGGTGTCGGTAAAACTGAAGTCAGTCGTCAGTTAGCGAATTTGTTAGGCATTGAGCTGGTTCGTTTTGATATGTCTGAGTATATGGAAGCGCATACGGCGTCACGCTTGATTGGGGCACCACCAGGCTATGTGGGCTTTGATCAGGGTGGTTTATTAACCGAAAAAATCAATCAATTCCCGCATTGTGTGCTATTGCTAGATGAGATTGAAAAAGCCCATCCTGATGTATTTAACTTGCTGCTCCAAGTGATGGATCATGGCTCGCTCACCGACAATAACGGTCGCACATCAAGCTTTAAACAAGTGATACTGATTATGACCACCAACGTCGGCGCTGATAGTATCAGTCGCAACAGCATGGGCTTTACCAAACAAGACCATAGCCGCGACAATAGTGAAGCGATGAAACGGATGTTTACCCCAGAGTTTCGCAATCGTTTGGATGCCATCATTCAATTTAACCCATTGGATCAAAATGTCATTGTATCTGTGGTTGATAAATTCTTGGTTGAGCTGCAAGCCCAGCTCGATGACAAGAAAGTGGTGCTTGAAATTGATGATGAGGTGAGAAATTATCTGGCAGAAAAAGGTTACGATCGTCTCATGGGTGCACGCCCAATGAACCGCTTGATTCAAGATGAAATCAAAAAACCATTGGCAGAGCAAATATTATTTGGTGATTTGGTGAATGGCGGTACGGTTTCGATTCGTATGAATGCAGATAAAACAGCGATTGAGCTTGTGCCCATTGATGAAAAGCAAGTCGACAATGTCTAGGTCTAGGTTTAGTAATGTCTAGTATAAAAAAAGGAGCCAATTGCGCTCCTTTTTTTTATGCCTAGTGATGATGTTTAATGACTATACTTAATAAATGGGCTTAATAATCATACAAAACCAAATTTGGGTTTTTCTGCTTGTTTCTCTCGATAGGACAGATGATCCATGTTGGTTAACTCTGCCAATGAGTGCGGTTTATTGACGGTGATAGCTTTATCAATCGATGCCAAAAACGCATTGGATTTTTCGACGGACAGTTCTTTGAATTTATACTCAGCTATTAATCGACCTTTACGCAGCAGCGCGGGGTCAATTTTCGAGATATCGGAGTTAAAGGTACAAATAAACTGGCACTCCAACACATCCGACAGCATACCATCAGCAATGTTCAAAATCGCCGATACCACATCGGTATTGGCGTTATCAATGCTACGCTCGGCAATGTAGTTTTCACAGTCTTCAAGCACTAATACCGAGTTTTTATTATCCACCAATAGTGACATAAATTCAGGGTTGGTCAAATACCCAATCATGGTAGTGGGCACAAAGATGAATTTTTTATTAGGCACTTGGCTAGTTAGCCATTTGATATAGTTGGTTTTACCTGAACCCGCCACGCCATGCAACAGTACCACGCCTTTACCATCATGATTGAGCGATTCTTTGATATGCTGATGCACGGGCAGAAAATCCTCGTGATACATGGTATCTAAATTGATGGGAAATGGCTTGATACGATGGGTTTTAAACACAAAACCATGGACTTCTTTAAGTAAAATCGATACTTTAGCCTCTTGCGAGACATACTTTTGCAAGTACTCATCAAACACGTTTTTGACACTCGCCGCAGAATGCGGATTGGTCGAAATATAGTAAATACTGACGACTTTTAGCAGACCTGATTCAAAGATGTATTCGTCATAGTCATTGGACAAATCTTCGTTGGTGAGCATGAACACTTCATATTTGGGATGAAAATAACAAGCTTCACGCTCATACAAGGTATTATTTTTATGCGAATAGGCGACGGTGGTAAAATCGGTACAACGTTCAAAATCTTTGAGCTGCTCTTTGCGAATTACCATGTCATGGTTGCCAACATGCACCCCAGGGAAAATATCATCGAGTAGCGACTCAAAAGGGTTATATTTGCTAGCGTATTGGAGGTTGTCTTCAATGAGTTGAACGGTATAGGGCGGCTCAGAGGAGGCGCTAAGCAGCTTTCGCGGTTGATAATAGGGCGATTGTAAAATTTTCATAGGAATATAGGCTTATAAAAGGCAGTAGAAAAATTAACATAGCTAACAGTAAACATAACTATAAAGATGGGGCAGTTAATACTAGATGCAAGCTAAAAAGTAGCTAGTTGGCAATCAGTTAAAAATTTTTTAGCAACACGGTGAGCAACATATTGGCTAACAGTAAGCAATGGTGAGATAAGATAGACAGGAATTTTAGGCATAAAAAAACCTGCGAGAGGCAGGTTAATTTAACTAATACCGATTTGAGTGGTGGGGCTGAAGAGACTCGAACTCTTACACCTCGCGGCGCTGGAACCTAAATCCAGTGCGTCTACCAATTTCGCCACAGCCCCATGAGTTGCCTCAAAGTGTTGACTCAATATTTGTATCAGTGTCTTTGTGGTTGGCTATTATATAGAAAATTTTCGCTTTGGCAAGAGGTTTTTTAAAAAAATTGCATTTTTTTATTGGTTAAGTAAAATTTTTAGCGCATTGATAATACTTGCCAAGTCATTAATACGGTTTTCCACGCGTTTTGCCAGCAACTTGTCAATAAAAGGCTGGCAAGCTTGGCAAGCAAATTCTGATAGCTGATGATTTGGACATAAAAAAGGCACAGGCTGTTGGCAATGCGCGATTGCCCAACCAGGATAATCATTTGCCATAAAAGGCAGACATCCCATCAATAATTCGTACCATACCACCCCCAAACTATAGTAGTCGCTAAACTTGTCAACAGGCTGTCCTGTGAATTGCTCAGGACTCATATAGGCGGGTGTACCAGCGGTGTAAGTTTTGCAGTTGAGTGAGTCATTTTTTCCCATAGCATCGCTAACATCAAAATCACTCAGACCAAAGTCAATTAACACCACCTCAAGATTGGGTTTTACAATAAAGTTGGCGGGTTTGAGATCCAAATGCATCAGCCCAAATTGATGTAAACGGTTGACCACTTGGCAACTATGTAAAAAAATGGTCATTTTTTGCGGAAGACTGAGTAGTGGCAATTTAGCATTCGCATACAGCAAGGATTTTAACGTCTCGCCTGAATGATAGGACATGACCAGACAGGGACTAACAGATTGCTGCGGCTGCTGTTGGTCAAAGATGAGGGTATCAGGTAGAAGGTTTGAAGCATACAGCGTAGGAATGCCGCTTGTCGCATGGGTGCCGTCAATCGCCAGGCTTTGGCAATGATGAAGGGCGTTGATTTCTTGCTCAAAATGGGCGAGATTGGTTGCATTAAAGTGAGGTAGTAATTGTTTAACGACAACGGCAGTAGGCGGGGAGTGAGCCGAATGCCATACCCCATACCAAAGCTCGGTATGGTTGAGTGGATTTGAAGGTGATAGTGGCTGTAAGTCAGTAACGAGCGACTGACAGCCATTTTTTATGATAACCAGTGCTGGGTGAGTTGACCTTGTCTCAATCATGATGGCTTAACGGGTCTGCCTTCAATCAACTGCTGGTATTTTCGGGTCACGGTATTGCGCCCCCAACCCAGTAGGTCAGCCGCTTGTCCTTTATGTTGAGCAGTATGGGCGAGTGCCACTTCAAGCAAACATTTCTCAAACATCGGATAAGCGGTTTGCAATATGTCATACTGTCCTTCAGCGAGTGCTTGTTGTGCCCAAACTTGCAGCGGCGTGATCCAATCTGCGGTCGCGCCAGTTTGTGATGCAGGTAAGGTCGGTACGACCGTCGTAGCGGACAAAGGCGTTGGCAGCGCACTCGAATGGGCACTGAGATTGGCACTAGCACTGGGGGTGTTACTGGGAGCTGACAAAGATGATGGATGTTCGCTAGCTGGTGTCTCAAACTGAGTGTCAGGCTGATAATTATGTGTCTTATGTGTATTGGGCTCACGCGTAGTTATAGGCGTACTATCTTGCGATTCAAACGCTTGTAAAATCTCGGGTGGCAAATCACTGGGCTGAATGGTTTGCCCTGTTGTCATCACACTGAGCCAGCGGCAGGTATTTTCAAGTTGACGCACGTTACCTTGCCAATGATAGCTTTGTAGAATATGCATGGCAGAGGGGGTGATGGTTTTGGTCGAGGTATGCATGCTTTTGGCAATATTTTGCATAAAAAAATCGATTAACAGCGGAATGTCTTCGCGGCGCTCACGTAGGGAAGGTAGCGCCAGTCGAATGACATTGAGCCGATAAAACAAATCTTCACGAAACTTGCCTTGCTGCACAAGGGTTTCTAAGTTTTGATGGGTCGCTGCGATGATACGTACATCGACTTTAATGGGTTTGAGACCACCGACACGGTAAAACTCACCATTTGCCAAGACGCGCAGCAAACGCGTCTGGGTCGGTAAAGGCATATCGCCGATTTCATCCAAAAATAAAGTGCCACCATGCGCCTGCTCAAAACGCCCTTGACGCGTGGTAGTCGCACCCGTAAACGCGCCTTTTTCATGACCAAATAGTTCAGCTTCAATCAAATCATGCGGAATCGCCGCCATATTGAGCGCGATAAATGGTTTGGATTTGCGTGGCGAATGTTCGTGTAAGGCACTGGCAATCAGCTCTTTACCCGTCCCTGATTCGCCGGTGATGAGTACGGTCATCGGCATATGCGACAAGCGGCCAATCGCACGAAATACTTTTTGCATAGCAATCGATTGCCCGATGATACCCGATGGGTTGGTGGTGGTTTTTTCTGGCTCGGCTGCCACGGGTTCAGTTGGCGGCTGCTGTGCATCACGAATCAGAGAGTCGTTGTGGTTCTCGGACTTACTGCGCTTTTGTGTTTGGTTTGACTGGCTTTGCAGGCAAGCTTTTTTCACCATGGCAATGGCATCATCCAACTCAAACGGCTTGGGTAAGTAATCAAACGCGCCTGATTGATAGCTATCCACCGCAGACTGCACATCGGCATGCGCGGTCATGATGATGACAGGAATTTGTGCAAAGGCTTGTTTGATTTTACTGCTAAAGTCCAATCCGTTCATCATCGGCATTCGAATATCGGTGACGATGACGCTTGGCAAGGAGGCACTATTGTCACTCTTCGCCTGGCTGTCTTGACCACTATCTTGTAGCAGCCGCCACGCCGATTGCGCATTGCCAAAGGTTTGCACTTGAAATCCACTATCTGTCAGCGTGTCTTCCAAAATCATACGTAACGCTTGGTCGTCATCGATGACCCAAACAATAGGCTCGGTGGTTGGCGTTTTATTATTGGTATAAGTCATATAAAAACCCTATATGGGAAACTGTATTGGTTTAAACATTATTGATTGAAAAATTCATAGCCGATCAGTCATGATGCTATGGTGTACCACGCTTAAACTATCATTTGGTTATTTGCCGAATTTGCCAAGGTAAAAAAATCGTAAACAGGGTTTCACCTGGCTGAGAGGTCACACTGATTTGCCCTTGATGGCGCTGAATAATGTCATGAGCAAGTGCCAGTCCCAACCCCGTACCATTGGCGCGTCCTGTGACCAAAGGATAAAAAATTTGCGGTAACAACTCACTATCAATGCCCAAGCCATTATCAATAAAATCAACGCGCAATACGCTTTTATGTCGTATATCGCCAATGGTTTGTTGGTGCTGAATACGGGTCTTTACCGTGATGATAGGCGATACAATGTCGTTTTCATTGAGCGCTTGTATCGCATTATTGACGATATTCATAAATACTTGTACGAGCTGGTCTTTATCAGCGGTGATTTCTGGCAACGATAAATCAAAGTCTCTGACTAGACTAATATTGGGGTTTTGTATCTCTGCCAATGTTAGTACATGCTGTAGTGGTTCATGCACGTTGATTACTTGCCAGTTGGGCAAATTTGGCGCACCCAGCAATTGGGTCACCAAGTTATTGAGTCGTCTGGTCTCATCCATGATGATACTGAGATAATTGGCGACCTTTTGCGCCTTGGTGTCGTTAATATAGCGCACAATCCCATCAGATTTCATGATTTGATTAAAATTCTTCTCAAGCAGTTGGCTTGCCCCAAGGATGCCGGCTAAAGGGTTTTTGACTTCGTGTGCCATACTGCGAATCATTTGGCGGGTTATTAAATGTTGGTGATTTTGATATTGTTCTTGCTGAATACGACTTTCGCGATCTTTTGCCCAAATTTCAATCAAATAGAAAAAACCCGCCTCGGTTTCTAACGGGGAAACCCCATAATCGACCAATAATGGTGCACCAATCCCTTGAGCGCTTAGCCCCAAAATGGTGCAATCATGATGGATGAAGGCTTGGTACATTTTTTTGGTATGTTCAAATTGGTTTTGCAGCGCCAATTTGACCTGTGCTTTGGTTTTTTTATGGGTTATCGGGTCATCATCGGTATGCGATTGCTCTGATGTTTGCGTTAGTAATTTTTCATAGTTTGCGGGGGTTAAAATATCGATAACATTTTTATGAAGTAAATGCTGCTGGCTGACTGACAAAATCTGCTCAGCCGTCGCGTTGATATAGACGCACTCATAGTTGCTGTCAGCGACAATTAACCCCGATAGTAGGTTATTGAACATGTCCTCAAACAGGTTTTGGTTGGATTCAAGACTAGGTAAAAAAGTAGGATGGGTCATTGGATAACTACCACAAATTTGAGCAATGGTTAAAGTGCAATTTAAATGCCAACAAACTATTGAATAATGTTTGGATTATTTTCACAACAGATAAATAATAGAACGATGGGCAGCAAATCAGTCATTTGATATCAAAAAATCACTCATTTATAGCAACGGGCTAATCGTAGTATGATATATTTTGAACCAAAATAGTGCAAAAGTTAAAACGTAATTGCTAAAAAAAGAAGTATAAAAAAGACATATAAAAAAAGGGCATAAAATCTATGCCCTTTGATGTACTGCAGTTATAAAAATTAGAACCATTGGTAGGTTAGTGAGGCAAATGCATTGGTGCCTTTAGCGTTATAACCATAAACGGTTTGATAAGAGGTGTCTGTTAAATTATTGATTCTCGTATTAATCGTCAAGTTCGGGCTAAGATAATAATTGGCTGAAATATTCAGCAGAGTATAATCATCCAAGGTTTGTCTGGTTTCTGGATAGGTACGGTAATCAGGTGAGATAGATTTGTCAGTATAAGACACTTCAGCACGCAAATCGTATTTTGGTTGCTGATATCCGACATACACTGTGGCTTTATTTTTTGGGTGATAATACAAGGTTTGATTAGTCGTCTCATTCTTGGCTTTTTGATAGTCATAGTCAAAACCAAATAACAGCGCGTTTGATTTCCAATCAGAACTTAGATTGATACCATCAATCGAGGCATTGGGAATCACTTGGGTTTTTCCGTCAGCCCAAATGGTTTTATTTTCAATGTCCGACTGATAACCTGTTAAACGTGTAGTGCGATTCTTGCCGCTATTTTCAATAAAGGCTTCCCAGTTTTTGTTCGTTTGGAAAGGTACTTTGCCACTGCCATAGTATATGTCTTGGACAGTAGGCGCTTTAAAACCTGTTGAATAAGCTAGACCTAAACGGGTTGTTGGGTTGATACGATAAGCGCTGCCAATATTATAAGAGGTATGCTTGTCGTACTCAGAGTGATCATCTCGTCGCACGCCTGCTTGAAAATCAAAATTATTTTGGGTAACTAGGTAGCTAGTAAAAAGGCTTTTGACAGTTCGGTCTAAATCATAAATCGCATTATAGCCGCCACCATAATCAGCATTAACATCGGCTTCTTGCTTAAGATGCTCTAAGCCTGCAATCAATTGTCCCACGGGTAGTTTATAGCCCAATTGCAAATTGAGCTGTTTTTGTGTGGTATCAAAGGTATTGCCTTGTGGTGATGTCGAGTCGTAAGTTGTTGTTTTATCAAAACTTTGACCATATTTGAGATTGGCAGAGAGTTTATCTTGATTGAAGTTAATATAGGCTGATGCTGCGCCGTTTTTTTGATCGGAGTAAGTATTGATTAGGGTAGTACCACTATCAAAATCGCTGGTAGATTTTGAAACTAAGCCATTGACACCCACATCGACTGCGTCATTTATTTTGTGTTTAGCGACAAAGCTTGCACTTTTTGACTCAAAACCATCTTTATCCGCAAAATAATTAGATCCGACATCGGGTCTCGTGGCATTGATACCATCGGTTTTTTCATAGCCTGTAGATAAGCTTAAGGTAGAAGTATCGTTGACATATTGTCCCGTGATTTGCCCTTTATAGCTGTTTTGTGTACCGCCGCCAATGGTCAAGGCAACATTAGACTGCTGAGCATTTTGACCTTTGGTAAAGATTTGAATCACGCCGCCCATCGCATCAGCGCCATATAAGCTAGCACCCGAAGCGCCATACAATATCTCAATACGGTCGATTTGGTCGGCTGGAATAAGATATAATGCAGGCGTACCAATGGTCATCGAGCTATAGCGAACCCCATCAATAAGCACTAAGACTTGCTTGCCTTCATAGCCTCTAAGATAAAAATTACTCGCACTACCGTCCGCGCCATTTTGGGTAATATGCACCCCTGCTTGACTACGCAATACATCTATCACGCTTTGACCGCGATAACGTTGTAATTGTTCTTCATCAATCACGCTGGTTTGGGCGATGGTATTCTTGACAAGCGTCGGCGTTTTGGTTGCCGTGGTGGTAAAAGTAAGGCTCGGCAACGTCGTTTCAGCTTCGCTAGTAGCAGCGTCGCTAGTCGCCGCATGAGCGCTAACACCAGTCATGGACATGCCAATAATCACCAAAACGCTTTGCGTGATTGGATGGATATTAAAAAATGGCTTTTTGATAAAACGTGGTGATGTCTGACAGGTATAACGCATAACTTGACCCAAAAAAATAGTTTAAAGACACATTGTAGAAAAATATCGTTACATAAGCTATTACTTTTGCTTGGTCATTGCTCATCAAAGCTTGAGGATTTTTCAATAAAAAACCCCTCTAGTAACTAAAGGGGTTTTGATACAAGCCTTCGTATCAACAGTTAGCTTGCTTGCTGCTGTAATTTTTTAGCTTTTTGGTAGCATTCATTGATGTGATTTTCAGCAATTTTTTTAAACATCAAATAACCGATGGTACCTGCCACTAATTGACCGCCAAATGGTACAAATTTGGTGACTTGCTTGGCGATAATACGGCTACCAAAACCTTGGAAAGTTTTTTTAGCGATACTGCGCGTCACCACTAGCCCTGCAAAATCAACCGCTTTATCTTTTAGTTGGTTGATTTGCGCACCGTTATTCAAGTCTACCGCTGTTTGGGCGGGTTCAATTAAACCAAATTTAGCGGAGATTTCAGGTAGCAATTTTGATAATAGACCTGCGTCAACCGCAACGTCTAGCAGCGGCACAGGGACAACCGCTGCTACAGCAGACATTTTGGCTTTACTTTTAATCATCGCCTCGCATTCGCGTTTGATTTTTTCTAAATCAAGTTTTGGGTCGATGGTTTTGGTAGAATTTTCTGCTGACATAATTTTTCCTTCTAAAAAATTTCAATTATCAATAGTAAAGGTAGTATTGCAAAACACTTGCAACAAGAGATGATTATTCATTAATGGTCATTGATACTGTTTCATTAATGGTAAGTGATGACTCTTTGGTTTGATTATAACTGAGTGTAAACGTATGAATAAGCATCTTTTTGCAAAAAAATGCTAATGGTTTGTAGTGGCATTATTACGATATGCAAAATCCACAGAGGACTATGGAAGCTGATGGGATGTTTTTCACCGTTTCGCTGTTGTAATTTTGCCTATTCACTCTCATTATGCTAGTTTGTTCTCTCTACTTTATTTGGCAACCATGATAAGTTTATGTTGACTGTGACCCCCCGTTTTATTGCGACCCATATTGATGATATTCCCCGTGATTTACAGCCCTTGGCGCAGACATCGATGACATTAGCACGTGTTTTGGCTGGGCGAGGCGTGCAAGATGTGGCAAATTTAGACACCGCCTTCAATAAGATGTTACCTGCAAATTCGTTGACAGGCATTACCAAGGCGGTGGCGCTGCTTGATGAGGCGATTGATACGCAGCAAAAAATACTGATTGTGGGTGATTTTGACTGCGATGGCGCGACCAGCACGGCACTGATGGTAAGGGTGCTCCGTGAAATGGGCGCGCAGGTTGAGTTTTTGGTGCCCGATCGTTTTAAGTACGGTTATGGACTGACGCCAGAAATTGTTGCGCTAGGTATTGAAACCTATCATCCTGATGTCATTATCACGGTTGATAATGGTATCTCCAGCCATGCTGGGGTCGAGCTTGCCAAAGCCAAAGGGCTAACGGTGATTATTACCGATCATCACCTGACGACGCAGGCGACACCAAACGCCGATGCCGTGGTCAATCCCAATCAGCTGGGCTGTGATTTTGCTAGTAAATCATTGGTAGGGGTTGGGGTGGCATTTTATGTGCTAGGCAATCTTGCCAAAGTCAGACGCCAAGCCAATAAATCCACTACCCAAGTGAGTCGCTATATTGATTTGGTGGCACTCGGCACGGTGGCGGATGTGGGCGTATTAGACCAAAATAATCGCATCTTGGTGCACCAAGGTATCCAAGCCATCAAGCAAGGTCGTTGCTGTGTGGGTATTTTGGCGTTGTTGGAGCAGGCGAGTCGGCAGGCAGCCGACATCACGGCTCAAGATTTTGGTTTTATTTTAGGACCCCGCATCAACGCCGCAGGTCGTATGGATAGTATGCGAATTGGCATTGACTGCTTACTGACCGATGATTGGGGGGAGGCACAGCGGCTTGCGCATCAGCTCGATAACCTCAATCAAGAGCGCCGCCAAGTCGAGCAGGGCATGCGACAACAAGCCGATAGTGTATTAAGGACGCTTGATAATCCATCTGAGCAAAGCGCTGTAAATCAAGTAACGCAGCGCAAACGCAGTATTATTTTGTATCAAGATGAGTGGCACCAAGGGGTGATTGGTATCGTCGCAGGCAGGCTAAAAGAAAGCTACCATGTGCCCGCTATCGTTTTTGCCCCTGCTGATACGGACATGATTGAAGATGACGATCCTATCAAAGGCTCCGCACGCTCCATTGAAGGCATTCATATCCGTGATGCCATTGAATCAGTCGCGCAAACCTACCCCGAACTCATTAGCCACTTTGGTGGGCATGCGATGGCGGCAGGTCTGACAATCAAACGAAAAAACTTTGAGCCGTTTTGTAAAGCGTTTGATGAGGTAATTGCAGCGGTGGCTGATGAGGTATTTGCAGAGACGTTATATAGCGATGGTGAATTGACAGCCCATGAATTCACGGTCGATTTTGTAGATAGCTTGCAGACGTTGGCTATTTGGGGACATGGTTTTGTGCCACCGATATTTGATGGGGTGTTTGTGGTGCAAGATTATCGGGTGTTAAAAGAGCGCCATTTAAAATTATGGTTATCGTATCCCGATGTCCCTTTTACTATCGAAGCGATTTGGTTTAATGCTGACTTTGACGCGATAGCTTTGTCTGCTATCAATCGCAGTGTGTCAAAAGTGCATTTACTCTATGAGCTTGAGAAAAATTTATTTAATGGACAAACTAAATTGCAGTTAAGGGTAAAAAAGGGTGTGCTCCTCTAAACAAGCGTTCTTGCTGATTCATACACAATCTGATAACCATAACACCCAATAAAGATGATAAACGACATAAAATGACATGTTAATATAATTTATCACCTATACCGCGCTAAATTTTGATAAATTATGCAGGTATCAAGGTGTTAATTGTTGGCGTTAATTTTTAAAGTTTGAATAAAGCTTTGGCACTTAGCTGGCTAGTATTTATTATTTAACCGTTTGTCTTTTAACTGGCTATCTTTTAACTGGCTGTTTTTTAACTATCTGTCTTTTACCTGTGTATGGAGAATTGCCATGAGTAAATCGCTTGCCAACAATGCAACCGCAACGACGGCTCGGCAATGGCAAATCCTCTCACAGCTGGATCGCAAACGTTGGCTCGGTACCACCCATATCAAAGAACAGCTTGATTTGATGGGTTTTGATATCAGTTTGCGAACCATTCAGCGAGATTTAAACGCCTTGGCAACGCGTTTTCCGATTGAAAAAAACAACACCAATCCACAAGGTTGGCGCTGGCGTGAAGATGCACCGATGCAAAGCTTGCCGCACATGAATTTGTCGCAAGCGGTGGCGTTTAGTATGATGCGTCATAATTTGACCCAGCTATTACCGCCGGCTATTTTGGATGAATTGATTCCGTGGTTTGATCTGGCGAATCGGCAACTTAAAGAAAGCAAAGTGGCAAACACTTGGCTCGATAGAGTGCGTATCCTGTCAGCCAATCAACCGCTCATCCCGCCATCGGTCAATCCAGCCGCCAAAGACGCCATCTATGATGCATTGTTTCAAAATAAAAAACTCATCGCCTGTTATAAAGCGCGTGGGCGAGAGGAAGCGCAAAAATACACCTTAAATCCGCTAGCCATTGTGCAGCGTGGTGTGGTGATTTACTTGATTGCCTCGCGAACAGACAGAGCGTCTGACGATGTGCGCCAATTTGCTTTGCACCGTTTTGAAAGTGCGGAAGTGAGCGCAAGCGACGCGCAAACCCCGAAAGATTTTAATTTAGACAATTACATCAACACAGGCGCGATGGGGTTTAATTACCCGTTGTTCCAAAAACTCATGCCTGACAGCGAAAAAAACAACCACGAGCCCCCCATACAGCAAGTGCAGTTACTGTTTCATCCGTTATCGGGGGCAAGCTTGCTTGAAAGCCCATTATCAACCGATCAGCAAAGCTGGGAAGATGACGAAGGATTGCATATCACAGCCACAGTCAGCATGACGTCGCAGCTAGTATGGTGGCTACGCGGTTTTGGTAAAGGACTGCGAAAAATCGAGCCTGAGATTTTATCAATCGCCGTCTTTGAAACCCAAACGCCAAACCAACAAGCGCCTAATCAACAACCCACCATCCAAACAATAAACGAATAACTAACAAACGCCCAAGTAAACTAACTACTTTGTCCGATTTTTCGAGAATCTTATGAAACATACTGATAATAACACCCTTGAATCCACTGCCAACGACACCAACTCACAGCAGCCTAGCAAGCCAAAAACCACGATTTTATACAGTGATTTGACGGATGATTCACCTATCACATCTGTCAAATCGCCTGATAATCTGACACCCAGCACTACCACAGAGACCTACCAGATTATTTCGGCGCAGTTTGCTGACCCAATGCCAGCACCATCGGTTGAAATAATAGCGCCCGTCAATTCACCCAATTTGACCGATAAAAACACCAATGAGACAGTAGTGTCAGGCACCTTGCCGCTGCACCATTCGCTACACAAAGTGCCAAAAATCAACTCAATGACTGATGACAAGATTTTGCAAAAAAGTCATCAGCTAGCAATCACCCAAGACGATCAGCTTGAAGATGATAAAACAGCTTCAGGTATAGCCGTCGAGCATATGGATGTGGTACTCAAGCAGTGGTATTTTACCGTGCAATGGCAGAAAACGCAGATGCCAAAATCTGGGCTTTATAATAAATTTAAAAAACGCACGCAAGCCATGGATATAGACTTATCCTGCTTACTTTGTAACCGATATGGCGAGGTAATCGAAACCGTTTGGTTCAAAAATGTCCGTGATAAAGCGCAATCCGTACGCCATCAAGGCGATGAATTATTGGGCAAAAAGCCATTTAGCGCTATCGATGACCGCAAAGAAGACGCTGACAACAATCAAAGCACCAAGGTCAATGATGCCAACCTCAATCAAGAAAGTATGGTGCTTTTTTTAAGTAAGCTTCCCCCGCAAGTATTTCATGTGGTGATGATTGTGTCATCTTATCACGGCTATGCGCTTAGCAAAGCGAAACAAGCGTCTTGTCAGCTCAGTGATGATGAAGGTAATGTGATTAGTGAGTTAGCTTTTACTAAACTGCCAGCTGAGACTAAGGCATTATGGTTTGCCAGTCTGACCCGTTCTGCCGATAGTTGGCGCTATAATACCGAGCATCAACCTTTAGATAATAACAAGATGGCGCTAATTGAAAAAGAAGTGAGTGAAAAATTGGTACGTACGGCCAGATGACAGGGCGTGTAGCGTAAGCTTATTGTTTCTCAGGGGTAAAATAACGAAGCAATTTTAAAGCCAAAAATTTATACATTTGACGACGTTGCCATAGCGTCTGTCAGTGATTGGATATATTCGACACTGTGATACTGTGGTACACTATGAGCAACAAAAGGGATTGTCTTAATCGATAGGGATACATCGTATCTGCATTATTTTTCTCCTAAATATAGGTATTCCTAGATACATTATTGACTCATTATGCGGTAACCGTATACTTTGCGTTTAAAATGGTCAATCACATTTTATCCCATAATTAGTAATGCTTACTGTGAAATTTCTCACGCTGCTAGATGCATCATCTAGTGTCTCAATTAACATTCATATAAAAGAGGTTCTCTATGGCTAGTGGAAAGTCAAATATTATCTATACCTTAACTGACGAAGCACCGCTACTGGCGACTTATTCACTACTTCCTATTATTGAAACATTTACCAAACCTGCTGGCGTTGAAATCACCAAAACCGATATTTCCGTTGCCGCGCGTGTATTGGCAGAATTCTCCGACTACCTGACCCCAGAACAACAAGTGACCGACAATCTTGCTGAGCTTGGTCGGTTGACCCAAGACCCAGACACCAATATCATCAAATTGCCTAATATCAGTGCCTCAGTGGCTCAGCTACAAGAATGTATTGAAGAGTTACAAGCCAAAGGCTACAACATTCCTAATTACCCAGAAAACCCAACCACAGATGAAGAAAAAGCCCTCAAAGCCCGTTATGGTAAATGTTTAGGTTCTGCGGTGAACCCCGTATTACGTGAAGGTAACTCCGATCGCCGTGCCCCAGCTGCCGTAAAAAACTATGCCAAAAAGCACCCGCATTCAATGGGTGAATGGAAACAATGGTCAAAAACCCACGTCTCTCACATGGAAGAAGGGGACTTCTACCATGGCGAAAAATCAATGACCCTTGATAAAGCGCGTAAAGTCAAAATGGAGCTCATCACCAACAGTGGCAAAGCTGTGGTGTTAAAACCTGAAGTTGCCCTACAAGACGGTGAAGTGATTGACTCAATGTTTATGAGCAAAAAAGCCTTAATCGAGTTTTATGAAAAAGAGCTAGAAGATTGCCGCGAAGGTAAAATCCTGTTCTCTCTACACGTCAAAGCCACGATGATGAAAGTATCACATCCTATCGTATTTGGTCACTGCGTGAGAGTGTACTACAAAGATGCATTCGAAAAATGGAACAAAACCTTTGACGAACTAGGTATTAATGTTAACAACGGTATGGCAGGACTATACGAAAAAATCGAAACCCTACCGACCACTATCCGTGAAGAAATCGTCCGTGACCTGCATGCCTGTCAAGAACATCGCCCCGCATTGGCGATGGTTGACTCAGCGAAGGGAATCGATAACTTCTATTCGCCAAATGATGTCATTGTAGATGCCTCAATGCCAGCGATGATTCGTAACGGTGGTAAAATGTGGGCAGCGGATGGCAAGCCTTACGACTGTAAAGCGGTGATGCCAGAATCGACCTTTGCCCGTATTTACCAAGAAGTCATCAACTTCTGTAAATGGCATGGCAACTTTGACCCAGCGACCATGGGTACCGTACCAAACGTAGGTTTAATGGCACAAAAAGCGGAAGAATACGGTTCTCACGATAAAACTTTTGAAATCCCAGAGGCAGGCGTTGCCAATATCACTGACATTGAGACAGGCGAAGTATTGATGTCGCAAAATGTTGAAGAAGGCGATATTTGGCGTATGTGTCAAGTCAAAGATGCGCCAATTCGTGACTGGGTAAAACTGGCAGTGACGCGTGCACGTAACTCAGGCATGCCAGCTATCTTCTGGCTTGACCCATACCGCCCACATGAAAATGAGCTCATCAAGAAAGTTAAAAAATACTTACAAGAGCATGATACCACAGGGCTAGATATCCAAATTATGTCTCAAGTTCGTGCGATGCGTTATACCCTTGAGCGTGTGGCGCGTGGTTTGGACACCATCTCAGTCACAGGTAACATCTTACGTGACTACTTAACTGACTTGTTCCCAATTCTAGAATTAGGCACGTCAGCCAAAATGCTATCAATCGTCCCATTGATGGAAGGCGGTGGTCTTTATGAGACAGGGGCAGGCGGCTCAGCCCCAAAACATGTCGAGCAGTTGGTTGAAGAAAACCACTTGCGCTGGGATTCACTCGGTGAGATGCTGGCGCTTGCCGTATCTTTAGAAGACTTAGGGATTAAAGAAAACAACCCACGGATAAAATTACTGGCAAAAACCCTAGACTTGGCAACGGGTAAATTGTTGGATAACGACAAATCACCGTCACGCCGTACCGGTGAGCTCGACAACCGTGGCAGCCATTATTATCTAGCCAAATACTGGGCAGAAGAATTGGCGAACCAAGAGGAAGATGGCGAGCTTAAAACCAAGTTTGCGCCACTGGCTCAAGCGTTGTCAGAAAATGAAGACAAAATCGTTGCTGAATTAAATGATGTTCAAGGTCAAGGTGCGGATATTGGCGGTTACTATAAACCAGACCAACAAAAACTAAGCCAAGTGATGCGCCCAAGTGCGACATTTAACCAAGCATTGGCTTCGTTTGATGCCTAATTCAATAATATAAAGAAAGCCGAAGCTGGATGCTTCGGCTTTTTTAGTGCCTGGCTTTTTTAGTATCTGTAAATGGTTGAACATAGCTAAACTAAGAGTATAGCTGAGTTAAAAAATAGCTGAGCCAAAACCGTCAGCATCATTATTGTTTGTGCTTTTCTTCAACAAGCGCCAATGCAGATTTTAGCTGGTTAGTAATATCATTTTTATCATAATTACGAATATCATGAAAATTTAAATGCAAATTAAACCCAGGTAAACTAAAGTCCACCCAATCGGTTTTTTGCATGGATTCGCTGTTGGGTTCAAGCAATTCCCACACATTCATGGCATCTTGAAAGCCTTTAAATTTAAATTGCCCCACGGCTTGGCAATGATGGACATGACCAATTAAATTAAACGTGCTTTCGCTGATCAAAATTTGATTGTTTTGCGCGGCAGTTTCAAGGCGAAAGGCAAAATTGGCCTCTTTTCCAACCACGGTATAAGTCATACGATTGCGGCTGCCAAAATTGCCCACATAACAATACCCAGTATTGATACCCATACGTACATGCAGCCCTTCAAAACCGAGTAATCGCCATTGGTGGCGCAGCACTTCCATTTCACGGCGCATCTCAATGGCCATACTGGCACAAGCAATCGCGTTATCACGGTCATTACCACCCACGTCACCAAAATAGCACAATAACCCATCCCCCAAAAACTTATCGAGGGTCGCACCATATTTTTGGCTAACTTGGGTCATACGGTCAAGGTAAGTATTTAAAATATTGGCTAAATGGTCGGAGCTAATATGATCCGACAAATCGGTAAAGCCAACAATGTCCGAAAACAAAATAGTTAGCTTGCGACGTTGATTAATGACTTCAACCTTGGTGTTATTTTTGACAATCGGTTGCCAAATCTGGGGGGGCAAAAAACGGGTTAATTTATTGGTGACATTAACCAAGGTATCAATCCGTGCTTGCTGCTGCGCAAGCATTTGATTTTTTTGGCGTAAGCGAATCACTAGAGAACAAATATGATAACCAACTATCAAGATATCGGTAAATACGATGACAAAATTTAAAATATCTTCTTGCTTGGCGGTCAAACTAATGGCGGGTAATAAAAAGTGCGCGGATATTAGACTAAGTAGACCCACTGATACAGTTAAGAGTACCAACGAAACAGTATGTTTGGTATCTGAAAAAATCAGGCGAATTAAAATCAACAACCATAACGCAAGGCTTGGGATATAGTTAAACTGCAACATACCCGTTGCCAACGCCATCAGGGTTAATACACTGGCCGAAGTAATGTAGTGATGGGGCCGGATAACACTCAAAGCCGTGACAATAACGCCTGCTACCAACAGCAAAATACTGAGCGTATGATAAATAGGCGGTACATCAAGAGAGGTTAAGGTAAGCAATAAAATAAAAAATGCCGCTAGTTCAATGAATTTCGGACTTTTTAGATTGGTCGAAAGACCTTGAATGGATTCACGCAATTTAGTTCGTCTACCTCGTGCCTCGTGGTAAAATTTTTTTTAGACGTTCATTTGCCAATCAAATGGCATATCACGATGACCCCGCAGTGCCATCATCAGTGTCTGCTGCATATGGCTCAAAACTTCAGGGGTATAAGGGATGGCTGGATTACCCCATACTGGATTGGGCCAAGCAATGTCATTTTGGTAGCGCACGATATGATGAAAATGCAATTGCGGCACTTGGTTGCCAAGCGCGGCGATGTTCATTTTGTCGGCTTGAAAAGTTTTGGCAAGCTGACTTGATAGCCAGCTGGATTCACGTAAAAACTGGGCTTGGTCACTGGCGGATAGTTCGTATAATTCTTTGATACCGGGTACACGCGGAATTAAAATCAACCAAGGAAATTGACAGTCGTTCATCAAGCGGCAAGTAGATAACGGAAATTCGCCCACCAAAAAAGTATCTTTTGCTAGTTGTGGATGTAAATTAAACATAATAACTCAATGCATTTAAAAGTGTTTTTGGAGTTTAAAATTGATAAAATCAAATAATTCGCGTATTTTAGCAGTTATACCTACAAGACGAAATACTTTATTCAGAATAAGCGCAGTGCAATTTAAGATTTCTTAAAGCATAAAGCAAGGCCGTTATCATCTAGCCTGACTATTAGCCTAAGTATTAGCCTAGCTATGTCTGAGCGTTTTACAAATTTTGGGAAGTTTATGCAGTTGTCAAAGTCTCTTAATCAATGTCAGCATCATGCTGATGCAACATCTTTATACCGCCGTTGTTTTATGATGGCATTGTTTGCTTTACTCATGGTTATCACCAGTGTCAAACCCACCGCTGTATGGGCGGCTGATAGCAGCAAATCAGCCAGTAGCGCCAGCGGCACAGCCACCCCACAAGACACCTTTGGGCGTGACACCCCGCGCGGCAGCGTGCAAGGCTTTATTGAAGCTTTGGCAAAAAGTGATTGGATGCTCGCCAGCCGTTATGTGGATTTAAGTTCTACCAAAAACCCCAGTGCCACGCTCGAATCTTTAAAATCGGCACTCGATAGCGGCGGACGCATCAACGAGCAGCTACAAATTAGCAATGAGCCTACCGGCAATCTCGATGACAAACTAGCGCCCAATCTCGATAAGGTAGGGGAAATCAACAATCCCACCGCTGACAAAAAGAGTATCGACATCTTAATGCAGCGTGTCAAACAATCTAACGGCACCCATATTTGGCTGATTTCACAACAAACCTTGCAAGAAGTTGCGTCGTTATCACAGGTTACCCAGCCGACACTGGTAGAAAAGTACATTCCCAAACAATGGATTGAGAAAGATATTAAAGGCTATAGTCTTGGGCACATCGGGGCAGTGATTGCGCTCATGATAGCGACTTATCTCGCCTGTCTATTGATTAGCCAAATCTTATATATGATTATCACGCGGATGTATCTAGCGACTCACCCAGATAAAGAAAAACAATTTCCGATTGATGGGCGAGTGGTCGTACCTGCCGCAATGGTGCTAACGGCGCTGATTATCAAAGAAGCCATGATTTTGGTGGGTATTAATTTGGTTGTGCGCAATATGGCGTCCAGCCTTGCCGATATTTTATCTTGGGTATCCATGGTATGGTTGATTTTACGTATTTTGGATTTGATTTTTAAACGTGCGGAAAACTATGCCAGTAATAACCATCATCCAGAGCGGCTATCGGTGCTAAATCTGCTGCGAAAAGTGGTAAAATTGATTTTGATTGCGATTGCGACCATTGTGATTTTGGGTAATCTAGGCTACGACTTAACCACAGGTATTGCCGCATTGGGGATTGGTGGTGTGGCGTTGGCATTGGGTGCACAAAAAACGATTGAAAACTTGGTGGGCAGCGTATCGGTCGTTGCTGACCAGCCTGTCAATGTGGGCGACTATTGCCGCTTTGGCACGCAAGAAGGTACGGTTGAAGACATCGGTATCCGCTCCACCCGTCTGCGCACCACCGATCGCACGGTGGTGACGATTCCAAATGGCAATTTCTCATCAATGAGCATTGAAAATGTCTCGCAGCGCGACATGTTTCATTTTTCGCAAGTGTTCTATATCTCGCGCGATAGCGAAATCAGTGAGATCAAGGAATTTATCGAGCAGACGCAAATTTATATCACCAATCATCCTGACACCAACAGTGTGTGGAATCAAGTGCGTATCTCTGGCACTCAGCAAGACGCGTATCTTGTCGAAGTGAGATGCTATCTCAATGTGAAAGGCGCGATGGATTTTAATCAAAAACAAACTGATATGATTTTAAAAATCGCGGAGATGATGAAAGAAGTGGGACTCAAAAATGCGTTACCGACCAGCCGTGTGATGATGGGCAAACCGATTGATGTTACCCATTCAAATTTTGCCAATACTGTACCCGGCAAAGATAAAGTGGTAGCGTCAGAAAAACTGGCACAATCGGACAAGCCTGATACCAAGCCTTAGTGACTCATGGTTTTGGATTTTGAATTGGGCAGGGTGGTGGCAGGTATGGCATCACCTAAGTCAACATACACAGGAATCGGACTGTCGTATGTTTGCGGTAAAGAAGCACACGAGGTAAGGTTCATGAGTAAAATGGCATAAACAATCAACGGGTTTTTCAAGTTCAAACATCCTATGTAATAAAAATCCATGCAATGAAAATTTCTAGGCTTTTAATCATAAAAGCCTAGATGTTACCTTAAAAATGATTTAGGTAATCAATTTAATG
>ERZ500990.94-NODE-94-length-30611-cov-6.500360_pt1 | contig 30611 bp, 26 predicted proteins | sample MGYA00248876_ERZ500990 | MGnify/ENA primary metagenome ERZ500990 (study PRJEB25958, sample SAMN03398517) | human skin metagenome | study: EMG produced TPA metagenomics assembly of the Human Skin Microbiome Metagenome (human skin metagenome) data set.
TAATAGTCAGTTTTTAATTCACAAAAAAGGGCTAAATTGTTAGCCCTTTTTTTTATTCAAAAATATTTTTTATGCTTCAACTTTACCTAAATTTGGAAACTTTACCGATAAAATCGCTGTCACTGTTAGCACGGTAGCAATAAATCCCAGTGAAATCGCCATCGGGACATGGAAAACATCAAGCAGTAGCATTTTGGCGCCAATAAACACCAAGATGACACTAAGCGCATAAGGCAATAAATGGAATTTATCCGCCAAACCCGATAACAAGAAGAACATCGCCCGTAGACCCAAAATAGCCAGCAAGTTTGCCGTCAAAACAATAAACGGGTCGGTAGTGACCGCAAAAATTGCAGGAATCGAATCCACCGCAAAAATCACATCCGACAATTCAACCAAGATAAGCACCACCGCTAATGGGGTAAAATACTTAACGCCATTTTTCACCAACACAAACCGCTCTTGACCTGACGCATCATGGCTGTCATCGCTGATTTTCAGATGTTTTTGTAAAAACTTATATAAGCCTGACTGCTTCGGGTCTTCTTGCTCATCGTGGTTTTGCCACATTTTTACACCCGTGTACAGCAAAAATGCGCCAAAAATATATAAAATCCAGCTAAACTCCGTGACAAGCCAAGCCCCTGCAAAAATCATCACCGTCCGCATGACAATCGCACCAATCACCCCGTACAGTAAAATCTTCCGTTGCATCGCAGGCGACACCGCAAACGCCGCAAAAATCATCAACCATACAAAGACGTTATCAATGGCGAGCGATTTTTCCAGTAAATATCCTGTAAAAAACTCCACTACTTTTTGAGTGGCGATAGCATCGCCAAAATTTTGTGATAGATACCACCATAGACCGCCTGCAAACAGCACAGACACGCCCACCCAAATGGCACTCCAAATACCCGCTTGTTTCATCGAAACCGCTTCACCATTTTTTGGGGTTTTAAAGGTAAAAAAATCAACCAATAACAGTATCGCTACGATAGCAAAGAACACGGCATATAGCATGGGACTGCCAATGCTCATGGGTTCTGTCATTTGATTTACTGCTGCAAGTAACATTATCGCTCCTTAGTATGCATTTACAAACTATGGCTGGCAATAAGTCAAAGGATTTTGGAAAAACGCTAAGCACAAAAAAACCTTGACTCACACCGACCAAATATGTGGTTGTGTTAAGTCAAGGTCTGGCTTACTATTTGATAATTAGCTCAATATATGGCTAAAAAATAGCTGATTTACCGGTAAGCGGCTACTTACGTAATGACGATAAATCACAAACTGCTGAAGTGAGAAGTTACTCCCCTTGATAGCGATAATGTAGCAGATAAACGATGACTTATCAATTGAATTTATCAATCAGTAAATTTTGAATTTATTGGTTATGTTAGCTAGGGTATTTACAGCTTAACAAGTCAATTAAATACTTTCCCCACACAGTTAGAATGGTAAACTAACACCCATGCGTAAAATTATTCATATCGATATGGATGCGTTCTTTGCCAGTGTTGAGCAACGGGATAATCCTGAGTTACAAGGTAAACCATTGGTGGTTGGCGGTGATCCCAATGGGCGCGGTGTCGTCGCAGCAGCAAGTTATGAGATACGCAAGTTTGGTGTGCATTCTGCCATGTCATGCTATCGAGCCCGTCAACTGTGCCCCCAAGCAATTTTTGTCAAACCACGCTTTGAGGTGTATCGTGAAGTTAGTGAGCAAATTCGTGCCATCATGCACCAATATACGCCACTGGTCGAACCTTTATCACTCGATGAGGCGTATTTAGATGTCACCGATAGCCCGCATGAAAAAAATTCTGCGACACTAATCGCCAATCGCATTCGCCAACAGATTTTGCGACAAACGCAGCTGACCGCTTCAGCCGGGGTGTCTTATAACAAAATGCTTGCCAAAATCGCGTCAGATTTAAATAAACCCAACGGTATTGCGGTGATTACACCTGAGCAAGGATTGGACTTTATCGCCAATTTACCGGTAAAAAAATTTCACGGGATTGGCAAAGCCACCGTCAAAATGTTGCATGACATGGGTATAATTACAGGATCGGATTTACGCAATACCCCAGCGGACGTATTAAAACAACGCTTTGGCAAACGGGGTGATTTCTTTCACCAGATTGCCCACGGTATTGATAATCGAGAGGTTAAAGCTGAGCGCAATCATAAATCTGTCGGCTCTGAGACAACGTTTATACACAATACCATGGATGATACAGTCATTGTGGCTGCCCTATATCGCGAAAATAGCCAAGCGTTTAAAGATTTACAAAAAAAGCAGCGTAAAGCCCGCACCATCACCATTAAAATCAAATACAGCGATTTTAGTGTGATAACCCGCTCTCATAGTATTTCATCCCATTTTGAACAGGAATCTGATGCCCATTATTGGATTCAATGGCTATACGACCATACCCCAAAACTTTTACCCGTACGTTTGGTTGGGGTGACTTATTCAAATTTGTTGCAAGCTGAAGCCTCACCACAGATGCCATTATTGTAAGTCACTAAAAGCCAAATCTTGCCAATATATTTTTTAGCTAAACGTTTAAATAATTTTTATGTAAATGCTAACAACAGCAAAACCCTGCTATATTGCAGGGTCTTACTTTATTGTTATCCTACTTAATTAAAAGCTATCCTACTTAATTAAAATTAGATGAGCCTAACTTAACTTAACGATGATTAGGTAAGCTGTGCTACGTTAATTTTGTTTGCTTCTTCAGTATACTCGCTCATACGGTCGAAGTTTAAGTATTTGTAGATATCAGCTGACATGCTGTTGAGCTTACCAGCATATTGTTGGTATTCTTCGTTGGTAGGAAGTCTACCAAGTACCGCAGCCACCGACGCCAACTCGGCAGAAGCCAAGTACACGTTGGCACCTTGACCTAAACGGTTCGGGAAGTTACGTGTCGAAGTTGATACGGCGGTTGATTTTGGTGCGATACGCGCTTGGTTACCCATACACAGTGAACAACCCGGCATTTCAGTCCGTGCGCCCGCTTGTGCATAGACATTGTATAGACCTTCATCCATCAATTGGCGTGCATCCATTTTAGTGGGTGGTGCAATCCATAGACGTGTGCTTAAGCTACCCGCAGGTACTTCTTTGAGCAACGCGCCCGCTGCACGGAAGTGACCGATGTTGGTCATACATGAACCGATGAATACTTCATCAATCTTGTCGCCAGCAACGTCTGCCAAGGTTTTGGCGTCATCTGGGTCGTTTGGACAGCAAAGAATCGGTTCTTTGATGGCGCTCATATCGATAGTGATGTCAGCGGCATATTCTGCGTCTGCATCAGCACGTAATAATGTTGGGTTGGCAAGCCATGCCTCCATACCTTTAATACGGCGTGCAATCGTACGCGCATCGCCATAACCTTCAGAAATCATCCATTTGAGTAGGGTGATGTTTGATGTTAGGTATTCTTTTACTGATTCTTCAGACAGGGTGATAGTACAACCTGCGGCTGAACGTTCGGCAGAGGCATCTGATAATTCGAATGCTTGTTCAACGGTTAAGTCTTCTAAACCTTCGATTTCTAGGATACGGCCGTTAAATACGTTTTTCTTACCGGCTTTTTCAACGGTCAATAAACCTTCTTTGATGGCTTGGTAAGGAATCGCATGTACCAAGTCACGCAAGGTGATACCAGGCTGCATTTCACCGACAAAACGTACACGAACTGATTCTGGCATATCTAATGGCATCACACCGGTTGCTGCAGCAAACGCCACTAGACCTGAACCTGCTGGGAACGAAATACCCATTGGGAAGCGCGTATGTGAGTCACCACCTGTACCAACGGTATCAGGCAATAGCATACGGTTGAGCCACGAGTGAATAATACCATCACCTGGACGTAATGATACACCGCCACGGTTCATGATAAAGTCAGGGAGTGTGTGCTGAGTTTCTACGTCGATTGGTTTTGGATAGGCTGCCGTATGACAGAATGATTGCATGACCAAATCTGCAGAGAAGCCTAAACAAGCCAAGTCTTTTAATTCGTCACGGGTCATAGGACCTGTGGTATCTTGCGAACCCACGGTGGTCATTTTTGGCTCACAGTAGGCACCAGGACGAATACCTTCTACGCCACAAGCTTTACCGACCATTTTTTGCGCTAAAGTATAGCCTTTACCAGTGTCGACAGGTTGTTCTGGTTTTGCAAAAATGTCAGACGCGCCCAAACCTAGGTATTCACGGGCTTTGTTGGTTAAGCCACGACCTATAATCAATGGAATACGACCACCGGCACGCACTTCATCAAGCAGCGTTGGTGATTTTAATTTAAATGTCGCAAGTACTTCGTCAGAATCATGTTTGGTGATTTTGCCGTCATATGGGTAGATATCAAATACATCACCCATGTTAAGTTTGCTAACATCCACTTCGATAGGTAATGAGCCCGCATCTTCCATGGTGTTGAAGAAAATCGGTGCGATTTTACCACCCAATACCAGACCGCCGGCACGTTTGTTTGGCACGCCTTGGATGTCGTCACCCATTAACCACAATACCGAGTTGGTCGCTGATTTACGGCTTGAACCGGTACCAACCACGTCACCCACATATGCCAATGGAATACCGTCTTTTTTCATCTCTTCGATTTGTTTCATCGGGCCAATCACGCCGTCTTGGTCTGGCACAATGCCTTCACGCGCATTTTTTAGCATGGCTAATGCGTGAAGTGGGATGTCTGGACGTGACCATGCATCTTGGGCAGGTGACAAATCATCGGTATTGGTTTCACCGGTGACTTTGAAGGTTTTGTAAGTGGCTTTTTTTGGTACTTCTGGACGGCTGGTGAACCATTCGGCGTTTGCCCAAGATTGTAACACTTCTTTGGCTACTTCATTGCCCGCTTCCGCTTTTTCAGTGACATCATTAAAGGCATCAAATACCAGTAAGGTTTTTTTCAGCGCGTCGCCCGCAGCTTTCGCCAATTCTTTGTCGTCTAATGCTTGAATTAATGGTTCAACGTTGTAACCACCTTGCATATGACCCAGTAACTCAATCGCTTTTAGTTTTGAAATCAGTGGTGAAGTGGTTTCGCCTTTAACGATGGCCGCTAGAAATGCCGCTTTAACATACGCTGCTTGGTCAACCCCAGGTGGAATACGGTTTTCTAATAAGTCTACAAGTGTTTCTTCTTCACCCGCTGGTGGATTTTTTAATAATTCGACCAAATCAGCCGTTTGCTGTTCGTTAAGTGGCTGTGGCACAATACCCTGTGCCGCACGATTTTCGACGTGTTTACGATAGTTCTCTAGCATGAATCGTCCTCATAGTCATGTAAGATTATTGTGTTAACCATGCGTCTGCAAGCCCTCTTCACAACACAGTTGAATTTTGAAATGGCTACTAGCCAGCATGGCTTTGGCTAAAAAATTTAACCCTTCTAATATACTTGAAATGTGATGAAATGTTAATGAGAAAATACGTTTTTGTTAACATAGCCATTATTTTTTAAAAAAATAGCCCAATAATTTTTAATAAATGCGTTTGAGCCGATTGTCGCTTTTTTACTATGATACAAAATAACTTTGGCTGTGTACTTTAAACAACAAAGCTTATCCCAAAATAGTTTAAATTCGTCAGCCTAGATTTCTGTTATAATAACCCCCTAAAATCTGCTAAGTGAATTCAAGGATTAATCATAGCAATGACCGACACTGTACAAACTTTTGCCCCTTCAACGCCGCACACCGATAGACCCATCGCTCGTGACAAATCAAATTGCGACAAGCCAAAACGTCCTGAAGTGGGTGAAAAACTACGTGGCCATGATAAAGTTGCCCGTATTCCGATTAAAATCATTCCAACGGTAGAAACCCCAAAAAAACCTGACTGGATTCGCGTCAAGCTGTCATCGCCGAGTGAAGTGGCGCGCATTAAGTCAACTTTGCGTGAACAAAAGCTGTATACGGTGTGTGAAGAAGCTGCCTGCCCTAACCTGCCTCAATGTTTTGGTGATGGCACCGCGACCTTTATGATTATGGGAGATATTTGTACCCGTCGCTGCCCATTTTGCGATGTGGCGCATGGTCGCCCCAATGCGCTCGATGAGCTTGAGCCGATTCACACCGCTGAGACCATTGCGGGTCTAGGGTTAAAATATGCGGTGATTACCTCGGTTGACCGAGATGATTTGCGTGACGGTGGCGCTCAGCATTTTGCCAATGTCATTAAAGAATCTCGTCAGTTAAGCCCTAATTGTTTGATTGAGATTTTAGTCCCTGACTTTCGCGGCCGTGAACAAGTGGCACTTGATATCTTGAGTGACACAGCGCCTGATGTGTTTAACCACAATATCGAAACCGTGCCACGTTTGTATAAAGCGTTTCGCCCAGGGTCAGATTATCAGCATTCATTACAGCTGTTAAAAGATTACAAAGCGCGTCGCCCGGATATCGTCACCAAATGTGGTTTTATGGTGGGTCTTGGCGAGACTGAAGAAGAGGTTTATGCCTTACTCGATGATTTAAAGGCGCATGATGTCGATTTAATTACCATCGGTCAATATTTGCAGCCAAGCAAATCGCATGCCCCAGTTGATAGATTTGTGCATCCTGATGAATTCGACCGTTATACGGCACACGGTAAAAAATTGGGCTTTGCAAATATCTGGGCAGGTCCGATGGTGCGCTCAAGCTATTTTGCCGATCGTCAATATTATGGTGAGCCTTGCCCGCGCCCTACCCGTGGTGCCAATCCGTTATCAGAAGCGGATATGAAAAAATCAGGCTGTTGATTTGTGAATTTGTGCGTTGATTTAAAGCCGTCATTAGACGGCTTTTTTATGCTACCCTAATTATAAAATAACACACAGGAAATTTGCGATGGATAACAACTACACATTCTATCTGCCTAAGGTGACGCCCGTTGCTACTTTACTAATCGTGCATGGCATGGCAGAACACCAAGGGCGCTACCAACCTTTTGCGCAATTTTTGGCAAACCATGATATTGCGGTGTTGACGTTTGACCATTTAGGCCATGGACAGCAAGCCTATGATAATGGTTGCTTAGGCTATATGGGTAACCCCAATCCTGCTGAGTTGATGATTGACAATGTGATGGACCATGCGCAGTTAATCGCTGAAAAATACCCTGATATCCCCCATTTTATCTTGGGTCACAGTATGGGGTCATTTATCGTTCGCTGTATTTTGCAGCGCTATGGTGAGCGATTTGCGGGCGCAGTGATTATGGGTACCTCAGATTTTAATCCATTGGCAAACTTGTTTGTGCCGGTGACCAAAAACCTTAATCACTTCACCACGCGCCGCACCAATCCGGTATTAGATAAAATTTTAAACCAATTTAATAATCTACCCTTTAGAAAAGAACCCGATTTACAAGGGTTTAATTGGCTCAATTCAGATCCCAAGCAAGTAAAAGCCTACCTTGATGACAAGCTTTGCGGCTTTCAGTTTACCAACAATGGCTATTTTGCGCTTATGTCGTTGATGCAAACAGGCACCAATAAGCATTGGTATCAACAAGTACCCCGACAGTTACCGCTACTATTTGTCAGCGGAAAGGATGACCCCGTTGGGCAGATGGGAAAAGGCATTCCGCGTATTGTCAAACGTTTGCAAAAAAATAACTTTGCTTCGGTGAGCATGCAGCAATATGAAGCGATGCGCCACGAAATTTTGCTAGAGCCTAATCACCAACAAGTGTATGACGATATTTTGACTTGGCTCACTCACCATATCAATTAGTTTAAAACCCCTGAGCCTTATTAATGAGTCTGACTGTTCAGTGTTTAAGCAGCGTTTTATAACTGTCATGATGAATAGACTATTAGCCTCGTTTTGACACGCCAGTTGCTTGTTAGAAATATCGATGTGACGTATTGAAAGATTCGAAAAAACAACCATTTAATCTAAAGTTATTCATGGAGTTAAGTTATAGGAAATGTCATTGAGTACAACTGATAAAATTAAAGTGCGTTTAGATAAATGGCTATGGGCAGCAAGGTTTTATAAAACCCGTACCCTAGCCAAGGAAGCGATTGAATCGGGACGGGTCCACCATTTTGGCAATCGCGTCAAGGTCAGTAAAGAAATAGCGGTGGGCGATGAATTGACGATTCGTCAAGGGTCAGCCAATCATTACACCCAAAAGACGGTCAAGGTGCTAGCGCTGTCTGAAGTGCGCGGCAATGCCACTGCCGCCAGTGTGCTTTATCAAGAGACCGATGCCAGTATCAGTCAACGAGAATTTTTCACCGAACAAAAAAAACTTGCCAATCTTGCCCGCCCCGATCATCGCCCAAATAAAAAACAGCGTCGTCAGCTGAGCCGTTTTAGGGATATTAACCATTTTGGCAGTGATGAAGAAGGTTTTTAGTTGCTTGTTATGGAGTCATAAAAATCGCAATTTTCCCTGTGATATTTCGTTATAATAAGCACTTTATCATTGCGCTAGTCATTGCACTGGCGATGAGCACCTCTGCCGATTATTAACGATATTTTATGACCAATCTTTTTGAATCTAACCCTGCGCAGGCGAATGCTAGCTATGTGGATATTAGCGCATACAATACCATGGCATTGGCCTGTCAAGCCAAACAATTTATCCGTTTAACTCAACTATCTGATATTGAGCCCACTTTTAAACAACTGGCAGCCCATCAACAAGCGTTTGTTGTGCTATCGAATGGCAGTAATGTTATTTTGCCTGAAGTGTTAGACGCGGTTGTCGTGTCACCCAGTCTTAAAGGTAAAACCATGCTGTCTGAAGATAGCCAAACGATAACCCTTGAGGTGATGGCTGGCGAGGATTGGCATACGCTGGTGGTAGACACGGTCCATCAAGGTTGGTATGGACTGGAAAATTTGGCGTTAATCCCAAGCTGGGTGGGTGGTAGTCCCGTGCAAAACATCGGTGCGTATGGGGTACAAGCTGAAGATGTGATAGATAGTGTAAAAGCGTTTCATATACCGAGTTTAACGTGGCATCATCTAAGCAACGCTGATTGCCAGTTTAGTTACCGTGACAGCCTGTTTAAACAGCAAGCAGGACAATGGCTCATTACCAGCGTCATTTTTACCCTCAGTAAAACCGCCAAACCCAATACCCAGTATGGGGATGTGGCAAAAGTTGCACAGCACTACGCGAGCCTAGCGGGTCGCGATGAAGTCACACCCGTGGACACCATGAATGCCATCATCGACATTCGTCAAAGTAAACTGCCCGATACCAATGACTTGCCAAATTGTGGCAGCTTTTTTAAAAACCCCATCGTCGCCAAATCTCAAGTTGACCAGTTACTGCAGAGCTATCCCAATCTGGTGCATTATCCTGTCAAAGATGCCCAAGGCAATTTGACTGATTACTGCAAAGTTGCAGCTGGCTGGCTTATTGACCAATCAGGGCTTAAGGGTAAAGGCATTGCACCGATTTTAACGCATGTGAAACAAGCCCTAGTGTTGACTAACCATGCGCCAAACGTTGCAACGCAACGTGATGTTGCCAAAACTATGCAATTTATACAAGAGACTGTATTGAATAAATTTGGGATAAAATTGGAAGCTGAACCGGTTTGGATTGAATCTGATGGTAGCATTCGCCAAGCTCATTAACTACCTTGAGCGATTTTTTTCAACCATCAAACGGATTTTGACCGTTGTTGTATTGGTGGGGTGTTTAATCACGCTCAGTTTTTTCACCCCGCTGTTTTCTACCATGGTATTGTTTATGTTAGATTGTTATCGCCTGCCAGAATCGGCGGTAAGCGTCAATCCTGCAACGGCGATTGTGGTGTTAGGTGGCGGATTAACCAATAACCAACAAAATGAGATTGTGATTAACCAATTCACCGAAAGTCGATTGATTAAAGCCAGCCAAGTGTATCAGCAGACTGGCTTACCCATCATCGTCAGTGGTAAGGAGGCGCCATGGATGGCAAAATGGCTGCAAAAAAAAGGTATTATGTGGGTCGTGGCAGAAAAAAACAGCTTTAACACCTGTCAAAATGCAAAATATACCGCAGAAATGGTCAATGTCAAACAGGTAATTTTGGTAACCGATGCGTATCACATGAACCGCTCAAGACGGCAGTTTGCCCTCAATGGTGTGGCTACCATTGCAAGTGTCGCGCCATTACCAAAGGCAAATGATTGGCAGCATTTTGATCAAAACCTTCAGCATTCAAGACGTGCCTTATATGAATTGTTGGCATTCGCTCGCGATCTTGTTAAACCCCAATACGACTGCCAACCGACCAATAAATAAGTTATTTTTGAATCTCTACATTGGTGTAGCCAGCTGACTGTAAGGCAGACTTGGCTTGTTGGGCACGACCGCCTCCACGACTATACACTTTAATGGTATCTGATTTTGCAATACCTTGCGCCGTTATTTTTGCCAGTAATTCACTGTGTGGAATATTAATGGCACCGGTTGGATGATTCACAGAATACTCCTCTGGGGTACGCACATCAATGACCACTGTGGCCGCGTTTGCTGTTGGCATCAATAATGCGCCAACCATGACAGCCGCGCCTAAGGCAAGCAACTGTTTCTTTGAAAGCTTAAGGGAAGGCTTAAAGATTTTAGGCATCAACATCATAATTTCCTTGTAGAATTTTGAGTTTTAAAACCAAGTTAAACCTCAATGTTTAACCTACTATGATTATAGCATTCATTGTTCGCACTCAAATCACTGAGTTGCTTTGATTTGCAACCCATGTGTTTATTTTGTAAGCATACCAAAGGCTATTTGATTGCTGCTATTTAATTGCTAGGGCAACGCTGCGACATTTTGCCGCATTTATTTATGCCAAAATAAGCGTATAATGGTTTTTTTAACTTTTAATTCGTTTAATTCGTTTGTTTACGCCAAGTAATGGGGATGCCCGATGCAAAGCATGTATTTTTTGATTCCTATTAGTTTAGTGCTATTTGTATTGGGTATTTTTGCCATTTATTACGCCATCAAATCACGCCAATTTGACGATTTGGACAATGAATCTCAGCGGGTCATTTTGGATGACAGACAATTTCGCCGCGAACAATTGGGGCAAAATCCCGCCAAGCCTTCATCTTCTCACCCCCCAAAAATACAAGACCCTACTGACGAGCAAAAATAACGCGTTGGTGTTATCTTTCTTCCTGCTGATTTGTTTCTATTGATTTATTTACGTCTTGCAAAAATTTTTAGACTTTTTTGGAGCATTTTATGACCTGGGCATTATTTTTGGCAGCGTTTAGCATGGGATTGTTTGGCTCACCGCACTGTCTGGGGATGTGCGGTGGCATTGTGACGGCTTTTGGGCTGTCTATGCAGCATGTATCGGACAGCAAAAAAAATGGCTTGATTTTGACGTATCATTTGGGGCGCCTCATCAGTTATGCCTTGCTTGGCTTGATTGCAAGTGTTATTGGGGTGGCAATCTTTCAGTCCATTATGAGTAACAGTGCGCCAAGAATTGTACTGGGTGCGGTATTGGTGTTGATTGGGCTTGCGATGCTTGGGTTACCGCTGTTTAATCAGTTAGAAAAAGTAGGGATGCGCTTTTGGCAATCGCTTGCCCCGCTACGCAAAAAAGTGTTTCCGATTGATAGTTTTGGTAAAGCCTTGTTTGCTGGCTTGCTTTGGGGATTTTTGCCGTGTGGATTGGTGTATGGTGCGCTCATGATGGCGATTGCTGGCAACAACATCGCTACAGGGGCGGCTCTGATGTTTGTATTTGGACTGGGTACGATGCCGATGTTGATTGCCACGCAAAAAACTGTGGGGATGCTACAGTCAAGTATTAAAAATTTTCGCCTTCGCCAAATTAATGGGGTGATTATGATGTTGTCTGGGCTTGCGGTGATTTTTATTCCGATGATGATGCACCATAATCATAATCATAATCATAATCAAGGTTCACATAGTCAAAGTTCACACAGTCATGCCAGTCATACCATGAATGAGACGAGTATGCACCATGATATGTCGACAATGAATCACTCTGCGTCTAATCCTGCTTCTATGACAGCTTCGACTACCATGCCGACTACTATGCCTATGAACCATAATATGAGCCATAACATAAATCACGACATGCACAATATGAACAATAAGCACCATGAGATGGTGATGCCTGCCAGTACCAGTACCAGTCATAATCACTAGTCACTAGTCACTAGTCACTAGTCATTCATTTATATTGCCCAAAAAAACAAACCTCTTAATCGGTATATTAAGAGGTTATCGGTTGCGAATTTTTACGTTTTACGCTTAACTTGCAGTTTACATTTCTACCGCGTCATCGCCTTCGTCAAGATAGATGATATCGGTTTCATATTCAAACGCTTCATTTAACATATCTAACATTGTTTACTCCTATCCTTCTTTATCCAATGATTATGGATTTTTTATTCATTTTAAGGCTTTTGCCATTTTTTAGTTGTTTACTTACTGTTTTACGTTATCAATGCAACTTCATAACGTTATGATATTTAACGTGAGTTTGATGACAGTAGCATGAAATTCCTGTAACAGGAATATAAATTTACAAAAAATTACTTTTATTGAAGCACAATCTAGCTACCGTAAAGGTTTGTCAGTGTCGCTAAGTAGTTTTAGGGATGTTTTTGAGTCGCTGTTGCTGTTCATCATAGGCTTGTTTTTGAACGCGGTAAATTTCATACACGCACAATTCTTCGCAGCCGTTGTTGCAACATTCCCAATCTTCAGGATAGGTAGGTTCTTCAATTAGGCGTTCGCCATTAGGTAATTGATTTTCCATCATTTTCTAAATCTTCTTTTTCGCTATAACACGCTTATGATGAGCCAATAATTATTTATTATCAGGTCATCATCACGCTTTTAAAGATAATTTCTCTATGAGATTTTTCACCGCATCAATCCGTCCTTCTGGCGTGGCAAGGGCTTTGTCATCCATCATTTTTAGCCCTGTCGCGCCATTCATTTTAAATTTTTTCGGATTCGACTGAATAAGCCCAATAATGGTAATGGCTTCCACAGGGGTGCTTGGTGAAAACTCAAAGGTGACTTGCCGCTCATTGCCATCAATCTTGCTAATCTCCAGCGCTTCAGCCATTAAGCGGATTTGGTGAATGGCAAATAAATTTTTGGTCGGCTCCGGCAAACTGCCAAAACGGTCTAGCATTTCGCTGCGAATGCTAATTAGGCTGTCATAGTCTTCAGCATTGGCGATTTTTTTATAAAACAATAACCGCTGATGCACATCACCCAGATAATCTTCAGGAATGAGTGCCGACAAATGCAGATTAATGTCACTGGTTAGCGATAATGGGGTGTTCAAATCAGGTTGTTTGCCTGCTTTGATGGCTTTGGTGGCACGGTTTAGCATATCCATATACAGGTTAAAACCAACCGCTTGCATATTGCCGCTTTGGTTTTTGCCCAGCAGCTCGCCTGCCCCACGAATCTCAAGGTCTTCACTGGCAAGCATAAAGCCCGCCCCCAATGTGTTGGCACGGCTGATAGCGTCAAGGCGCTTTTGGGCATCGCTGCTCAAGCCTTTAATAGACGGCACAAGCAGATAACAGTAAGCTTGGTGGTGACTGCGACCAACACGCCCACGAAGTTGGTGAAGCTGGGCGAGCCCGAATTTATCGGCACGGTTGATGATAATGGTGTTGGCATTGGGGATATCAATGCCCGTTTCGATAATGGTGGTACACACCAATACATTGTGTCTTTTGTGATAAAACGATTGCATGATTTGCTCAAGCTCACGTTCTTTCATCTGACCGTGAGCCACTGCCACCCGAGATTCGGGCACAAGCTCTCGCACGGTTTCTGCCATGCGCTCAATGCTTGCCACATCGTTATGCAGTAAAAACACCTGTCCGCCACGCAATAATTCACGCAAAATCGCTTCTTTGAGTAAGTTATCAGACTTTTGCATGACAAAGGTTTTAATTGCCAACCGCCTTGCCGGGGGCGTGGCGATAATCGACATGTTTCTTATACCCGATAACGCCATGTTCAGCGTACGTGGTATGGGTGTTGCGGTCATTGATAGTACATCGACATCCGATTGCATGGCTTTGATACGCTCTTTATCGCGCACGCCAAAACGGTGTTCTTCATCAACAATCATCAGACCTAAGTTGGCAAACTTGACATCTTCTTGCAAAATACGGTGGGTACCGATAACGATATCCACTTGCCCATTTGCCAAATCTGCTAAAATTTTGTCGTGTTGTTTTTTGGTGCCAAAGCGAGACAGGCTTTCAATACGAATGGGCCAATCAGCAAATCTATCCAAGAAGTTGTCTTCGTGTTGCCCAGCAAGCAGCGTCGTCGGTACTAGCACTGCCACTTGATACCCTGCTTGCACCGCAATAAAAGCGGCACGCATTGCCACTTCGGTTTTACCAAAACCGACATCGCCGCACACCAGCCTGTCCATGGGCTTATTTTGCTTCATATCAAACTTAACCGCTTCAATGGCATTGGCTTGGTCGGGCGTTTCTTCAAACGCAAATTGACTGGCAAATAAGTCATATTGGATTTGGTCAATTGGGAAGTTAATGCCCACTTTGGCATCGCGGCGGGCTTGTACGTTGAGCAGTTCCGCCGCCACATCATGAATTTGGCTGAGTGCTTTGGCTTTGGCTTTATCCCATTTACCGCTACCTATGGTATGAAGCGGTGCGGTTGCCGAGTCGCCACCCGCATAACGGCTGATAAGCTGCAGATTTGCCACAGGCACATACACACTGGCATCATCTGCATAGGTAAGATGGATGAACTCTTGCAGTTGTCTATCAATCTCAAGGGTAATCAAGCCTTGATAACGCCCAATGCCAAAATCAATATGCACCACAGGGTCGCCGATGTTAAGCTCACTGACCGATTTAACCAAAAATTCATCAGACACATCGCTTTGGCGACGGCGGCGAGTCTGTAACACCTGCCGTCCAAACAACTGGGTTTCTGAGACAATCGCAAACTTATCGGGGAGTAACGCGCCTCGTTCAATCGGTGCAATGGTCAAGGCAATCGTAGTGCTATGCGCCTCATCCATGTTTGCAAGAAAATCGGTCAATCCTGAAACACTTTGTAAATTAAAGCGTTTTTGCAACAGCTCCGATAAAATCTCACGGCGACCCGCAGTTTCGGCAACCAATAATATCGGTTTAGCAAACTGCTCGCGAAATGCCATCAATCTTTGCAGTGGCTCAGCAAGTTTATGGTCAACGGTTAAATCAGGTGGTGTGTCAACCAATGCATTGATTGCCCCTGCTCTGGTCTCATCAATTGGCTGTTCGCTGGTGATAATGCGAGGATATTGGGCAATTTTTTCATTAAAAATATGCGCTGCCAGATACAAATCTTGCGGTGCCACAATCGGTTTTTCGATATCGTGCCTGCGGTCATTGTAGCGAGTTTGGATTTGTTGCCAAAAATTTTGGTAAGCCGTCTCTATTTGATTATCGACGATAAACAAGCTATCTTTGGGCAAATAACTAAAAAAATCCGAGCCATTTTGCCAAGTATCCGTATCAAAGAATAACGGCTGATAATACTCCACCCCTGCGGGTGCAATGCCGTTCATCACATCGTTAAACGGCTCAAAACGTCTAGCACTGGTATGAGCAAAGGTGCTGGCAAAATTGGCGCGAAACGTTTCTTTACCCTCATCCAGGGGAAATTCTCGCGCGGGTAAAATCTGAAAGCTGGTGATTTTACCGATGGTTTCAGCCGATTTTTTCTGACTATTGATAAACTTGACATATTGATGGGGGTCACTGTCTTTTAACTCGTCCAAATCCGCTTGGGTCAAGCTACGCTGGGTTTGTGGGTTAAAAAAACGGATACTCTCAATCTCATCATCAAACAAATCAATGCGCACTGGAAACGGCTGACCAATGGCAAACAAATCAATCACGCTGCCACGCACAGCAAATTCCCCAGGCTCAAAGACATTATCTACCGCATGATAGCCCGCGGTTGCCAGTTTTCGACGTTCGGTTGCCACATCAAAGGTGTCACCCACTGACAAATCAAAGTGTTGACCCAATAGCCATGATGCAGGGGCGACACGGTGCATTAAGGTCTGCACCGAAATCAGTAAAATACCATCAGTTGGCATATGGGTAAGCAAATGAATCCGCTCAGAGACAATGTCATGGTGCGGTGACAACTCGTCATAGGTAAGCGTTTCCCAATCGGGAAATACATGGGCATCGACCCCACTAAATGCCAACTCTGTTTCAAGCTGATTGAGCTGATTTTGGTCACGGGTCACGACCACTTTTAGGCGGTTTTGCTGACCGCTATCGCTGTTGGTGAGGCTGGCAAGCCATAAGGCTTGGGTCATGCCTTGTAAGTTGCCCAGCCATTTTTTGTCATGCTTGGCATTGTCAAACAACGATTGGTTAAGGCGAAAGGAAAGATGGGACAGTGGGTGCGTAGCATTCGTCATTGGTATAGGTCTTTTGGTTATCGGTCTTTTGGTTATAAGTCTTTTGATTAAGAAAGGCGAAAAATAATGACGTTATTGTGGGGGTTTTTGCTGCAAAATTAAAGCTAAAATAGCAGTGTTTTAGCAGACTTTTTGGCAATAACACTTTATCCCTGCAATGCAGCAATCTAGCGTCTTTTACCAAAATAATATGCAAAAAAGCACCGCCAATTTGGCGGTGCTTTTTTGTCAAGCTGACGTTATTTTTTGAGCCATTTGGTGATTTGCGCTTTGACAAATTTAGGATTTGAGTTACCCCAGTTGGCGTAGATTTCGGTAAAGAGTGTACCTGTAATATCTTCGATTTCCGACTGGGTGATTTCGGCATTGCCTTGTTTACCAAAGATAACCACCTCATCGCCTGCTTTGACATCGGGGTAATCGGTGACATCGACCATAGTGGTATTCATCGAGATTTTGCCCAATGCAGGGACTTTATGACCATTAATTAAGACATGACCTTTGTTGGTAAAGGCGCGACGGTAGCCGTCTGAATAACCAAATGGTAAATTTGCCAAATAGCTATCTCGTGTCAAGGTATAAGTGCGGTCATAGCCAACAGTTGAGCCTTTAGGATAGAAATTGACGCTAGCCACACGGCTTTTGAACGACATAATGTAGTTAAAATCTGGACGTTCATAGTAAGGCTCGCCAAACAAAATCGCTCCAGGACGCACCATATCAAACCAACCTTCTGGCACGTTCAGCGACACAAATGAGTTCGCCGCATGGATGGTGAGTTTTTTACGGTCGAGTTTGGCGGTTTTAATCAGCCAATCGGTGTTTTGTTTAAAACTAGCCAACCCTTTTTGTACATCGGCTTTATCCTCAACAGGAAAATGGGTCATGATACCGACGATATGGAGATTTTTAAGCTTGGTAATTGCCAAAGCGTCTTGTTTAGATTTCTCAACGCTCAAATCTAAGCCGTTACGGTCCATGCCACCGTCGTTGAGTGCCATATGAAAATTAATGACCACGCCCGCTGCTCGTGCGATATCACTGGCAGTTTGGGCTTGTTTAAGGGTACCAAATAACTCTTCGACATTGTATTTTAAGCCGTCTTCAATTTCTTGGTTGGTCGCCGTACGCACCCGCATCACTCGTCCTTTGTAGCCGTGTTTGCGGGCGATACGGGCTTCTTCGTTACTGGCAATACCAATACAAGGCACTTGATGTGCAATCACGGTAGGCATCAAATTATCAATGCCAAAGCCATAAGCATCGGCTTTTAAAATCGCACAGATTTGGGATTTACCACCTAGATGTGCGCGCATCGCTTCAATATTATGCCCGTACGCCTCAGTATCTATTTCAAGCCAAGCGTTGGTATTGGCAAGATTAACGATATGAGGATTATCGCCAGCATACGTTAGCGCGGGCGCGGCTTGCGCGGGCGCAGCGTGATACATAACGGTGGCGATGGCAAGCGATAGCAGAGTTTGATGTAGTTTCATAATAATTCCCAAAATGATATGACAATAAAAAAATCAGAAAAAGTACGTGCTTTCATGCGCTGATATTACCGCAGTAAAGCCACATAACCAGTTAATATATCAACACTTGATGCGGGTTTTTAACCCACATAGTCTACTTTTTAGTTTAGTAGCTTAACTTAGCTCATTAAAGCAATGATGTCGTACTCACAATCATGCCATTATTATCTGCATACACATACATGCCAGAGTTGATAGTTAGACCGCCAAAGCTGATTTCGATATCCGTCTCGCCCACACCTTTGCGATTGGATTTGCGGGGGATAGCGCCGAGCGCTTGTACGCCGATTGGCATTTTGCCCATATCATCCACATCTCGCACACAGCCATACACAATCACGCCAGCCCAGCCATTATCAACGCCGCTTTGTGCAATCATATCACCCAGCAAGGCACAGCGCATTGATGCACCACCGTCTACCACCAAAACCTTGCCGTTGCCTTTCTCATCTTTGCCATGCGTGGCTAACAGCTCTTTAACACGGCTATTGTCTTCAAAGCATTTGACGGTTACCACTTCACCGCCAAATTTTGTGTTACCGCCATAACTAAAAAAGCGTTTGCCTTCCATGTTGGGTGCACAAACCTGACATTCTGGATTATCATCTAATAAATCGCAGGTAATAAAATTTTGTAAGGTCATATCGCTCATCATCGCTCCTTAAGTCAATCGTTTTTTGGGAAAGTTAGTTTCTAAACCGCGTCATCTCTAGCATTTCACCGTTACTGATAACTTGGGTTTTCTTGGCGGTATCGACGCGATTAGCAGATTTTTCATAAGTATGTTTGATGTGCCAATTGTTGCTCACCAGCGCCATTGCCATCGCTACCCTATCGGCTTCTATGGGACGGACAGGCAGTTTTTTGGGTACGATAGGTTTGATGAGTTTGTACGCCGTCTGCGCGATGGTTTCAAGTTTACGATCATCGTGTTTGCCAAGCAGCAAAGAGGGACGAAAAATTGCCAATTCTTGAAAGCCTAAATTGCCAATCGCCGTCTCAAGCTCACCTTTGATACGGTTGTAAAAAAAGCGACTGTCGGCATTGGCGCCCATCGCCGATAACAAAAAAAACCGCTCTACGCCTTTTTGTTTGCAAGCTTTTGCAAATGCCACATTAAAGGTAAAGTCGATTCGCCGAAAGGCGGCTTCACTACCCGCTTCCTTAATGGTGGTACCCAGACAGCTAAAAGCATCGGTGTCTTTACCAATCGACAGCGCAGACACAAATTCATGCATTTGATTAAAATCTTTGAGCTGGTAAAAATGCATCGAATCACTCAACCCTTTTGGCTGAGCGCGCGCAATGATAATGACTTTTTGATACAAACTGCCAAGCTGGGTGAGCAATGAATTGCCTACCAAGCCGGTTGCACCGATGATTAATGCTGTGCGCTGCATAAAACAATGACCTCAGTATGAATATTTTTATGAGTTTTTAATGTCATTTTATTTAATCACAGATAATCAAAACTTTCACCTACAAATACGTTTTTTTCAGCGTTGATGAGCATTGCCCGCTGGTTTTTTCGCCAATAGACGAAATACGCTGAATAATCTGCCGAATAAGTTGTTATTGTAGCGTGAGTTTGCTAAAATAGCGGGCTTTAAATCCGCTTGATATCGTTAATTGTGTTTCCGTGTCTAGTGATTCAAGGATTCAAGCAACCCTAACTACCCGTGTCTGTAATAAGCGAATGGCTGCTCACTTACTAACAGATCGATTTATATTGCAAATCCAAGGAGATTTACGTGGCAAATTCTGCACAAGCTCGCAAACGCGCTCGTCAAAACGTTAAACGTCGTCAATTAAAAGCATCACAACGTTCTATGGTTCGTACTTTCATCAAACATGTGATAAAAGCCGTTGAAAATAAAAACTACGAAGCAGCGACTGAAGCTTACAAAAAAGCAGTTCCAGTGATTGACCGTATTGCTGACAAAGGCGTGATTCACAAAAACAAAGCCGCACGTCACAAAAGCCGCTTAAACAAAGCAATTAAAGCCCTTAAAACTGCTTAATTGTTTGTTGCATTAAAAAAGCCAATTCATATTGAATTGGCTTTTTTATTGAGCCTGATTTGGCTATAAAACTGATTTAATTATAAAAAAAAGCTGAAATCGAAATTTCAGCTTTTTTTATTTAGCTTACCTAAAAGCCCATCGATGCGTTTCCTCAGGGATTTAATTATGCTTTTAACTCGGCAAGGACTTGCTCACTGACTTTATCAATCGCTTGTGTGCCATCAAATTTGGCATAGCGTGGCGCGTTTTGACCCGATTTTGCCAAGTCTTGATAAAAACCAACCAAAGCTTCTGTTTGGTTATGATAAGTCGCTAAACGATCACGGATGGTATCTTCTTTATCATCCTCACGCTGAACCAAATCTTCACCGGTTTCGTCATCTTTACCTTCCACTTTGGGTGGATTATAGACCACATGGTACACGCGACCTGAAGCAGGATGAGAGCGACGACCTGACAAACGAGACACGATGTCTTCATCAGGTACGGCAATTTCTACCACGTTATCGATGTGTACGCCTGCATCCGCTAACGCTTGCGCTTGTGGAATGGTACGCGGAAAGCCATCAAAAATACAGCCGTTGGCGCAATCTGGCTGCGCAATACGGGCTTTAACTAGGTTGATAATTAAATCATCTGAGACAAGTCCACCGGCATCCATGATACTTTTGGCTTGTTTGCCAAGCTCAGTACCTTCTTTGATAGCGGCACGTAGCATATCACCTGTTGAGATTTGTGGAATATTAAATTCCTTGGTGATGATTTGTGCTTGGGTACCCTTACCAGCGCCAGGTGGCCCTAAAAGAATAATACGCTTCATAAACCTATTCCTTAAGTCGAAATTATTAAAATCGCCCTATCTCATTACTGCAATAGCAAAAAAGACCCACAAATGGTGTGTTCGAATAACTAACAGTTTTGAAATACTGGGTTAACAATACTCGTTAACCGCTAAAATCTCAAGCAATTTTTGCAAAATAATTTAAATTGATAGGGGTATTAAAAATAAAAATGTGGCAAGATTTAATTCACTTCCTAATCAATTAAGCCCCTATTCAATCAAGAGATTTTTCATAACGATTTAAGGCACGATTTTATCAATCAATACCGTTGTCGAGTCAGCCGTTTTCTCTAGCGGTACGGGGTTACTCGTCAAGTCGCCACTTTGCGGCATGGCGTCACCTGACGCACTAACCCGAGCAGTAATCACCAAGGGCTCATTGGCGCTAATCGCAGAACTTAAGGTCATGGTCGGCATGATGCTATCGTTATCGCTGATATTGATTGCCATACCATTGATGGTTAAGGTATCTGCTGACAGTTTTTTGGCAGCAACAGGGGGACCACCTGCCATCTTACGCACATTAACAAATAAGCTTTCGCCTTTTTTCACCCGTCCTAATATCTCAGGGGTGACTTTGACATTGACTGTAATTGCCTGCTTGCCTTGGGCTTCACGCTGATTGATAGTCTGCTCAAGTTCAGATAGGCTGCTTAAGGCTTGGGTATGATCGCCAGGACGCGCTTGGATTTCGGTGCGTAGCAGTTCTACCCATTTTCGAGACTGCGCGTAGTTGCCCGCTCGCATTTCACCCATTGCCATCAGCATTTGTGCGCCTTGGTGTTTGGGACTTTTGGCTAGAATATGCTCAACCACTTGACGGGTTTTGTCATCCATCACGCCGCCTTGGGTAAAAAATCTCGTTTGCGCGTAGGTGATGGCGATTTTTTCATCATCAGGATTGAGACGATACGCCCTTGCCAAGGCTTCAATTGCTTGCTCGGGTGCTTGCAAGGCTACAAACACTTCAGATAGACGAAACCAACGTAGCGGATCGGTGGCATGATGATGCACGTTGGTTTGCATGGCACTAATGAGTCCCACGCTGTCTTTGGTCGCCCATTCTGGCGGGGTATCGATTTTTGCGGTCAATAAATCATCCGCGACTTGTCCCAAGCGATTTTGTGCATCCCATAATTGATAGACGGGCGTGCGGTCGCTAATCATCATATAAGCCATCACAGATAATAGCGGAATCCAGATGATAACTATCAGACGGCTTTTCCAATTGGGGGTAAAATGGCTGGTATCTTGATTGTCACTGATGTCTAGTAATTGACGCTCTAACGCCAGTTTTTGGGTTTGATAAGTCGCCTCATCGATTTGACCCTCACCAAAATCGGCATCAAGTTCTACCAACCGTTGTTTAAATACTTCAATATTGAGCGTTAGTAACTGATTATCAGCGCGATTGGCGATGGCGTGATGGTCTTGGGTTTGCAACCAAGGTAACAAAATAAATACCGCAAGCGTGATAGCAAACAAAAGTGCGACAATGATAAAAATAATTAGCGTTGACATTAATTTTCCTTAGCCACTGCTTGATTGATTTCACTAGTTTTAGCATTGGCAGCGTTATCATTGGCGTTTAACAAGTCTTGTAATCGCTGTTGTTCGGCGGCTGAGAGTGGCGCATAACCCTGTTCTATGGGATTGGCGATGGCAGCGGCACGTTTTGACGAATTACGGTTACGAATAAACCAAGCCAGCATCACAAACACCAACAACACAGGCGGAAAAAACCATAAAATCCAGGTGGATGGGCGCACAGGTGGTTTGTAGCTAATAAAGTCACCGTAGCGCTCATTCATATACTGGCGAATTTCGGCGTCGGAACGACCGTCTTTGACCATATCATAGGTCTTTTGTTTTAAATCTTGGGCAATTGGCGCATCGGAACCTGCCAAGTTTTGGTTTTGACATTTTGGACAACGAAATTCTTCAATGAGCGCACGATACTGGGCTTCTTGGCGCGGGTTGTCAAATTGGTAGGTATCAATATTTGCCCAAGCTGACATGGATAACCCTACGACTAACAATACCATAGCCATCGCCCTGACTATCAAATGACGAATTTTTGCAAATGTGATACTCATTGGCACACCTCACGGATTTTAGCATCGGCGGCTTGTTCACGCAGCGCAGTCATACAAGGCAATACTTGCTTGTTGTAGCGCTCTTCGTTGATTTCACCCAAGATATGCTGGCGCACATTGCCTTTGCCATCAACCACAAACGACTCTGGCACACCCGTCAGACCCAAATCAATGCCAAAATTCCCTTCTTTGTCTTGCACATTGAGGGTAAATGGGTCTTCATGGGTGTTGAGATAATCGAGCGCGTCTTTGGTTTCATCTTTATAATTAACCCCAACAATCGGTACGCCTGTCTTTGACATTTGCAGTAAAAACGGGTGTTCAACTTTACAAGTCGCACACCAAGACGCCCATACATTGAGTAAAAATGGCTGCTTGGGTAGCTGTGCTTGGGTAATCATTTGTGATGGGTTACCCAAAGACGGTAAGCTAAAACTTGGCAAAGCGCGATTGAGCGAGGTGTTGGTCACTATGGTGGTATCTTTGCCCAACCGCGTATAAAACAGCGCAATGATAATCAAAAAAAGCACCAAAGGAATCAAAAACCAAAGTTGTCTTTTACGCATTGCCATGAGGACTCTCCTTACCTAACTCACTGTCATTTTTTACTAACACGGTGGCGTTTGCCGCTGCTGTGTTAACCGCTGCCAAATTCCCCGACTTGTCATCACTCATATCAGCAAGTCTCGGCAGTTTACGATAACGTTTATCAAACATACTTAAAATCGCACCGAGCGCCAGCACAAAACCGCCCCACCACACCCAGCGTACACCAGGTTTGATATAGATACGTACCGCCCATTTATCGGCATCATCTTCCGTTTGATTAACCCCTAAAATCGGTTCACCCATTGCCATATAGATATCTCTTAATGGGTTGTACTGGATAGACGCTTCGGTCATGGGCATTTGACTGACCACATAATGGCGTTTTTCTGGATAAAGGGTCGCAACTAGTTGGTTATTTTTACGAACACTGACGACCGCTTGGGTAGCATCGAAGTTTGCGCCGCGAATTTTTTTTAGCTCATCCATCGTGAACTGGTAGCCCTGCACTTCAACCGATTGGTTTTTTTGCATGGCAATGTCTTTTTCGATACTTAAGCTTGTGGTAATGGCAATGCCCATCACGGATAGCAAAATACCCAAATGCGCCAGCTGCATTCCCCAATAGCCCATGTGCAGACGTTTTAGCCCAGCGCCCAGCGAGCGCGCGTTACGGGTTTTGTCTTTGATATCAATTACCATCCATACCAATACCCATAGACACAGTGCCGCTGACATAAAGATATTGATATCGATGCTACTGACCAAGAAATAGCTTAAAACCCCGGCTAACACAAAACAGCTGGCTAAAATCGCCAAGCCTGTACCCAAAAATGGACGGGTGTCTTTTTTCCAGCGGCTGACCGGTCCAATGGCTAAAAACAACAACAATAACCAAGTTAACGGCACAAATAACGCATTAAAATAAGGCGCGCCCACCGATACTTGACCCAGTTTTAACGCATCGGCCAGCATTGGATAAAGTGTGCCAATGACCACCACGATGGTTGCGACTAATATAATAATGTTATTGATGACCAATAATGTCTCACGAGATTTGAGCTGATAATGGCTTTCTTGGGTCAAACGCCAACCGCGCCACGCAAACATCGCCAGACCGCCACCGATGACCACGCCCAAAATCACCAAGATAAACAGACCGCGGGTGGGATCTGCGGCAAATGAGTGAACCGAGGTAATGACCCCCGAACGTACCAAAAACGTACCCAATAAACTCAAGGCAAAAGTGAAAATCGCCAACATAATCGTCCAAGCTTTGAACACGCCGCGCTTTTCGGTAACTGCCAATGAGTGTAATAATGCCACCCCACCGAGCCAAGGCATAAACGACGCGTTTTCCACAGGGTCCCAAAACCACCAGCCGCCCCAGCCAAGCTCGTTGTACGCCCACATTGAGCCAAATACAATCCCTAAGGTCAAACAGCACCAAGCCGCTAGTGTCCAAGGACGCGACCAACGCGTCCACACCGCATCTAACCGACCTGCCCATAAAGCTGCCATGGCAAAAGCAAACGGTACCACCGCGCCCACATAGCCCATATACAGCATCGGCGGGTGAAAAATTAACCCAGGGTCTTGCAGTAGTGGATTCAAATCTTTGCCATCCACTGGGATGCTGGGTAGACTGCGATTAAAAGGTGACGACACAAAAATCACCATGCTTAGCATCATCATTTGCACAAAGGCTATAATCACCAACACGCGTGCGCGCATGGCAAGCGGCAAGCTTCGACTAAAAACAGCCACCGCCGCGCCCCAAGTCGCCAAAATGGTGACCCACAGTAACAGTGAGCCTTCATGCCCGCCCCACGTGGCGGATAATCGATAGTACCAAGGCAGCAGAGAATTTGACTGATTGGCGACATAAATCAACGTAAAATCATTGGCATAAAACCCATACATCAGGCACAAAAATGACGTACCGGTTGCCAAAAACTGCGCAATGGCAAGACTTCCCGCCAGTCGTTGCCAAGCAGGTTGGTGTTTAAACACCCCCACTGCTGGCAAAATAACCTGTAAAATGGCAATCACCAAGGCTGAAATAAGCGCAAAATAGCCCAATTCAGTAATTAACATACCCACTGCTCCTATCGCTGTAGTGGTTATCACACTGTAGAATTTTCACCAAAAAAATGGGTCAAATTAATAAAACACCAATATCAAATGTATCCAGCCCGCCAAAAACCCTGTCACACCGCCCAAAATAATCAGTGTTAATTCATCTTCACGAAAGGCAGGACGCAACAGATTTTGAAATTCATTGGGCGTCAATGCACGAATGCGGTCTCGAAACAGCCCAAAGATTTTTTCTGCGCGGCTAAGGTTAAGCTCAGGATTACTCATCGGCACCATGGTCGCTGCAATTGACTTATCAATAATCACGTGTCTGAGTTGACCAAACTCTTTACGACCCAAACCAAATTTCAAGCTCGTTTGAATCACCTGTGATTCCAAAACTGGGTTTAGGTGTTTTTTAATCAGCTCACGCGTTTGCATCGCACGGCTGCCATACATCATTTCATACATGATGTTTTTGAGCGTGACCAAATCTTTGACCACAATCTCAGCAAACACCTCAGAGACCTCAGGCTGGCGTTTCATAAAACCACCTTGCCAGTTAAATTGTCCCATATGCGGTTTTTCAAAGCGAATAAACGGCAGTGATTTGCTAAAACTAAAAAATTTGGGATAGCGATAATAATGCGGCTCAATCGGATTAAATACCATCCAGATGGCAATCCAGTTGGTCAACAGCCCCCAAATCGCGGCAAAAAACGGCACCGTCCAATGCTGCGGCACAAACCAAAAAATCGCCATCTGCAAAATACCAAATACAAACCCAATCAGCGCACTGATATGCCAAATAAAATCAATCTCTTTTTGACCTACCTTCAAAAACATACGCACCATCAGCGCACGGTCGCTTTCCATCTTGTTGACAATCATCTCGCGCATATCAACCAAGTTTTCGACATTGTAGGTCAAGTCGAGCACCAGATTTTTCATGATAGCTGGCAATTGCTCGTGTCCATACGCATAGATACGGCGTTTGACAGCAAAAGGCAGATTCGCCCACAGCGTTGCCGAGCGCTCATTCATGATTTCATCAATCAGCAAATCCAAGTTTTGGTTCATGGTTTGGCTGATAAAATCTGCCACTTCTTCAGGGTGCATGGCTTGGAAAAACTCATCGAGCGAGCCAAGCTTGGATAAAGTTTGGTCAACGATAATCCCAGATATTTTACCCGCTTTGCGTGGCACAATGCCCTGCCAGCCGATACCGCCGCCTGGGAAACCTTGAATCTTAATGCCCCAAAAATGAATGGGATAAAATAGCATCTTGAGCGCCATCCATACATGCGCCCAAGTCACGACTGCTGTCACAAATGGAATGGTCAGCATGGCGAAAAATTGCGGATGGATTGCAAGCTTGTGCCAAATTTCTGCAAACATATCAAAAAAGCTCACATGGTGAAAAAGCTAAAATCAAAGGACCATAAAACCGAGATGACATTACAAGGTTTGCTTGACAACGTCTATAGTATGGGTGCGTGAATATGGGTGCGTTCAAACCGCTAGATTTTAGCACAGAAAGATATATTTTGCCTGAAGAAGTTATATTTTTAGCGGTTTTGATTCCCTATGTTGCCATCCATATTGCCGTCAATGCTGCTATCATAATTTGATACAGTTGTTTTGTCAGCAGCCGTTAGTTATTTGCGATTTTGACAGGATTTGGGCATGCTTATTTACCACATTTTATGCTAGTATATCGCTCTTAAATTTTGATTTGAGCCATCAGACTTAAGCCACCAGTAGGTAGGAAGCTGGGTGATATCCCTATATTTGCATTAAGCTAAACGTTCATCGCACCGCGACCCTTTTTAAAACCGTTCTAATTGCTGTTACCCGCTTATGAAACCACCCCATTCTTCAGATATGCAACGTGAAAATCTCATCTTTCGCCGCCGGGTAATTTTGGCATCGGTGTTTGTTTTTTTGGGCTTGGTTGGCTTGATTGTACGCTATGCTTATCTACAAATTTATACCCACGACCAGTACGTTACCCAGTCTGACAATAATCGTATCAAGCTGATTTCTGCGCCGCCCAGTCGCGGCTATATTTATGACCGTAACGGCGTGATTTTGGCAGATAACCAACCTGTTTTTACCGCTGTCATCAGCCCGGATGAGATTGACAATCCTGACAATACCTTGGCACTACTCACCCCGATTTTTCAGTTGACACCTGAAGAAATCAGTGAGGCGTCAAAAGCCCTTAAAAAAAGTAAAAACGAACCTGTCACCATTAAAATCGGACTTACCGAGCAGCAAGTTGCCCAGTTTAGTGAACGTAAACCGTTTTTTAAAGGGGTGACGATTCAAAGTAAACTCACGCGCACCTATCCCTACAGTGATTTGTTTGCCCATGTGATTGGCTATGTTGGGCGTATCAGCGACAACGACAGTAAAAAGCTGGATAAAAAGCTGTATGCGGGCACCGATTTGATTGGTAAAACAGGGATTGAAAAATATTACGAGCCGCTGCTACTGGGCAAACCCGGTTATCAATCAATTGAAACCAATGCTTATGGCGATATCATCAAAAAACTCGATACCAAACCGCCCATTCCCGGCAATGATATTTATCTAAGCCTTGATTATGGCTTGCAAAAGGTGGTGAGTGATGAACTTGCTGGAAAAAGAGCGGCTTTGGTAGCAATGGATCCTAACACAGGCGAGATACTTGCATTTGTTAGTAACCCAAGCTTTGACCCAAACCCCTTTATCACTGGGATTAGTAGCAGAGAATACAAGGCTTTAAGCGAAGACCCCGACATGCCACTGTACAACCGCGCCTTGCAAGGTCAATACCCGCCCGCCTCAACCATTAAGCCTTTTGCTGGGCTTGGTCTGTTAGATGCTGGTATCGTGACTTGGGACAGTACCATATATGACCCTGGGTATTTTAGTATTCCAGGTAATAAGCACAAATTTAGGGACTGGAAAAAATCGGGTCATGGCACGGTTAACTTGACCAAATCGATTACCCAATCTGTTGACACCTATTACTACAAGAATACCTATGAGTTAGGTATTGATAGAATGCATGACTGGATGACGCGGTTCAACTTTGGTAAAAAAACAGGTATTGATTTACCGGGAGAAAAAACCGGTGTCTACCCTTCAACGGCATGGAAGATGAAAACCTATAAAAAGCCTTGGTTACCAGGCGACACTGTCTCTGCCAGTATCGGTCAAGGTTATTTTTTGGCGACCCCTTTACAAGTTGCGAATGCAACTGCCATTTTAGCAAATGCAGGAAATCACTTGACGCCCCATCTATTGAGCAAAACCACGGGGGCTGTTAAATATTCACTTGCCAATAAACCAGACGGTAAAATTCCCTTTAGAGGCACTGAGCAAGATTGGCTCAACATGCAGACTGCCATGGAATTAACGGTAAAATCGGGTACCGCGAAAGGGGTGTATACCGATCGTTACCGTTTGGCGGGTAAAACAGGTACTGCGCAAGTTAAATCTATTGCTCAAGGCAAGCGTTATAACGAGGCAGCACTGAGTGAGCGTCACCGTGACCATGGATGGTTCATAGCATTTGCACCTGTTGATAACCCACAAATAGCGGTGGCTGTGATAGTTGAAAATGGACGTGGGGGTAGCAAGGTGGCACCCATTGCTCGAAAAGCGATTGATTATTGGTTACTTACGCGTCATAAAAATCCAATCACGCCACCCTCGCCTGAACAACTTGCCAAAATCAATGCGGAAAAACAGCAGCTACGACTGCAGCGCCAAGAAGCGATTTTGTCAGGTAAACCTATTGTCTCAAAACCCAGCTTATCCAAATCTACTGCCGCCGAACTCACTGCAGTGGGTGGCGCTGACTGACGTAATGTAGATGTCCAAACTATGACTTCCAAAATTAGCAAACGACCCAATAAAGCGACCAAATCCCCTACAGTTTCTCATGTGCGTATCATTGGTGGGGAGTATCGGCGGCGTTTGGTAGCGTTTATCGATGCCGATGGGTTGCGACCGACCCCCGACCGTGTCCGAGAGACAGTATTTAACTGGCTTGCCGATGATTTAGTCAATGCCAAGGTACTAGATTGCTGTGCTGGTAGTGGGGTGCTCGGCTTTGAAGCCTTGTCGCGAGGTGCCAAGCAGTTAACTTGTATCGAGCCTAACCGTGAGCAATGTAGGCAAATTAAAGCCACCCAAGCCCTGTTAGGTATTGATGATACAAAAATTGTGACAATGGAAGCTACGATACAACATGCCTTACCACAACTGGCAAACACCGAGCCGTTTGATGTGGTATTTATCGACCCGCCTTATCAACTAGCGTTGTGGGGGACAATTTTGCATGGGTTAATCAACCATCAGTTAATTCATCCGCAGACATTACTGTATATCGAAAGCGATCAAGATCATACACAGTTGTTGGCATCGTTCACCGCATCACTTGAGCCACTTAAATATAAAAAAATGGGGCAAATTTTTGCCGGCATTTATCAGCTCAAAGCGCTTTAATTCAAAGCATTTCAATTAAAAGCATTTTAATTCAAAGCCCTTAAACTTAGGCATTAAAAAACCGACTGGATTAACCCAGTCGGCAAATATAATAACCATTCACGTACAATAGCAAATCACGCCTAATAGCCAACCTACTATTAGCTCTTAACGCATATACCCACTTGTACAGCAGAGGCTGATGGACAAAAATATTTTGATGACTGTCCTTTTAAGTTGTTGGCTTCATACAGATAACTGACCCCCACCACCATCAAAAATGTCACCACGAGCGATAACATAATCACCAGTACAACACTATGAATGTTGATTTTGGAGTGATGGCGCGTCATTTCTACACTATCATCGGTGCCTTTAGTATCGTTCACTTGATGGATCATAACTTATGTCCTAAAAAATTTGAAATTTAACCGATTAAATTTCATTGTGTTACTTTTTTTAGCAAACAACCATGGGCTAAAGCTATAGGTTGTATTGCCACAAAAGCTATGTACATATGTACAAAGGTAATCAAACATTACATTTA
>ERZ500990.97-NODE-97-length-30391-cov-4.383801_pt1 | contig 30391 bp, 14 predicted proteins | sample MGYA00248876_ERZ500990 | MGnify/ENA primary metagenome ERZ500990 (study PRJEB25958, sample SAMN03398517) | human skin metagenome | study: EMG produced TPA metagenomics assembly of the Human Skin Microbiome Metagenome (human skin metagenome) data set.
ATTGCCGTACCGTGCGAGACTAACCTGAACAGCTTGTCATTGACAATGGTTCGGGTATGTGTAAGGCCGGTTTTGCCGGTGACGATGCACCCCGCGCTGTGTTCCCGTACGTTCAGCGACATGCCCTCCAGCTCGCTAACATCTTGCAGTTCGATCGTCGGCCGTCCACGCCACACTGGTGTGATGGTGGGTATGGGTCAAAAGGTTTGTATTTGTGTGTTCTACGTATACATGGCTAACAAGATAGGACTCGTATGTGGGTGATGAGGCACAGTCGAAGCGCGGTATCCTCACGCTCAAGTACCCCATTGAGCACGGTATCGTTACCAACTGGGACGACATGGAGAAGATCTGGCACCACACGTTCTACAACGAGCTCCGTGTGGCTCCCGAAGAGCACCCTGTCCTTCTCACTGAGGCCCCTCTGAACCCCAAGGCCAACCGTGAGAAGATGACGCAGATCATGTTCGAGACGTTCAATGCCCCAGCCTTTTACGTGGCTATTCAGGCCGTGCTGTCGCTGTACGCCTCGGGTCGTACCACCGGTATTGTTCTGGACTCGGGTGACGGTGTGACCCACACTGTTCCAATTTACGAAGGTTACTCTATGCCTCACGCTATTCTGCGTCTTGACCTGGCGGGTCGTGACCTCACAGAGCATCTTGTCAAGATCCTCATGGAGCGCGGCTACCCTTTCACCACATCTGCTGAGCGTGAAATTGTGCGTGACATCAAAGAGAAGCTGTGCTACGTGGCTCTTGACTTTGAGCAAGAGTTGCTCACTGCTGCTCAGAGCTCGGCTCTCGAAAAGAGCTACGAGCTGCCTGACGGTCAAGTGATCACGATCGGCAATGAGCGTTTCCGCTGCCCTGAGGCTCTGTTCCAGCCTTCGTTCCTGGGTCTTGAGGCTGCCGGTGTGCATGAGACTACGTACAACTCGATCATGAAGTGTGACTTGGATATCCGTAAGGATCTGTACGGTAACATTGTTATGTCGGGTGGTTCGACAATGTACCCAGGCATTTCGGACCGTATGCAGAAGGAAATCACGGCTCTCGCTCCTAGCAGCATGAAGGTCAAGATTGTGGCCCCACCGGAGCGCAAGTACTCGGTCTGGATTGGTGGTTCGATTCTTGCTTCGCTGTCAACGTTCCAGCAGATGTGGATCTCGAAGCAAGAGTACGACGAGGCTGGCCCCTCCATTGTGCACAGGAAGTGCTTCTAAACGGTAAGGTAGGGAATGTACTTTCTCTATGCCAGGTGTCCGACGGAAGCTTGACTATGTCGACCTGCGGTGATGTGCATGTTCTTAGTTGTTTTCGTAGGCGCATGGGATATCAATCTAAACCAGCTCTTTTACCACATGTGCAGAGGCACCTATGTCAGAGCTTATCGCGCGGGGCGAACAGCCATGAGCCGCGGTGATATACATTCGCAAAGTTGGGTCTAGCATCCGCGACATCAATTTCCCTGTACATGTCAGCATGAAAGCGAAACGTACGAGTCACGCATGCGAGATGTCCAGCTGATCTGGCGCAACTTGGGTGTAGTCAAAGCACATCCCAAAACAAGCACAAAGAAGGCAATGAGTGTCTCCAACTTTATCTGACCGTAAGCTGAGTGCCAGTACAACATACATCTAGAGGGACAATACTTTCAAAGGCAGTGGTTGTGGTTGACATATCGATGCTCTTACCCTGCGAAAGAACTGATGTTAGCCGGCCCATGGTCTGACCGAGCAAAGCATACCTTCGTAAGCCGAGTAGGCCGAATGGAGAAATAGGCCTTCATGTGTGAGAAACAAGTTCAACGTACCGATTCCAACCGCAACAGTGACTCGTCCTGCAGTGGATGGACGCTCCTGATATGGTATCAACATGTCGTGCAACGTGTGGTGGGAAGGGAGCGATATTGGGGAGCAGCAGCGATGAGTGAAAGCCACGTGGAAATATGGGAACCGCCATATTGGATTGCTACGTAAGGAGCCAACAGGCATTGGCATACCAGGACACCATGGGATTCGATCCATCACGAAGCTCGGTGCCCTGTAGGTCAGCATATCTATTCAAAAAATCAGCGTGCGTCAAGATCCGAGCGTCAGTTTCATTTCGAAGAAGCGGAGGCGGGATAATATCGGACAGGCCAAGCAGTCGACTCGGGGCCAGGGAGTAATCCTCATAGGATGATAAGGACCCATCTGGTAAAGCATCTCCTGGGTATTTTGGCGTAAAGTACGCATCAGACGTAGAACTTGTCTCTGTATCCTGATCTCCAAGTCTCATCATGCGAAGATACATATCCCTTAGCAACTCAAAATCAGTCGGGAAAAAGATATCAAAGTATCCTTGTAGCACGCAATATGTCGTGACTGGAATCATTTCACCTTGGTGCCGAGTTTGTACAACAGGAGCATTGATGCCCTCGATGTGGTCAGGAAGTGACGAAAAATCAGAGAGAACAAGTCGATGGAGCGGGAAGTGTCTTTTCAGCACGTCGAGGAACCGGAGCGCACCCGTGGGAATATAATGTGGCTGCGTGAGATTCGGGTAAAAAGGCGTGTTTTTATGCAGCATACGGCGCATCCAGCGGGGAATGCAGCCTAGATAGAATGGTGCGCCCGGCGGAAGCAGTGGATGCCGCACAGACCGGAACAGATTCAAGTATCGGCGAATGAGCGGGTCTTGAACCGGCTCCCACAGCTCTGTAAAGTCGCCTGTGTGATCAATGGAGACAAGTCCCTGGTATGGCTGCAAATCGTCTGTTGAGTAACGCACGACATCGTGGGGAAGATTATCCAGGACCTCAAGAGCCACGACAAAACAGGGCTCATCTACATCCTGGTTCCATGCCAAAAAGTCATGGTGCACCACGTCAACGCGACCACTTCGTACATGTCGCACTAAACGTCCCTGCTGCTGAGACGCTAGTCGAGCGCTAATCTCAACAATATGGTATCGTGTGCGTTCGTACACATCCGGTTCACACTCTTCGATATAGTCCAAAATGTCGCGCGCCAAAGTACCTGCACCGCCGCCAAGTTCAAAGAGAACCAGGTCATGATATGGGAATAGATGAAGTTTATACTCTGCCACCAGGTATCTCGCCAAGGCGCGCCCATAATGTGGACTAAAGAGTTGTGTCGGTGTGTGCCATACCTGTCCAGCCACCATAGCATCGATTTCTGAACCAGATATATGCTCGCGGTTTTGCTCACGCTGTAGACGACCAATTTCTCGTGCCATATCGAGACGCTCTGCACTGCCCCATGGGGTGCGTTTCTGGTTTTGTACGAGCGCATCTATGCGCTCCTGTAAGGTTGGCCCATTTCCACGCATGCGTTTTTCATGCGCCTGACACTCGCGGCGGAACTGTTCGTCAAAGGTCATATATCGTAGCTGGACTGTTCGCATGAATTCAGTCTCGTCTTTCATGTCATGAAATGGAAAGGCGGAAGTGAGAGAGAAGTCGTTTGGATTCGCCTGCTTTGACAAGGGAAGCAGAACGGCTTGTCGGCTAAAGTAGCCATAATGTGGATTGTATAAGCTGTCATAGATGAAGTCACGCGTGAGCATACGCATAGAGCGGGGGCGTGTCTTGGAGTGTGCTAGCTGTTCAGCGGTGACAAGCGGAAGTGAGTAATGTTCTTTCTCCGGATGTAATGAGAATAGATCGTAATTGTATTGCACACGATGCTCAGTTTTCTGATCCCGCTGAGGCAGTACACGAGAAGTACATAGGTATCGGGTAGATATCGCTGTCGGCCATGTAGAGGCCCGGCATACGAGTGCCATAGACCTGTGACGCGCCAGCATATCCTTCTATGTAGTGGAGGCAGGCAAAGGCACGTCCCAGACCGGCAGAGCAGTATATGCACATGCATCCGAGACTCACGGCATTGTGATGATGGCAGTGAGTGTTACGCATTGGACTATTGCAACGTTTATACTACGACTAGAGGAGGAGGACAGCGTCATCCGTGGCATGCTTCGTGGATCCTGGGGGCTACGAGATTTGCTTACATATGCAAGTCCAGCGTGCTGCGGCGGACCCAGAATTGTTTTCGGTTGGCGCGGCGTGTGATTCGCGCGCCAGAACAGAGTCTTGCTTTTCGCAAGCCACGATCATCCGACGCACCAACGCTCGGGAGTACCTAACACGCTTTTCCCTGTAGACACAGGCGTGGAAAAGAGCTTATTCTTTGCACTTGTCATAGCACGTGTGCCCTTGTAGATATCCAGGGGCCTTTTTATTCTACGATCACACGTTTGGAAGCATTTTTGCGACGGAGCACACCTGACAGGTCGTGGGTGTATGCATGCTAGACATGTCTAGCCCTAATGAGTACGTACTTCAAAGGTGCTCGGCATTCCATACCGAGCTCTGCGTATCAGGCGTCAAAGCTCGGTATGCCTCTGCACCTGGCATTCTCTTGGCAATGATGGGCTAACACCACACAGTGCGCGCACGCCGGTCTCATCCGCGCCCGCACCGAATGTATTCCCTGGAGAAGCACATGATATCTCTGTTACAGTGCCCAACCTAATCACTGCAAATTTGATTGAAAAGAGTCCAAAGGAAGCCGCTAGCGCTTTAGTGACGCTGTTGTCCGACAATTCACATCCCACCTTTGTGTTGCGTCCAACATCGCCACATGATCGGCTGAGTGTCATCCAGCGCATGATACAGTACGGGACGCCGGCGTACCTTGCATCCTTCACGAATCTCATCCATGGCCGAGAGATTCTGGCTACATGGCTCTTGGAAGCTACGCCACCGCGGAGGACCGATGTACAGGACACGAGCGAAATGTACACCAATGTCGTTGAACCTCTTCTCGAACTTCTTCTACGTCTCCCTATCGAATTGGACCATTTGAAAGACCATGTAGGCCTAGGCAAGCTGATTACAGGTGCACAGAAACGATTGCGCAACGAGCGTGCACGCAAATTAGCTGATGCTGTGAAAGACAAATGGAGCGCACTGGTCCCCACCAGCTCTGTACCGCGTGCACAGACGCCGCCAGCACCTGCTTCAAATGCAAAGCGGCCGGCTGCCTCCAATGACGCATCGGATGCAACGACCAAACGTGCCCGAAGCACTACTCCTGTCCCTGCACGCACGAGTGTGCATCCTACGTCGAGTCTGCTTGGCTCAAGCATAGCGCGAACGCGAACGCAGACAGAACGTCGTGGATCACCCCAGTTGACGGAGACCAGCACACGGAATACCCCAACTCGCTTATCGGGTGCTCAGTCCAATGCCAACAAGGACTTAGCCAGCTTTATGACGCTCATTGATCAGCATCAGCCTAGTCCCCCCGTGACGGACGCCGATCCCGCACGTCCTACAAAGCCAGGAGAAGCTACCGTCTGTGACCTCAAGAAAAAGCGTAAAAAGTCCGTACATTGGAAGGATCACGACGGCCAAACCCTTGTGGCCGTCAAACTCATCGAACCTGCTATTTACGATGAAGACGAGCACGGGAGTGTCGCCAGTATTGGACAACTGGACATGGAAGAAGGCGGTGCTTTCCGGCTGGCTCACGCGGATATGGAAGAATACATTGATTATTATACGCCCTTTGAGCTTGACCTTTTTCCGGCCTTTACTCAGGCTTCGACGCTTCCTGAGCCTGCAGCTTACAGCGAAGTCAAATTTGCACAAGAAGAGTACGAGCAAACGGTTCCAGAAATAACATATCCTGATGCTAGCTCCATTCCTGACAGCCCGGCAGAGCCTACGCCCGATGACTATCTGAGTGCCTTCGCCTCAACCTTGAATGAACCTCGAGACATTCCCACAGGCTCCGCGATTCGACCGTTTGTATTGGACAATGTGGCTTCAACGTCAAAGAGCAGTTCTATTCCAGGGCTGCCCTCGAACTTGGCAGATCTTTTGCGGCAACTTAACAACGCAAGTACCAGCACTGCAACGCCTGCATCGACGCCTGCAACGACGCCTACTCCTGCACTGCCAGCCGTGCCTTCTTTACCACCGCCTGTCTGGGGCCCCCCGTCCGCCCCTCCTGTACCGAATTGGCCTTTTCCATTTCCGCCGCCTGAAGCCATGACTGCCGCTATGCCAATAACAGCCAATGTTACGAGTGCTCCGCCACTCATGTCTGGTCCTTCAGAATCAGGCAACAAAGCATCACATCCGCCACGCTCACGCGGCGGTCGTGGACGTAGAAGTGGCAAGCACGGGCGATCCTCCTGAAGGCGTGAACACGAGTCACTGCTGCGTACAAGGTGATCTATACTCGTTTTTGGAGATAGGATAGATGCATATACCCCATCCTGGAAAGACAAATGGTATACTTTATAGGACACATTTTGGCCAGATGCCAGATACGTATGTTTGGAAGATCGTGCTTACTCCTTAGATGCACTTTCAATCGATCCTTAAGGCAAGTGGGAAGGAGGATGGAAAAGACCTTTGTACAATGAACGCTTCTCCGAGGGAATGAGACCAGCCCTATCTAGTAACCGAGCTACCGGCTTGCTAGGCTGTGCGCCCGTATTAAGCCAGTACTTTATACGATTCTCATTCCACTCGATACGCTTTTCCATGCGCACTTCAGTCTGAATACCAGGCGTCATGATTTGACCATTGAATCCTGGTCGATCTTCACCATGTGTGTGATGCATTTGCACTGGACGAACACGTCGCGGCACAGGATCATATTCTCCTAGTTTTTCAATAGGCCTTGCATCACGCGCCTTGGTATTTTGGATGGCCACAAGATGATAAAAAGGGTTGTTTCGGGTGCCGTGCCGCGCCAGGCGCAAACGCACGACCATGACTGAATCGACTCTGGGCGGTGAAGGTAGTTCGTGTGCACGTGGGAGACGTTGGTGAATAGTCGTATCACGTGACAAATGATATAATCACACATGACTGGCATCTGCAGCTCGGTCCATTTCTACCAAATCAGGTCATTCATTTGATGCCAGGTAGACATTCTATGCAGGCATTCCGCACAGCCCGGAACAACACAGGCACGCGCGTAGTGGCTGGTGAGGAATAGTGGCTCAGCCCACAACAAAGCTCCCGACACCAGCTTGTTCCCCGACAACAACGATATGATGGTCCCCGTTCGCACGCTGCTGTGTGTGTTTGCACTTGTCTCTGCATCTAGTGCCGTGGTGTACCGTCCCGACAAAGGGATGGTGTACCAGCGTCGCCAGACGGTTTCATCGGCAGCTTCTAAAGCTAAGAGCTCATCGCCTCCATTTAATTACGGCAACCCATCGCAAGACTACGACGGTGTGGTCGATTACGATGCGAAGGGTACTCCCAAGCTGGACACTCCTGTAAACCAGACGTCAGTGTCGCGCATGGCAACTGTCAACAGCCTGGATGACTTTTGCATGTTTGGCCCGCTTGACTTGGATGCCCCTATCTCTGATCAGGAAGAACGTACGGTGGCCTGGTGTACCAAGCCCCGTAATAATGCGCGTGTAATTCCAGACGGCACGCTTACTGCTGTGCATTTCGTGAAGACGGATCTCTACGTTCAAATCATGGCCCTCGGTGATTTCACGAAGATTGGTATCAAGGCTGGTGACTCAGGTGGTGAACTTGACCCTCACGGTGCCACTGGTAAGGGCAACCCCATCGGTGGCGTTGTCTCGTCGAATATCACAGGCAAGGACGTGTTTTACAAGGAATGGATGAACTATGTGGGTCACGATATCATGTGCTTCCGTGTTTGCACGGCTGGCTCTGATCAGGCCAAGCCTCAAACTGAGTGCGAACATACGCTGGACGAGATGGGCTGCAACTGGATCATGCCAGGTGACTACAGTCCTGATGCCTTTGACAGCTGTGAGGCTGATCCCGCTTACCCCCCCGGTATCTTTATCGAGAATGGCTCGACGTCGTCATTCCAACAGTATGCTACTGGTCTTTGGACGCTGAATGGTGAGCGTAAGACGTATACGAACGGCAAGAAAGGCCAAAAGACACCATCTGCTGCCCAGTCCATGCCGGCCTCGTCGAACTGCAAGCCGGGTAAATCGCCAGCTAATGGCATTGCCTCGCTTTCAAAGAGCGCTGAGCAGAGGAAGAAAGAAGCTGAAAAAGCTGGTGGCTCAAAGAGTGCAAGTGGTAGCAGTGACAAGCGTAACAACGACAATTCCGACAAGAATGGTTCGGGTTCTGGCTCCAGCTCGAGCGACAAACACGGTGGAAATGGTGCTAGCAACACCAACAGTCCTGTCATGTTCGTTTTGGCCCTGGCCGCGACCGCCATGGCTGGCTTTTTCGTCATGTAAGTGGCATGAAAACTTGTTTTTCTCTTTTCCTTCATTTCGCCGGCTAATTCATTTATGGGCCGAACCTGAATGCTAATTCAGCTATATATAGATCAGACACATCTCATTGTACCACGCTGTGTATTTAGTGTAAAATTTCAATTAAGCAGCAGTAGTACCTAGTACAGATCTCTGGAGAGCTGAGGCGTATCGTCGATGGCGTTGGATGGACACGTGCAGTCCGTAGGGGACAATGCAAGTGGAGTGTGGCCCAACCGAGTAACTCGGCCTGTTGGCGTCAGCAATGATGATGGATCGAGTCAGGCGTGTATTTGGACGTACACGGGTATGGGACATGTTGCAATTGAAGCAAAAGCGAAGTATGACATCGCAGCGAGGTCACTGGGATCCGCATGTGACTCGTGTGAAGAACCCCATTCCGCCATTGCCCAACAAGAAGCCCATGTATATCCTTGGTGGTGCGTCGCTGGCAGTGATGTGGTACGTGCTTTCTGGCTACTTCAATAATAAGGAGCGTCTTGGCTCATCTGTCCTTCGTATGGTGTCACAACGCGTGCGCACGGCACCTGAGGTAATTGAAATGTTGGGCGATCCGGTGAAGATCAAGCGCAGTATGTTTGGTGATCCATGGATTGATGGCATTGTCAACCCACTCAAGGGCAAAGTCGATATGAGCTTTGAAGTACAAGGACCCCGTGGTGTCGGCAAGGTATATTTCACGTCGGTGCGCAAGCACAAAGCGGATCCATTTGAGCTGCTTCGATTTTTGGTCGTGCCCAATGGCGACTCAAGTCGGGCCATTTCCTTACTGAGTAATGGTATCGAACATGATATGCTCAATGATGAATAGATACTCTATACAAATCCATACATTTTTCGGGGCCATTCATCGCGCGATGCACTGCTTAGTTCGACAGGCGCATGGTTGGTGCGCTTTGTTGGAGATTCGTTGCGTGCTTTGACATGGTCCTCTGCTTGCTTTACTTGCCGACGAAGGTTAGCAATAGAAAGCACAGGGAAGAGACGTGTCGTATGTGTATTTTCATCATCCAAAACATTCTTTGCAGCGTGGGATCGCCGAGGCGGCACGGCAGGTGCGGTGGCCACATTTGCTGATCGCCATTGTTGGAGTAGTTTGATCGTATCGAGAGACAGAGTGCATTCATCCAGCAAAGACCATACATTCCGCCGAGCAGCTAAACGGAACGAATAATGGTCCATCATGTGTAAGGCGCGGCCTAAAAGTGGTACTTGTCGAAATACAGTGGGACACTGCTTCCTGTAACGTACGAGCGCACGTCGCGCACTGCCGGCTACGACGCCGTTACCAAGTTGGGCCATTAAATAAGCAGCATGTGCTTCATGCTCATCACGCGGTGATATGAGCCTCGACCCCATGTCCTGGTAAGCTGCGGGAGTCGAAGCAGCAAGCGAGACAAAGGTGCATCTGCGGCGAGGCAGACACACTGTTGATGAACAAGTCCATCCGTGTGATGCAAGTACTTCTCGGCCACGCTCACATTGAGTGAGCAGACTGCATACGAAAAAGAGTGTGCCGCGCACAGACACGACCGGTGATTGGGACGCTCCAAAAAGACCATCCAGGAGCCCATGCGATGCTAGTACATCCACTCCGTGATTCGATGCACCAATATGTCCGCAAGCCCATAATGCCGCCTTGACACGTGCTACAATCGATATGTCGTAGGCCTCACAAGCGTGTGACACAAGCACATCATGCCATTCCGGAAGTACATTGAGTTCAACAAGGTACGCACAGCCCTTGGGTGTGCGCGCCAGCTGGCCGTACAAATGCGGCGGAAGTTCTGACGGCTTGATTAGTGTAGCCTCGGCTCGGGCAACATAGGCAATGTGTTCACGGGCGTACCACACCTGAGCAAGGGGACCCAAAAGACCGGCATGCTGCATAGCAGTCAATCCCCGCTCTTCAGCGAGACCTAAGAGGGCAAAGAGTGTGTTGCGCGCAAGCAATTCAATAGGAGGACCTTGTTGCATAGCACATTGTGCCATGACAGGGTCTCTACACGCCTGCTCGAGTTGGTGGATGGCGAATTCCTGGACAGATACATGGTGATCGAGTATTTGAGTTAGCAAAAGTGAGACTGCCCAAGCTTGTGGTTCGTTGTCTAACCAGAGAGCTTCAGTCAACCGTTTTGTCGCAGCCAAACGAACAGTCTCAGGTGCTTCCGTCAGAGCACGTTCCAACAGGATCCGTGACATGGACGAGCTTGATAAATCCATAATCGATAAGAGCTGGCACATGATATGAACAGATGCATCGTCTTCATTTTGGCAGAGGGCAAACCATGGTGTATAAAGTCGCGAATGCATCAGCATCTCTTGGCCTGTTGTGCATGCGAAAAACACGGCTAGTATATCAAAATAACCATTGACCTGAGTGTGTTGTAAATTTGGTGATGAAAAGAGTGAGTCTGCGTGCTGTGCAGATTGTTCGAATGCATCACGCAGATCGGAAAGCAATCGCTCCTCTGTGATTGCACGAGGTCCATCAGAATGATGTAATAGCACACGACACAAACGGACGCCAATGTAAGTCCATTGGTGGGCCATGTCGCTCTTTTTCAAAGCAGAATATCGAGCATGAGACGGCCGGTAGAACGCTAGGAGGCGCCGCACAAACTTGGAACCAACCAGCGCTTCGTCGAAACGGCGCGGATCCCAAAGAGGGCCGTCTAGCAAATCTAGAACCACGTTTTGGTTCCACGACGTGTACTCGCGCACCGAAGTGACCATGGAGTCACGCAACATAGCGCGGAAAAGCACGTCGTCGACGGGCACCTCAGGAAAAGGTGGCGCTGGTGGCACGGATGGCACCTTCATTAGCGTCCTTTCGCACGCATCAATGGCTCCCAGTGCATGCGAGGCACCAACCACGCATGCCGGATCCTTGTCGGGAAGACATATTCGGTGCACGAGTTCTGGGAAAGCATTAAGTGTCGCATGATCTTTGGGCAAGACATCGCGTGAAAGCTGCAAAGCACGAGCTAGCAAGGCGCGGGCTTGTTCGTGGTGCACGGGCGCGTGTTGTAAGATAGACAACAATGCATCCCACAAACCTACGTCCAACAGCATGACGAGCACAAAAGACATGTATGACACATATAAATGAGGCACCTTTGAAAGAGGAATAGAAGTGCGAAAGACCGGAAGAAGTGCGGCAAGGACATGTGAACGGATTGCATCGTCATCCAGATGCAGTGACGCAACGAGAGCTTTTAAAGCAGCCCTGTCTTGCATGCACAAGTAAAAGAGACCTTGCCATGACTGAAGTAGATGAGATATCACTTGCTGGGTTGTTTCGAGTCGATCAGGTGTTCGGCGCGCACCTGGGACAGTCGTAAAGTCGGCAAGGACCGCCTCAAGATCTGTGCCTGCACTAATGTGTCGCCGCGTAGATGGGCGATCTAACAATACAAGCATGTTGTCGACCAGTGGGACAGCCACAGTTGCGCGTGACTCGCAAATAGCGCGCCACAGCGGCGCCATGGCTGATGAGCGAGACACGAGTGGCGTGTCGAGGACAACGAGCTCAGCGAGTGTTTCAACAGATGCATGGTATAAAGTATCTTCTGGTTCCAAGGCAATGGACGACAGTACACGCACGATGCCTTCAGAGAGGAGGGCATGAACATGATGACTGCCAAGACGCATATATTGAATCCATGCACGCACGAGCTTTAGTGCCTGCTCGCGCTCAAAGGCATACGCATCTTCCAGTGTCAGTGCGCGAGACAAGAACACAGTACATGCGTTGGTATAGGAAGCCAGTGCGGGCAACAGATCTGGGCTTTGGATGTACCGCAGTAGGCGGATAGCATAAGCGCGTATCGTCGATGATTTTCCTTCAGACATACCATGTAATGCGCATATCATCAAAGTATTTACATGAGAATCGAATCGAAGTTCGGGCGTTTGTGCGTAGAGCGTCGACAGAAAAAGAAAGATGTGGCTTTGCTCGTTGGGCAAAAGCGCGGTGGTTGACGACATATCATGCTTGAGGATACGTGTTAACATGTCCACTGCACGTATAGATTTTTTAAGCTCAGTTTCATTCGATAACGGTAAGCGAAATGTCTGGCTCTCAGGTAAGACGAACGGATCGGGCGACATGCACGTCACATTGCGATGAGTGTTGAGGTCTTCCAGGCCGTGTACGGCCCTGATCGCACGAGGACGACGAAAGCGCGACGTGGAAATGAAATCTGGGTTTTCTGCACTATGCAGCGTGATTTCAATGCTTTGTCGACGCGTCTGCAGACTTTGTACCTGTTCCTCTGCTACAGCCAATTCTCGCTCGACTTGGCTTCGCAGCGCTTCATTCGCATCGTTCGTATCAAGGATCTGCAGCATATTTCGAGCACCATCTCGTATGCGAGACTCAAGCATAAGACGCTCCGATACATCAGTAAATGCACTCTTCAACGAGTCCATCAGCCAGGATCATGATACAATGCAGGCGGTTGTGTCGCGTCACGGACCACACATAGCCTGCATCATATGGGCCACGTGACAGCCATGCGCAGCGAATTGCGTATGAGGAACAAGTGACAGCCAAAGAACAAGGGACGTGGCGAAAGCGGCAGAATAAATGGCCACCATGATGCGTGTCGCGTTAACGGCAGTGGCTGTGCTGCTATGTACGCTATGTGCGTCGGCTATCCCCGTTAGTGACGTATTTGGGGATGATCGTTCGCTCACAAAAGGAAATTTCTCGCTGACCGGCAAAGGTGTTTGGCTCATTGAGTATTATGCACCTTGGTGCCCACATTGCCGGGCCTTTGCACCTCAGTGGCACAAGCTGGTGGAACGCGTGGATTATATGTCAAAAGATCCAGTTAGCCCATACACGCTTGCGCGTGTAGACTGTGTAGCTGAAGCTGCACTGTGCAGAGAGCAGCACGTGGACGCTTTCCCCATGGCCAAGCTGTACAAGAACGGCAAGATGGTCATGGACAGGGTGTTTGATAAAACGTCGCGTGATATCAACAAGCTGGAAGAGTTCATTTTTGAAGGCTATGCTGCCCTGCACCCTGATAAGGCTTCCCTCACCCCCCCTGGTGGCGCATCGAGTAACAAACTACAGCCCGTGAAGGAGTTGACCGAGTTTGGACAGGCGCCCATCGAGACGCAAGAGGATTTAAACCGTTTTTTGGGAAAGGATGAGGGACAGGGTCCCTCTCTGATCAAATTCTATTCGCCTTGGTGCCCACATTGTCGTGCCATGGAGGCCGACTATGCGAATGCAGCTCGTGAAATGGTTGGACAGGTCAATCCGCTGGCGGTCGACTGCAATAAATACAGCGATGTGTGCCAAGAATTTGGAGTAGAGGGCTTTCCACACGTAAAGCTGGCTGTCAATGGCGAGTACACGACATACCCCGATGATGACCAGTTTGGACGCGAAAAGGATCAGTTCCTTGCTTGGCTTCGCGTCATGAATGTCTTGGACGCAATTCACGAGGTCACGGCTTCAATGTGGTACACGGTAGTGAGGAAGAAGAAGCAGACAGTGCTGTTTGTGGGACCAAGCTCAGAGGATGAGCGCCAACTCGTGCGGGAAGTTCGGTCGCGTATCAACCCTAACACACAATTCTTGACGACCAGAGACCCGGCTTTGTTACATCGCTTTGCTCATAACAAGGCACTGCTCGTATTCAACGAAAATATCCACCGCCCTTCGGCCGTGCTACCTCTTGTCAATGCAGCAGGCATGCCACATCAGCAGGCGGTCGACAAGATTACGGAGTGGATCGACAACCAAAGCAAGCCACCTGTGCAGCAAGTTATGCAGCTCACAGCTGGTGAAAGCCTGCACCAGCTGCCAGGCGTCGTTGTGGTCGCTTTAAACAGCAAATCTAATATGTTTGACACGCAAGTGAAGCAGATGCGAAAACTGTCCCAGAAATGGCGCTCATCTCCGAATCTTGCCCATAAGTCGTACTCATTCCTTTTTTACGACATGAACCGCGATGGTGATCTGCTCAAGGAAGTATTTGATATCAGTGTCAAGAGTGCACCGTCGCTGTATGTCTTGAGTGACTTGGACGGTCAAGTGTACATGTACCCTTCTATCACTCGCTGGATGAACACGGAGAAAATCATGAATTGGTTAGAGGATGTGGATCAAGGCCGTGTCGAAGGCGGCACAAAAGATTCTTTGCTTGCACGCACAATGGAGGCTGGTGCGTCGTCCACGGAGAATGCGAGTCCCTTCTTAATATTAATACTGCTGGTTGCAGTTCTATTCCTCATCCCTCGTGTCCGCCGCTTTGTTTTCCGTTTGTTTTCAAGTGTACGATCAAACCGGAAAATTGTATAAATATGCCTAGTGGTTATCGTGCACTATAAACGTTCGATACTCAGGCTTCTACAAACGTCTTGACGTTCTCGAGCCAGTTGCAGTATTCGCGCTGCTCCTTGTATTCTGCATAATTAGGAATAAAGAGTGCCAAGTTAGTGGCGATACCGCGCTCCGCAAGGTAGCTCTCAAATTGGGCCTGTAGGTTCTCATCCAGCGTCTCGAATTGAGGACCGATGTAAAGGCCACGGCGAGCCCAGTCTGCCTCTGCCGTAAGTTCCGTAGCCAGCGCATCATCACGATAGAAGGTGATATTCTCGATCAGGAACTGACCATCCTGGGCTTGGGCGTCGATGTTTAGCGAACCATGGTTCGTCTTGGTAATGTTGATGGCACAACGCACAGGGAAACTACCCTCAAACTCATCCTCGGTGCCGGATGCCATCTGGTCCGTCTCATCTTCATCAAGCTCTTCTGTAGGTTCGGCTGTGTCAATTTCACCTACACTGAAGAGCACCCGAATCTGTTCGTTGCCAAAACTGCGAGTTAAGGCAATTTCATCCGAACCAGGCTTGTCTTCGACGTTCCAAACGCCCTCCGAACGAAATTGAGCGAGCCATTCCGGATCAACATCAGGACCACCAGCTGCCTCAGCCGCCTCGCGCTCATACGAGATTTCCTGCTGGAGACCAGCACAAAGGTCATTGTCGGTCTCGCCCTGACCAAGGCGGCGCACGGATGAAGTGAATGCACGCTGCGCATTTGGCACGCGCAGAGACATAGACACAGGTACCATAAATAATCTGCTCCTAGCAGCCAAAGGGGCACGAAGCACGGCATTCACTCGCGTGGCAATACGCAGAGCCGACATGGTCTTGACCTAGGTCTATGAAAACTGCCACGCAACGAACGGCCACATTTGTGCGCTCATACAGCCACCCTTTGTGCCCCATGCGTGACACGTGGGTGTTTAGTCATGAGTGCATGTTGCCCGTGGCGCACCATGCCATGCGTTGCGGTGTTGCCCATTTTGATACAGCATGCGTCGTGGACTTTCTTGGTCGCTGCCTCTTGTGCTCACGCTTCTTTGTATCCCTTTAGCTTTCTGCACCAAGGATGCACCAGTAGTGGCATTCTTGGCTCCTGGCTCCACTAATAACATGCTGGACGCTCAGCCGGCGGACAAACTCCATACCCGTGGTCCGTACTTGTCGGCACAGGAAGCCGTTGAGCACCTTACGCTTCAGCGCCGCATGAATGGAAAGCCGGCTCTTTGTGATCTTGACGCGCTTGTGCATGTTCAGGTAGACTCGCTGGATCATGAAAGTTTTGCTCCGCTGCAAATCACCTCCCCGCTCAGGAAGCGCATGTTGGTGGCACCTTCACAGCTTGTGCTTTCATCTGTGGATCAGTCTGTTTTTTCATTCTATGATGAACTTGAGAGCACATTGTCTGCTCTCTGTGATTCAACAAGCACGCTTAAAGACCGTATCTTCCCGATCCGTGTCCCAAGCGTGGACGGACATGGTACGTTGTCCTAGGAATGTGCGAGCGAACTTACATCAGACTCTGACATTATGACGCATATTGAACACATCGACTCGAAATACCCGAACAATGCCGTCGTTGTGTCGCGTACGCCACAGCAACCCAAGGCCAAACGCGCTGTACCACTGGAGGGAAACTTGACCTTCTCAAAAGGTTCCTTCCTCAGGCGCAACCAAGTACGTGTTCCCCTTTCTCACATTTAGCTCTTTTCCCCATCTACAGTCCTATCGATTGGTGTTGTGGCTTTCCTGCTCTTCTGTACCATCATTGCTGTGCATATGATCAGTACAACAGAGGCGCCCGATAGACTGGGAACGATCTCGCGCACAGCGGCATACTCCAAGAAGCGTAATTAGTATTGTATGTGCATAGCCGTTTCATGGTTTGCCTCGTCAGAAAAAAAAGTGAACAGGGCTGATGTCGATAAGGTTTGAGTCTAGTGCATGCTTGGTTAATTCTGCCCATTATCGGACTATTTTTAAGTAACCGCGGATTTCGGCGCGTATGTCCCCCACACCATCAGCTCCCGAGCTAGGTGGACATATTGCAATGTGTTCCACACATCACCAGTCCACGCTAAGCCATCGCCAGGTTCCAACTAATTGTGCTGATAAGATGGCTGAACACGGCAGGAGCGAAAACACACTTTCCACGACAAAAGGACCAACTGACAAAAGTACCGATGCATTCGCCGACGTCACCATCCACTTCCTTGTATCACAGGCATTAGCTGTGTGTATATCATCCGCCTTGCTAATAATGATGGTTTGTATTGGTCTTCTTACACGTCTCATTACTTATGTGCCACGGTCATTTTCCCGCCCACCTCGACCTTGCCCAAGCTGGGATGATCCAAAACGCTGGAAACACGAAGCTTTAGTTAAGAGCCCACAATACTATGCGCGGAACTGTGGCTTCGATATTATTGACGAACAAGTTGAGACGAAAGATGGATACTTCTTACGTGTTCATCATGTCGTATGCCTTAAACAAGACGACGAGCTCAGCAAAATTGGTCGTGGCTTTCCTATTCTTATTGTTCACGGCCTTTTCCAGTCGTCTGGGTCATTTATAACATCAGAAGAACGTAGTATTGCGTTCTGGTTTGCGCAACGAGGCTACGATGTGTACTTGGGCAACAATCGTGGTATATTTGATATGGGACACCGTTACTACAGCCGGTATAGCCCTGCGTTTTGGGACCATGACGTTGAAGACCTTGCCTTGTATGATATCCCTGCACTCATTGACTATGTTCGACACCAAACAGGTTACGATAAGATCGCATACATTGGTCATTCTCAAGGCAATGCCATTGCCTTTTTGGCTCTCTCGAAATGGCATTATCCTGAGCTTGGAAAGAAGCTCTCTTACTTTTGTGCACTCGCACCAGCTCTTATCTGTGGTCCGCTTGCCAAGCGCTTTCCCCTCAATAAGTTGCGCCTGCTAGATAATAAGACATGGAAATTCCTCTTTGGCTCGTTGGACTTTACACCTTTGATGAAATTCTCTTACGACTGGACACCAGCCACGCCCTATGCGGCGCTAGGTTATCAAATGTTCGCGTATCTATTTGAATGGAATGATACCCACTGGCTGCAGCGACGCAAGCCAAAAATGTTCCGGTTCACACCACAACCCGTGTCTTCTCGTGTCATGTTTTGGTGGGCTGGAAAGGGTGGCTTTACTACACGAGGCCACGTATTAGATCCCAAGTTGCGATGGTATGATGAGAACTTTCCGCCGTTGTCGCTATATGGCGGAGGATCCGACCACCTTGTACTCTCCGGACCAGTCTTGGAGCATTTTAATAATTACGAGCCTCATGTCCGGCTTATTCGAGAAAAAACAATACCTGGTGCGGAGCATTGTGACCATTACTGGGCGGCAGATGCTGTCGAATGGTGTTTTTATGACATTTTGGGTACGTGTGCCTGGGAAAGACTCACTGACCGCTGAAGATGACATTGAGCAGACACGTCCACTGCAAGTGTAAATTCGCAAATTTGCTGGGCTTCATAGCCAACGGGGAATTAGCTCAGTGGTAGAGCGCTTGCTTAGCAAGCCTGATTGCATGAGGTCATGGGTTCAATTCCCATATTCTCCAATTGCTTAGGGGAATTAGCTCAGTGGTAGAGCGCTTGCTTAGCAAGCCTGAGTGCATGAGGTCATGGGTTCAATTCCCATATTCTCCACTACCGATCCTTTTTTTTGTCTAGGAGTGGATGGATCGACACTTATCGCTAAGTCTGCACATATAGCAATAACATTGGCGTACTTTTGGTAGCTTCCTCCATCTATTTAGGCAATATAAACTCATTCCAGGCTTTAACTTCAGATGGAATGTTTCCTTCTTCGTACGGCAAGAGGCATCCTTGAGGCATTTTACGCTCGAGCGTTTCAACAAACAAAAGCGCTGTCTTGGGTTCATTGAGCAATGGCAGCCCGAAATCAACTGCATTACGGCGAGCCACATAGTCTTCGTTGGTTGTGTTCGGGGCGCGGTATTTGGCTAAATTGATGACAAACTGAATTTCATAATCATCAAACACTTCACGCAGCTTGCGCTTGTCCTTAAGGGGGAACCAGATACGCTTGGCTGCGACGTGAGGGATGCTGTTTAGGAACGTCTCCACATCTGGGTTGGAACAGAAGAGCTTAAAGCCAAGGTTGTACAGCTTTGTAGCAATCGTCTTGAACTCGGGCGTATCAATGCTACCCCCCAAGAGTACACCTTTGTGGGGTTGCGGGACGCGGAAACCCGTTGTTGAGGCAATCGAGGCCCAATAAGCCTCGTGAAGATCAGCACCGAATGATGCGACTTCACCAGTGCTAGCCATCTCGACGCCCAAAAATGGGTCTGCACCAGCGAGACGCGTCCATGAGAACTGGGGCACCTTGATAGCAACGTGGTTGTACGTCTTAGCCATTAGATCCACGGGCTCTGGCACATTCTCGCCGACAATGGCGTTTGTTGCCACGTCAATAAAATTGACACCCAAGACCTTGCTTACGAAGGGGAAAGAGCGACTGGCACGCAAGTTGCATTCAATCACCTTGAGTTCCGACTCATTCGTTGAGGGATCCACCTTGCGGATGATTTGCATATTATAAGGTCCGCTGATATCGAAAGCCCTTGCCACACGCTCAGAAATCTCTTTAATACGTTCCATATCGTGCTGAGGAAGCGAGAAGGGTGGCAGCACCAGAGTTGCATCACCAGAGTGCACACCAGCATTCTCTACATGCTGAGACACAGCATGGACAAGAAGTTTGCCCTCATGAGCAACGGCGTCGACATCAATTTCTTGAGCATTGGGTATGAATTTGGTGAGTACAACAGGATAATCTGTGTTGACCTGGGCAGCTGCCGTCAGATTGTGTTCAAGTGTACTTTCGTCCCAGATAACATTCATTGCAGCACCAGACAGCACATAGCTGGGGCGAACCAGCACGGGATACGACACGTCCCTCGCGAACTTCTTAGCTTTCTCGACGTCCGTGACCTCGACCCAGGCTGGCTGATCAACACCAATCGAATCGAGGATTTGCGAAAACTTGTGGCGGTCCTCTGCTGAATCAATTTTGGCGGGATCCGTGCCCAATACCTGAACATTTGACTCCTTGAGGCGAAGGGCAATGTTTTGCGGCAGTTGTCCACCGACAGAGACAACAACGCCTGAGGCACCTTCTAGTTCATAAATGTCCATGACTCGTTCGAAACCAAGCTCTTCAAAGTACAGGCGATTGGCTTCGTCATAGTCTGTAGACACCGTCTCGGGGTTGTAATTGATCATAATTGTGTTGTGCTTGAGCTTCTTGAGTCGGCGGACACATGTCACTGCACACCAATCAAACTCGACGGAAGAGCCAATGCGGTATACACCAGAGCCCAGCACCATCGTACCATTCTCGTCAAATTCAACATCATGTGTGCTTGCATTATAGGTTGTGTACAAGTAATTAGTTTGCGCGGGATACTCTGCAGCCACTGTATCAATCCGTTTGACGAATGGCGTAATGTGCATGGCCTTGCGTGCAGCACGTACCTCTGCCTCGGTGCTGTTCACAAGACGAGCGATTTGCACGTCTGAAAATCCACGTTGCTTGGCCGTGCGCATAAGCTCGTGATCGACGTTTTGGAGCGAGCCGCGGCCTTCCAGATGGCGATGGGTTTGCACGATGTTGTCGAGCTTGAAGAGGAACCAGCGGTCAATTTTAGTCAGCTCATGAATCCGCTCAACGTCGTAGTTCTTTACAAGCATGGCGTAGGCAATGGAAAACAGCCGCGTGTCGGTTGGAACACGAAGTGCCTCGTCGAGATCATCAGGACACACGTACGCGTCGAAGCCCGCATAATTCGGAGCAATTTGACGAACGGCTTTTTGCAAGGACTCTTCAAATGTGCGGCCGATAGCCATGACTTCACCAACCGACTTCATACTCGAGCCGATATCGCGCTTCACATGTTGAAACTTGGACAGGTCCCATTTAGGCATCTTGGTCACAATATAGTCCAGCGATGGCTCAAAGCATGCCGTTGTTGTCTTAGTTACGGCATTTGGAAGCTCTGGCAGTGTGTAACCCAGACCCAACTTCGCGGCAGTGTAGGCCAATGGGTACCCTGTCGCTTTGGACGCCAGCGCAGATGAGCGTGACAGACGGGGATTGACTTCAATCACACGATACTCACGACTGTCTGGGCTCAGGGCATACTGGATGTTACATTCACCCACAATACCAAGATGCCGGATAACCTTGAGTGCAGCGCTACGCAGCATATGGTAGTTGTCGTCAGATAACGTCTGACTTGGTGCCACGACGATGGAGTCGCCGGTGTGGATTCCGAGCGGATCAAAGTTTTCCATGTTACAGCAGATCAGAGCATTGTCCTGCTGGTCCCGCAGCACTTCGTATTCACTCTCCTTCCAGCCACGTAGACTCTTTTCCACTAGGATTTGAGGCGAAAGACTCAGTGAGCGAGCGCTGAGATCACGCAATTCTTCTTCACTGTCAGCAAATCCAGAGCCAAGACCACCGAGTGCATACGCTGCACGCACGATTACGGGGTAGCCAATGTTTTTAGCAGCATCAAGTGCCTCCTTGACAGTCGAGACGGCCTCACTACGGGCGACAGGGATCTGGATCTCGTCAAGCGCCTGGACAAACAAATCACGGTCTTCGCACATACGCAGGACATCTGGTTGCGAACCGAGTACCTGGATACCGAGACGCTCCAGCACACCCATTTCATCCAACTTGACTCCCACATTGAGGGCACTTTGGCCGCCAAAATTGAGGAAAATACCATCCGGACGCTCGCGCTCCAGCACGTACGCCACGTAATCAGGAGATACGGGAAGGAAGTAAATCCTTGATGCAAGTTCCTGACTTGTTTGAATGGTAGCAATGTTTGGATTGATCAAAATGGTCTCGATTCCGCTCTCACGAAGTGCCTTGATGGCCTGAGACCCACTGTAATCAAACTCACCGGCTTGGCCGATGCTTAGGCCTCCTGAGCCGACCAGGAGCACCTTGCGCACGTCAGCTTTCGGATTTTCCGGGAGAAAACGGCGCCAGCGATCAAGACCCGTCGTATCCACGGCCTGAGCTGCCGTCTGCTTGGTCGATGCCGGTGAATAGAATGGCACAGAATTGTGCGCCCACCGACAGGTCAGTGCGATGGTTGTGCTCGGGCATACTCGTCGCAGCGAGCCTCGAGCAGTGTGCACTAGGCACTGCTTTGAGGCGCGCTGGACAAGACTGATCATCACACAGGAACGCAAATGCTGGCTGTAAAAAAGACAGTGGAGCTGCGTTTTTCTCATGGGGTCTTTCCCTTCTGCGCATCTTGGCGAATGACTCTTATCATCTGACTAAACATACACCGACATGGACCTCTCCCTCGGGATTGAGCCTATGAAGGAGCGCTACGGAATGTCGAGCAGGCCTTTGAGGTGCTTGATGAGCCGCTTCTCTTCGATGGTCACGCCCTCCCAGAAGTGGTCCTTGAGTGCGTCGATCGAAGCGCGACTAATTTGGGAGTAGATCTCGTCGCTTTCGTCGAGATGGCGGCCAAACATTTTGGGCGCATCATTCAGGTTGGGCTCAATACGTACAGCCACACCGGCACCCACGTCCTTCTTCAGCACGACATCACGACTCTTATGATTGATTTCGAGAGATGTGACGCGTCCAATCGGAATAACCTCTTTTTTGCGCGTTGCTGCATCAACCTTGACCACACACAACGGCGTGCCGATACGCAACGAGCCGTCGATAATGTCGCAGCCAAGAATAATAGGATCACGCTTGGCGAATGCAGCAATCGTGCGCAGACGACATGGCCACACAGCCGTGCCAGCAGCATCACGCTTCTTGTTCTCCATAATTTCCGCTCTGTATGCCATGAAGCGGTCAAATAGGTGGTAAATAATATCGGCCGTGAACAGCTTGACGCCGAGCTCTTCAGCTAATCGTTCTGCTTCCTTGTCCACCGGCACATCGAAACACAAAATGCAGGCCAATTCGCGCGCCTTTTCGAGCATCGTGGCACACCGCATTACATCGCGCTTGTAAACGGGGCCTATATTGATACCACTCACAGGAATCTTACTCACACGCAGGAATTCTAGCAACGCCTCGAGCGAGCCCAGTGTCGATGCCTGCACACACACACCCTTCCCGCTCTTGTCAACCGAATTAAGCAGCGTTGTAAGATCGCTCATCACCTCTTCACGAAGCAATTCCTCTTCATCATCATTGGTACACACGAGTAGACGCGAGCCAGCCACAGCTTTGTCAAGATCGGGCGCAGCAATCTTGACACCCAACGAGGCCCTCACCTCCTTGTGATGCACGTACGAACTACGCACACGCAGTTCTTTGAGTGGTTGCGGCGTGAGTAGGGCGCGCACTTGTGTTACAATCGGGCCATTTAGACCACATACAACGATTTTATCGCTCTCACGGAGCACACCATTCGATAGCACCACATCGATTGTCGTACCAAGACCTTCAACAACCTTGACTTCGAGCACCGTACACTCGAGTTCTGAAAGGTACATAAGACTCTGGCTCATACGTGTCTGTGTGAGCGAGACGAGCAGCTGCAGCATGTCAGGTACACCCTCACCCGACAAGGCCGACGTCGGCACGAGCGAGACGTAACGACCCATGCTCTTGTTCTTGTAGTACAATTCAGCATTCAGGCCCTGCTCAGCAAATGCCAGCATGACCTTAGAAGCACGTTCCTCAAACTCTTTTTGTGTATGCACTGGCTGCTGGGCCAGCGAGTCCTGGAATGCATTGTTGGGCGTCGGCTTCCAGTCATACAAACGATCGACCTTATTCAGGGCGACAATGAAGGGAGTCTTGCGGTCACGGAGCAGACGGATACTTTCTAGAGTCTGCGCCTCGAGACCGTGCATGATATCCACGACAAGAATCGCAATATTACACAGAGAGCTACCACGCGAACGCAAATTCGTGAACGACTCGTGTCCTGGCGTATCAATGATTAACAGACCTGGTACTTTGAAGTCAAAGTTGCCCTTGTTCAGCACCATGGTCTTTTCACGCAGCGCTTCCACAGGGAAGTAGGTAGCACCGATCTGCTGCGTAATACCGCCAGCTTCGCCCTCCTGTACACTCGTTTGGCGCACCTTGTCCAGCAGTTTGGTTTTGCCTGTGTCGACGTGACCCAAAATACAGCAGATAGGACTGCGAAGATTGTCCGCACTGCGCTCCGCCAAGGCCTTTTCTGTGCGCTCCTTACGGCGTTGTTCGGCAGTATGACGACGGTCCAATGCCATACGCTGTGCCGTCGACATGTCCTCGTCGTCATCACTGCCATCTTCATCGCTGTCACTGCTCTCATGGGCCTCAGAAGCCTCCTTTGAAGGGGCTTTCCCGACCGGCTCTTTCGCAGGTTCCTTCGAAAGCTGCTCGGTAGGCTCGTTGACAGGCTCTTTTGCGGACTCTGGCTCTTCTTCACTCTCCTCCTCCCAATCATCTTTAACGTTATCTGATTCCGCATCCCACTCGTCCTTAACAGCGTCGTCGTCATTTGATTCGGGCTGTACCTTATCCACCACTGCTTCCTCTGCTGCTTCTTTTGCAGGTTCCACGGCGGGTTCTTTGGCGGTCTCAGGCTCTTTCTTTTGAGGTTTCTTCTTCTTGTCATGCATGGGTCGACGAGGCTTTTCGGAGTCGGTACCTTGCTTCGCAGCGATCGAAATGTTTCCGCTGGCAAGAAGAGCAGCCTTGCGCGCCTCAGCGATCTTGAGTTCAGCCTTTTGCTTGGGCGTTAGGAGCTTGCCTTCTTTTCGTAGTTGCTCACGCTTCGCTTTCTCTTTCTCCTTGCGCCGAATACGTTCGGCTTCTTTCCGTTCTTCTTCCTCGCGCTCCTTGCGTTCTTCCTCTTCTATTAGACGAAGTCGCTCTTCTTCCCTGGCGCGCTCTTCTTCTTCCGCCTTTTTCTGTGCAGCAAGACGAGCCTGTAAAGCAGCAATAGCCGCATTGGGCGCTTTACGTGGCGCAGGTGCAGGCTCCGCAGCTTTCTTCTTCTTCTTCTTCTTTTTCTTATCAGCAGCGGAAGTCGGAGCTTCAGCACCATCACCTTCCTCCTCCTCATCCTGCTCTTCCGTGGCGGGCATATTTGATTCCTCTGTCGCCGTGGCTTCTTTTGTGTCTTCCTGCTCGGCCGGTGCCTGCTTTTGCTGAACAGCCTTCTTCTGTGCAGCCTGTGCCTTTTTCTTTTCCTTTTCGCGCTCCTTTTTGAGCCGCTCTTTTTCCTTCTTTGTCAGGATCCTGGGCACTTCGACGGGTGCCTCAGCCTCTTTGCTGGGATCCTGATGATCATTAGGAGCGCCAGTCTGTGGCTCTACAGCTGGCTCTTCCTCCTTTTCGGCTGGGATTTCTGATTCTTGAGCAGCTTTTTCATTGTTTTGCGAGACATCCTCGCCTAAATCCGCGAAGGGGTCGTCTTCGTCACGCCTGCTGCCCTTTTTCTTCCCCATCGTGGCGAGCTACCAAGGCTGGGAGCGTCCAACGTTCTTTTGTGATGCACGTGACTCCACACGGCCGAAGTTTTCACGCTGTCGTCGCTCTCTCAGAAGCGGTTCTCGTGCACGACCATTGTTCCTGTTGTCGTGCGATGGATGCAGGAAGTCCTCATCAGTCTGCCCGCATGTACGATGCAGGCCCAAAATTTCCGCTACATGCAGAGATCCATGGCGTGGAGTCAGCACCGCTCTCAGTAGCAGGCGATGTCTCGCCATACGTGAATGGCAGCGAGTCAGCTGCGTCGAGTGGCGACGCGCGTCGTAAACATGTGGGCGAGACGCTTCCACCTAATGTGCATGTGATTCACGGACCAGGTGGCCGCGTTGCATGTGTGTCAGATATTCGAGGCCATGTGCAGCGTCTCAACGAAATTGCAGCGGAGACGCGCGCATCTGTGATTCTTCACACTGGTGATTTTGGTTTCTACACGCAGGATAGTATTGAGCGTATGGGTGACCGCACGCTCCGTCATGTGGTGCAACATTCGCCACTGCTCTCTACGAAGCTGCGCTCGGTTCTACTCGATAGCAGCGATGCACGCGACACACATCCGCCACTGACGAATGGCCCAGTGCCCACGACGCTGCGACAGATGCTGGTCGACCACCGCCGCGAGGCTGTTCTGTCGGAGTTTCCGCAGCTGCTCTCAGGTCAAATCTCGCTCAAAGTCCCCGTATTTACCGTGTACGGTGCATGTGAGGACGTGCACATCGTAGAACGCGTTCGGAGCGGCGAATATCAAGTGCCGAATCTGCACTTGGTGGATGAAAGTACGACGCATGCCATCGACATTGGTTCATTGCGGCTTCGTCTTCTGGGTTTGGGAGGCGCTGTTGTGCCCCACAAGCTATTCGATCACGGATCGGCGCCTGGGACCATGGCTGGTGGACATGGCACAATGTGGACGACCATGCTCCAGTTGGGCGAACTGTTCGAGAGCGCACAACACGTGTATGATCCAGCTGAGGTGCGAATCCTCGTTTCGTACGGTGCGCCAGGCCGTGACGTGCTGATTGACCAGCTGGCTCACGCTGTACATGCCGATTTTACCATCAGTGGCAGTCTGCATTTGCGGCATGCTATGAGCTACAATGATGCGGGCGTGTACGGATCGCTCGAGATGTACCGCACAAGGATGGCTCAGTCGAAGGACCGGCTTCAAGACATATGGCATGCTGTGCGCACGCAAGTTGAAGCGGCCATTGAGCCTTCGCAGCGTGCACTGTTGACTCATGCACTGCATGTAGCGCTGCATGTGCCATCGACACTGGCCTCTTCAGCGCCTACGTCTAAGGACGATGCATTTAAAAATATGTGGCATTGGAACCTGCCCGATGCGCATTTTGGCTCCCTTGTCCTGAACGTGTCACAGGGACGCATCTCGTCTGAACTTCGCAGCCAGGACCTGGGATTCATGTCGCGTCGCCGCCGCGCTTCGACGCCGTCTGTCAAAGTATCACTGCCCGCACCGGCTCCACCACCGGGTCGTGCCTCGTCGCCGAATGCCTCGGCGGCAGCCACACTCTTCCTCGGTCATCTGGGCGATGTTCACCCCGTCACCGAGGAAGAGATCCACGCATTCTTTGGCGAGCATGCGCGCAACATTGTACAGGTGCACTTTTTCCCGGATCGCGATCGCCGCGGCCATGACAAGGAAGAGCCGCGGATGCGCAACTTTGTACATGTCACTTTCCAGAGCGAGGAGACGGCCAGGGAAGCTCTTGAGAGTCATCAGGGCCAGACCATCAAGAATACCAATGTTATTCCTACGCTCGAGCGTCTTGAGCGCTCTCGGACAAAGTCGCGTGCACCACCCAAGAGTGAAGAGAGCCGAGGTCGTTCGCGCAACGGTCGCCGTGGCCGTGGCGGCCGTGGCGGCCGCGGACGCAATACGACCGCTGCGAATGCATCCGAAGCGCCTCCGGCAGCAGCACCACAGGCGTCCACTGCTTCTGAGTAGTATACCTATAGCAACTTATCCAAAATAGACTACGCTGCATACCTACTTGCTTGTCTTGCGAAGCAACTTGATAGACGAGAGCTTGATGTTCTTTGGTGTCGGCTGCGGTGGGCCGTTGAGCTCAGGATCGAGCCAGTCGGGCACTTCGGCAATGAGCACCTCTCGGAACATGGGCAGAAGTTTCCGAATGTAGAACAGCGATGGCGGACGGGGACCCACGCGCGATACCTTACACTTGAAGGGTAATTCAGGCTCGGCCATAAGGGACTGACCCAGAGGATCGACGGCGTCAAAGTACGCCCATGGCATTGAGCTTCGCTCCGTGCCACGAACATCGTCGCAAGTGCCATCGTCGATGGGCACCTTTTCTTTTTGGAGCAGCTCGCTCATCAGGCCATCAAGATCCTCCATGTCTTGCTGCATCGCCTTCGACATGTGCATCTCGGAGCTGTTCACCTGCGTCTTTAAAAACAAGCGACGGAACTCAAGCTCTCGACGGATCTTGGTCCAACGGCTGTAGCAGGCAATATCATCCAGCTCGCGGACGATCTCCTTAGTGTCCTCCTCGGTCAGGCGTGCATCCTCCAGCATCTCGTCAGGGTTCAACTCAATGTCCTGTGCACGTCGGTCGCCTGGGCGCTGTGGATCGCTCGTCGACAGAGACATGTAGTCGAGCGTCTCTTGGCACCAGGACCATACTGGGCCCATGACAGGTGCCATCTCGTGGACGAAAAAGTAGATGAACTCGTGGTGTCTGTGAGCCAGGCCCATCCAGTGCTCCACGCCATTGTCTGTGTGGCGTCGTACGTCGATCAAGTCCTCGATCAACTTCTGAAAATCGTGCAGACGACCACTCAGGTCAGATGACTTGGACGCGGCCTGAAGACCACGGTAGAAGACATGCTGCAGCAAGTCCTTGATGAACTGTACAAATAGACTTGAGCTGAACCATTTGGCCATGCGTTGACGGTCGTGCTTCTGCAGCAAGCTACGCAGGTACAGCTTCAGCAGCGCAAATTCACGAGCGTCCGCCATGCTACTGGCCGAGGTCCCTGTCTCCCACGGCGGCATCGCCGGCTGGGACTGGGCCTGTGGCGTCGAAGATGGGTATGCCAGGTCCAGATTGGCACGGAATGGCGAGGCCATATAAGCCTTTTGCATGGCCAGCACATGATCCTGCGTCGTCATATCCAATAGTGGATCCCAGTTCGACAGCAGGATCGTCGTGAGGATGTCGTTGCCCGTCTGGTCCGCATCCTCTTCCATGTGCGCAACGTCTTCCGAGGTACGTTCGCGTACATACTTTTCGAGCTTGTTCACGAGCACCACGTCGGAAAGTTCACGGCGGATGGGCTCTATCACCGTTGTTTCCAGCGCAGAGCACTCACGCGTGAATGTGTATACCACGATCCGCTGAAGCAGCGAGTCGGAGCCGACAGGCTGCGCCAGAAATATTGTGAGCAGGAGCTGGACCATATGTTTCACACTAGCCACAGACAGAGCCCGACGCACAGCCCAGTACGGAAACATGCTGTGAATGATGCGCACAGTCTCGAAGATCGCATCGGCCAGCGGTGAATCAACCAACAGCCAGCGCACCATGAGCGTGACATGCATACGCAGCCATTCAGCAGTGTTCTGCAGTTCTCGGGGCAAATTATTGACGTTGCTGACGCTCAAGTATCCCACCATCTCATCGAGGCCCTCTTCCTGTTCAATGATTTTTTCCTTGAATGCGGAAAAGTCGCTCTGCACCCGGTTCGATTCACGTCCGGCTGCCTGCCACGCCACAAGATCGTCACCGTCATACAACGAGTCAATGAGGTCCAGGTCGTCGTTTGTCAGCTCATACGGCCGTGCAAGTCCACGCTTTACGGTGCCTGCGCCCCACTGCTTACCGACGCCCCACGATTCCGTGCCAGGGTCTCCCAACCCTGGACCACGTAGCTCATCGGCGCCACGCACACCGATACCACGCGCAAAAAACAACCCAAGGTATTGCGTAGCGATGAGCGACAAAATATGTGTCGGGACAAGCTGAGTGCGTTCTCGCGACGTCGACAAAGCATGCGTCACAAACTCGTCTATCAGGCGCTGGACCCGGTTCTGCCAAAATGACGGAGGCGCACTCGATAAGCCGGGGAATGGGCGCATGTGCACATGGAACAGATGCCGGAGAATCAGCGGTTCTTCCGTGGGATCATGCATTCGATGTGGCTCATCCACGCGTTGCTTCTGCCACATTGCGGTCCACTTGTGTCGCTCCGGGCTCGCTGTTCCAAAAACAAAGGGGTACCCATAAAGTCCAATCATACCTCGCCGAGCCAGACTCTGCCACTCTGTCTGCATCTGCATCATGACAAGGGTCTTGACCAGAAGATGACGCTGCAGAGGAGCCAGTCTCGTACTCGACTGCGTCGGATTCCGAGGACGAAACGGCGTAATGGACATGAGACGACGCTGTTTGCGACCCAGCTCGGACAACTCGCGCTCGCGTTCACGCTGCTGTGCTAGCATAAATGCCTCGCTCGCCTTGGCTTGCCTCGCCGTTTGGGCTGCGTTTTGCTTGTCCTCCTTTTCCTGCTTACGCCGCGCCTTGGCAGCATCACGCTTTTGCTGCTCTACCAACGCGGCAACTTTGCGTTTCTGGGCGAGTTTTTCTTTCTCAGCAGCCCTTTGGTCCTGCGCCTCCTTTCGCGCCTGGAGCGCTTGTTCTTTGAGCTGCTTTTTGCGCTGTTTTTCATCAAATTTCCGATGTTGCTTGACTGGATCGCTTCGAAACACAGAGAGTCCGCCGAGAAAAGACAGGCGATAGGCTGGTGTATTTATAAGAGATGATTGTGATATCGCTTGGGTATCATCGGTGTCACTAGGCGGCCCTGTCAAGCCATCTTGGAATACCGGCTCATCAGCCAGGGATTGTGACGGCACCATGATCGAGCGCTTGGAGCGTTCCGTACGCTTTTCTGTAGCAGAAGTGGTAGGGGAGCGTGTCGACCGGCCATCCGGATCCGCTGAGCTCTTTGGTCGCCGACTGCGGCGACGTTGACGACGTTCTGTGGGGTGTGAGACCGTTGCCATGCTATGGCGCGAACGACGGCGCTCATGGCGCACGGCTTCATGAGTCCCTGCCTCATGACGTTCGCTCGCAGAGCGGGCTGCTGGGCGTTTATGACGACGAGACTTGATCTCGCGCGAATG
>ERZ500990.98-NODE-98-length-30354-cov-6.033598_pt1 | contig 30354 bp, 25 predicted proteins | sample MGYA00248876_ERZ500990 | MGnify/ENA primary metagenome ERZ500990 (study PRJEB25958, sample SAMN03398517) | human skin metagenome | study: EMG produced TPA metagenomics assembly of the Human Skin Microbiome Metagenome (human skin metagenome) data set.
CTTTATTGACAAGTAAGCTATTGAATACATTTGTTTGAACAGTAGTAAAATTATTTTTAATATCAATAAGTTTAACAATTAAACCCTCATCAAATCTTTTCTTCTTACCAATATTTGCTTTAATTTCGCCATTTCGGTCATCAATTTCTGTCCAAAACAAAAAGCGATTACGATAGCTTTCATCATCTGTATCACTATCAAAAGGAATCGTTAAGTCAATATATAATAATGGGTCAAATCCACTTCGTCCTTCAATACTACCGCCATATAATGAGGTTAAAAGTGAGGTAGTTCTTTGTTGTCCGTCTAAGATATATTGATATTCTGTGCGAGTAAAATCTATATCGGTTATTTGATGCCCACCAATTTGTCTATGGTTTTGAAGTTTTAAATCGGTTTTCCAAATTAAAATACTACCTAAAGGATAGAATTTATAAATACTGTCCCAAAGTTTTTTAACGTTTTCCTGTTGCCAAACAACATCACGTTGAAAGGTTGGAATTTGGTAGTTTTTAGCTATTAATTCATCAAGATATGTCGTTAATCCTTTATTTGTTGGAAATATTCTATCTGTATAATTCATTATTTAATCTCTTTCATAGGTATTAAAAAAACAGTAAAAACCGAGCATTTATCATACTCGGCTTTTAAAAGTTAAACAATTGAAAAGTAAAAACTACGCCACTTCACCCTTTAAAAAATCTTGCGCGAATTTTTGCAATACGCCCCCAGCATTATAAGTATCCACTTCCGCTTGGGTATCAAGACGGCACGTCACAGGCACTTCAAGCGGCTGCGAGCCTTCTTTATTAATCACCAGCGTCAAATCACAACGTGGCGAAATGTCACCAATCACATCATACGTCTCAGTCCCATCTAGCCCTAGCGTGATACGCGTCGTCCCAGCTTTAAATTCAAGCGGCAGCACACCCATACCGATAAGGTTGGTACGGTGAATCCGCTCAAAGCCTTCCGCCACAATCGCTTCCACCCCAGCCAGACGCACACCTTTGGCAGCCCAGTCACGGCTAGAGCCTTGACCATAGTCCGCCCCAGCGATGATAATCAGCGGTTGCTTACGGTTCATGTAGGTCTCAATCGCTTCCCACATCCGCATCACTTGACCTTCAGGCTCAACGCGAGCCAGTGAGCCTTGCTTGGTACTGCCATCGTCATTTTTTACCATTTCATTAAACAGTTTTGGATTGGCAAAGGTCGCACGTTGCGCGGTTAAGTGGTCGCCGCGGTGGGTGGCATAGCTGTTAAAGTCTTCTTCGGGTAAGCCCATTTTTGCCAAGTATTCGCCTGCCGCCGAGCTTGCCAAAATCGCATTGGACGGTGACAAGTGGTCGGTGGTGATATTGTCAGGCAAGATGGCGAGTGGACGCATACCTTTGAGGGTGCGTTCGCCCGCTAGCGCGCCTTCCCAGTAAGGTGGACGGCGGATATAGGTTGACTGTGGGCGCCAGTTATACAGTGGGCTGTCGGCTTTTTCGCTGCGGTCAAGGTTGAACATCGGGATATAGATTTGACGGAATTGCTCAGGTTTGACGTGTTTTGCCACAATCGCGTCAATCTCTTCATCCGATGGCCAAATGTCGATTAGGCGAATCTCTTTGCCATTGACCACGCCAAGCACGTCTTTTTCGATATCAAAACGAATTGTCCCTGCAATCGCATACGCGACGACTAACGGCGGGCTTGCCAAGAACGCTTGTTTGGCATACGGGTGGATACGTCCATCAAAGTTGCGGTTGCCTGATAGCACTGCAGTGGCATACAGGTCACGGTCGATGATTTCTTGCTGAATCGCAGGATCTAACGCACCCGACATACCGTTACAAGTGGTACAGGCAAATGCCACGATACCAAAGCCCAGTTTTTCCAGTTCGGGCAATAGGTTAGCATCTTTTAAATACAGTTCAGCCACTTTTGAGCCCGGGGCAAAGGATGATTTGACCCAAGGTTTACGGGTCAAGCCAAGTTCGTTGGCTTTTTTGGCAAGTAATGCCGCTGCCACCACGTTACGAGGGTTTGAGGTATTGGTACACGAGGTAATAGCGGCGATAATCACCGCACCATCAGGCATTAAGCCATTCTCTGATTCAGGCACGGCTTCACCTTCGGCATGGGCAATGCCTTTGGCAGAAAGCTCAGAAGTCGATACGCGCGCATGGGGATTTGAAGGACCTGCCATGTTACGGGTCACGAGTGACAAATCAAACTCAAGCACACGCTCATAGTCGGCATTGACGAGGTCAGATGACCACAGCCCTGCGGTTTTGGCATAGTTTTCTACCAGTTCGACTTGTTTGTCTTCACGACCTGTAAGGCGTAAATAGTCGATGGTTTGCCCATCAATATAAAATAACCCTGCGGTTGCGCCATATTCTGGGGTCATGTTGGCGATGGTGGCACGGTCACCGATGGATAGGCTGTCTGCGCCTTCACCGAAGAATTCCACATAGGCACCGACCACGCGCTCTTTACGCAAAAACTCAGTGAGTGCAAGTACGATATCGGTGGCGGTGATGCCTGCTTGGCGTTTGCCTTTGAGGTGTACGCCTACGATATCAGGCAGGCGCATCATTGATGGGTGACCGAGCATCACGGTTTCTGCTTCCAGTCCACCGACACCCACCGAAATCACCCCCAGCGCATCCACGTGTGGGGTGTGGCTGTCTGTGCCCACGCAAGTATCTGGGTAGGCGATGCCGTTTTGTACTTGGATAACAGGTGACATTTTCTCCAGGTTGATTTGGTGCATGATGCCGTTGCCTGCGGGAATCACATCGACGTTTTCAAAAGCAGTCTTTGTCCAGTTGATAAAGTGAAAACGGTCTTCGTTGCGGCGGTCTTCGATGGCGCGGTTTTTTTCAAACGCATCTGGGTCATAACCACCACATTCCACAGCAAGCGAGTGGTCAACAATCAGCTGAGTTTGCACCACAGGGTTGACCTTGCTTGGGTCGCCGCCTTGCTCAGCGATAGCATCACGCAAGCCTGCCAAGTCCACAAGGGCAGTTTGACCCAAGATATCATGACACACCACACGGGCAGGGTACCAAGGAAAGTCTAACGTACGCTCACGGTTAATGAGCTGTTTGAGCGCATTGGTCAGTTCGTTTGGGTCGCTGACTTTACGCACCAGTTGCTCGGCTAAAATACGCGAGGTGTAGGGAAGTTTGTCATACGCGTCTGGGGTGATATCATTCACCGCTTGGCGGGTGTCAAAGTATTCCAAATCAGAATTGGGCAAGGGTTTGCGGTATTGGCTTGTCATTTGGCTTAACCTTAAAATTAATAATCCATTAGAAAAAAAGCCCTTCAAATCAATGGGTAGGCTGACCTGAAAGGCTTTTTATACGATTAAAACGCTAATTATTGACGCTCATCCAGCGGTACAAATTTTTGGTCATCTGGGCCTGTGTAGTTGGCAGAAGGACGGATGATTTTGCCATCAGCACGTTGCTCAAGCACGTGCGCTGACCAGCCTGCGGTACGGGCAATCACAAATAATGGGGTAAACATGGCAGTGGGCACGCCCATTTTGTGGTAGCTGACCGCTGAGAACCAGTCGAGATTTGGGAACATTTTTTTGTTGTCCCACATCACGGTTTCTAGGCGTTCTGCCACGTCAAATAGGGTCATGTCGCCCGTTTCTTTGGATAAGTTACGAGCCACTTCTTTGATGACCACGTTGCGTGGGTCGCTCACGGTATACACAGGGTGACCAAAGCCAATGATGACTTCTTTTTTCTCAAGGCGTTCAAGGATGTCTTTTTCTGCATCGTCGGCATTGCGGTAGCGTTTTTGGATGTCATACGCCACTTCATTGGCGCCGCCATGTTTTGGACCTTTTAACGCACCAATCGCGCCTGAGATGGCGGAGTACATATCCGAGCCAGTCCCCGTAATCACGCGGCTGGTGAAGGTTGATGCATTGAACTCATGCTCAGCGTATAAGATAAGTGAGATGTGCATGGCTTTGATATGCGATTCACTGGGGGCTTCACCCTGTAGTAGCTCAAGGAAGTGACCGCCAATGCTGTCTTGGTCGCTCTCAAGGCTGATGACTTTGCCATTGTGGCTATAGTGGTACCAGTATAGTAGCATTGAGCCTAATGAGGCGATAAGCTTGTCGGCGATATCACGGGCTTCTGAGGTAGGTTGGCTTTCACGCTCAGGCAAGGTGCAGCCCAGTGCTGATACGCCGGTACGCATCACATCCATCGGGTGGGCGTGGGCAGGCAAGGCTTCTAACACTGCCAGTACATTGACCGGCAAGTTACGCAGGGTTTTGAGTTTTTTCTTGTACGCCGCTAGCTCATGACGGTTTGGCAAATGACCATGAATCAGTAGGTGCGCCACTTCTTCAAACTCGCTGTCTTTTGCCAAATCCAAAATATCATAGCCACGATAGCTTAAGTCATTGCCTGTACGACCTACGGTACATAGGGCAGTGTTACCGGCGGGTACCCCTGATAGGGCAACGCTTTTTTTGGGTTTTGGCTTGTTGTCGCTCGCGTCTGTCACTGGGGTGTCTTTTGACATGGTAAAACTCCTTTTTCGCTTTATTAAATGTTTAGCCTTAAATGTTTGGCATTAAGTGTTGAGCATAGTTCGCCAATTATTTTTTTGATTTAAATAATGCGTCCAATTTTTGCTCGTATGAGTGGTAATTTAAGAAATCATACAATTCCATACGGGTTTGCATGGTGTCGACCACGGAGGTTTGTACGCCTTCATCTTTTAACGCTTGGTAGACATTGAGGGCGGCTTTATTCATCGCACGAAACGCAGATAATGGATAAAGTACCATGTCAACGCCCACGTCAAACAGCTCTTTGGTGCTGTAAAGGTCGGTTTGCCCAAACTCAGTCATATTGGCAAGCACGGGAATGTCTAACACGTCGGTAAATTTGCGGTACATGGCGATATCGGTCAATGCTTCAGCAAAAATCATGTCCGCGCCTGCTTCTTGAAACGCCACCGCACGTTCAACCGCAGCATCCAAACCTTCCACTGACAGCGCATCGGTTCGTGCCATCACCACAAAATCTGGGTCAACTTTGGCATCCAGCGCAGCTTTTAGGCGGTCAACCATCTCGCTGGTTGAGACGATTTCTTTGTTGGGGCGATGACCACAGCGTTTTTGCGCCACTTGGTCTTCGATATGGACCGCGGCAACGCCTGCTTTTTCCATTTGTTTGATGGTTTGGGCGATGTTAAATGCGCCGCCCCAACCCGTGTCGATGTCAACCAATAATGGCGTGTCAACCGCATTGGTGATACGGGTGGCATCGGTTAATACATCGTTAAGGCTCGTCATACCAAGGTCAGGCAAACCAAATGAGGCATTGGCAACACCGCCACCTGAGAGATAAATCGCTTTATGACCGACTTGGCTTGCCATCATGGCAGTGTAGGCATTGATAGTGCCAACGATTTGAAGGGGACGACCTTCGGCTTTTTCAGACTCAATGGCGTCACGGAATTTGCGACCTGCAGAGATAGGTGCCATGTTGCTTCCTTTTTACATGATTGAAGGGGAAAATAGCAAAGTTAGTGTTAATCAGCCCTGCTTTAGGTGTAGGGCAGTTTATTTGCTGCTTTGCCTTAGTATACCCACAAGTATACGCACAAAAAAACTAGCTGTCAGTACGCGATTTTTAAAAATTAAGTTAAGTAAAATTAAAATTATGCTAAAAATGGATAGTAAACTTCTATTTTTACATAATTAGTCGCGCTAACTTTTAAAAGGTGAATATTTTGCGCAAAGTATGAAGCGTTTATTTACATTTATTTACAATAAATAGGCGCTCGTTGCTACATTCTTCTAAAATAAGTTTAGCAAACTAGGCATGATATACGGATTAAAACTTGAGGAATTACTTATGGCACAATCAACGTTACCGAGTCATATCAAACAACTGGTCGATAAAAAAAACTACGTCATCGCCATCAAAACCCACGCACAAGAGCAGGGGATTAGCTTAGATGAGGCTAAACAACAAATTGATGCGTATGAAAATCAAGCGTTAGCAGCAAACAGTCAAACGCCGTCTACAGCCCATCCTGCGGCATCGGTAGAGACTAAAGAGCAAGGTTTTAGCACATTGACACAAGGATTAGATAATCATCTTAAACAAGAAAATATCACCCTACCGTTATTGCCAAGATGGGTGAAACGCGTGAGTGTGATTATCTTGGTCATCCTGATAATAGGTTGGTTGTTTTATCGATTGTTTAAATAATTAATTGTTTAAATAATCGATAGTTTAGATGATAGGCGCTGCAATAAAAAAAGCGTATGACGATTCAATACGCTTTTTTAATGAAATGCTCGTGTTGTTGGACTGCAATCAATTGCCAATTTGCATATATTTTTGGAAGTTTTCGGCATAGTCATCGATATTATCCGACAGCATACGCTCAAAATTCTTGGTGAAATGTTCGATAATATCTTGCTTTTCTTTGGCATAATCAGCGCCTTTGACAAAGCCCGTTGCCGCTGTCCACGCGCTAAAACGCGCGACCGCATACAGCATGGAGGCATTGATTTTACCTGCGTGTATATCATCGGTGCGAAGGGTATTGGCAAGCTGGATAAACTCATCAGCGCGCTCATAAAACGCGTTCATTTCTTCGGTGATTTGGTTGGTGTTTTCGCTCATAATTTTTCTCTACAATTCTCTACCATCAATTAAACGTTAAATCAATTAAACGTTAAAAAGGTGCGTAAAACGCACCCTACAAATCTTGTACTTGGTCAATAAAATTATAAACCTGCGTCTGCTCTAAGTAGTGCCGCGCGGTCAGTACGCTCCCAAGTAAAAGCGGTTTCAGTGCCTTGGCGACCAAAGTGACCATAGCTCGCCGTTTGCTCATACATGGGCTGGAGTAGGTTAAGCATACGCGTGATACCATACGGACGTAAATCAAAATGCTGGCGGATAAAATCGACAATCTTGTCATCGCTGATTTTGCCCGTGCCAAACGTGTTGACAGAAATAGAGGTTGGCTCTGCCACCCCAATGGCATAACTTACTTGAATTTCACAGCGCTCCGCCAGTCCTGCCGCTACGATATTTTTGGCAACATAACGCCCTGCATAGGCTGCACTGCGGTCAACTTTTGATGGATCTTTACCTGAGAACGCACCGCCGCCGTGACGCGCCATGCCGCCATACGTGTCTACGATGATTTTACGACCCGTCAAACCCGCATCCCCCACAGGACCACCAATCACAAATAACCCGGTTGGGTTGATATGATACTTCGTGTCTTTGTGCAGCATCGCGGCTGGGATGACAGGCTTGATGATTTCTTCCATGACCGCTTCATGCAAGTCTTTTTGCGAGATACTGGGATCGTGTTGGGTTGATAGTACCAGCGCATCAATAAACGCAGGTTTGTCGCCATCATAGCGTACCGTGACTTGCGCTTTGGCATCGGGACGCAGCCAAGCCAATGTGCCGTCTTTACGTAATTGCGCTTGCTTTTCCATCAAACGATGGGAAAACTGAATGGGGGCAGGCATCAACACATCCGTCTCATGGGTGGCATAACCAAACATCAAACCTTGGTCACCGGCACCTTGCTCTTCAGGGCGCGAGCGGTCAACGCCTTGGGCGATTTCGGGAGATTGTTTGCCAAGCATATTGATAACCGCACAGGTGGCGCCATCAAAGCCCAATTCTGAGCTATTGTAGCCAACGCGCAGGACGGTATCACGCACGATTTTTTCAAAATCAACATTGGCGGTGGTAGAGATTTCGCCCGCCAGCACTACGCCGCCTGTTTTGGTCAAGGTTTCGCACGCCACACGCGCATGGATGTCTTGCTCAAGGATGGCGTCAAGGATAGCATCAGAGATTTGGTCAGCGAGTTTGTCTGGGTGACCTTCACTGACGGATTCAGAGGTAAATAGTTGATATTCACGCATTTAATTTTCTCATTACATCAAGGGTGATAGAAAATTAATCGCTTTGCAAACCTATCTCTATTTTACATTTTAAAACGAGAACAAAGCAAAAATAGAAAGTCACGGACTGCGATACAGCACGAGCAAGTTTGCAAAATGATTAACGAAAAAATGATTAATATGACTAATAGCAAAATGACTCATACAAGTCATTGCCGCTACAGTGGAAAAAGTCAGGGGATATTATAAGGGATTTTGCCAAATTAACCTAACGGTTTTAGCGGAATAAACATATAGCACATTGAAAAAAATGAGTTTATAAACAGTGGAAATATAAGACGTACTTAATAAGGCAGAGGTATCTAATTTTAGTCAAAATTTAATTGACTAAAACTAGGTTTAGAATTTATATTAATTCAGGTTACATCAATGTTAATAATTTTTATAGGATTTTTTTATGTTTGGTTTTATAGCAGATGTTATTGGTTCTACTGTGGATGCCGCATGTGAAGTAGTTGGTTCAACCGTTGATTTTGCAGGTAATGTAGTAGATACAGCTATTGATACTGTTGGAACTATTGGAGATTATGTCGCAGAGAACCCAGGTAAAGCTTTGCTCGTTACAGGGGCAACAGTTGCTACTGGGGGTGCAGCTTTAGTTGCTGCTCCTGCTATTGCAACAGTTGCTGGAGCTGCAGGTGTTTTAGGTGCAGCAAGTACAGGTACTGCTATTAGCACATTGAGTGGAGCAGCTTTAACAAATGCTTCGTTAGCTGCTATTGGTGGAGGTTCACTTGCTGCAGGTGGGGCAGGTATGGCGGGTGGAACAGCGATTATTACAGGTGCAGGAGCTTCAGCAGGCGCAATCACAAGTGCTATTGCTGCAAAAGATTTGTAATATAACTAGCTTAAAATCAGACTAAAGATTTAAAAAGATTATTAAATATTCCTTATATAAACCAAATAATTTAATTATTATTTGGTTTTTTTATTTTGGAAATTATTCAACTTTTAATTCTTATTAAAACCCCCATTAACTAACTCAAGTTCCTAACAAAAAGAATCCAAAAATGCGACCACCTCAATCTTCCCGCTCCGAACGTGAACTTAGCCAACTTGCCCGCCAAATCCAAGATGATGCCCAAATCACCGGTGTCAATGCCAGTGGCACCCAAATCTCAAGTAAACCCTTTGAGATGGTGACCGAATTTGAACCCTCAGGCGATCAACCGCAAGCGATTGCCAAATTGGTTGATGGCATTGAGCGCGGCATGCACGGTCAGCTGCTCTTAGGGGTGACAGGCTCAGGTAAAACCTACACCATGGCAAAAGTGATTGCCCAATGCCAGCGTCCTACCATTATCATGGCACACAACAAAACCCTTGCCGCCCAGCTATATGGCGAGTTTAAGGCGTTCTTTCCCCACAATGCTGTGGAGTATTTTGTCAGTTATTACGACTATTATCAGCCTGAAGCGTATGTACCTGCCAGCGATACCTTTATCGAAAAAGACAGCGCCATTAACGACCATATCGACCAAATGCGACTGTCCGCCACGCGTGCGCTACTCGAACGTCGTGACGCCATTATCATTGCATCGGTGTCTTGTATCTATGGTCTCGGTGACCCAGAAAGCTACCTAAAAATGCTCCTCCACATCGTGGTGGGCGACAAAATCGACCGCACTGCCATGCTCAAACGCTTGGTGGAGCTGCAATATACGCGTAACGAGCTTGACTTCGGGCGAGGTACTTACCGCTTGCGTGGCGAAGTGCTGGATATTTACCCGGCTGAGTCTGAACAGCTGGCGGTGCGTATCAGTATGTTTGATGATGAAGTGGAAAAAATCACTTGGTTTGACCCGTTGACAGGCAAGAACGTGCGCAGTGTGCCACGCATTACCATCTATCCAAAATCACACTACGTCACCCCACGAGACAAGTTAGAAAGAGCCAGTGGCACTATCAAAGCCGAGCTTGAACAACGCCTTGAGTATTTTCGAGCGCATGACAAACTGATTGAAGCCCAGCGTATCAAAGAACGCACCACTTATGATTTGGAAATGATTCAACAGCTTGGCTACTGTAACGGCATTGAGAACTATTCGCGCCATTTATCGGGACGTCCTGCGGGTGAAGCGCCGCCGACCTTGTTTGACTATATTCCGCCCGACGCCTTGTTATTTATTGACGAAAGCCATGTAACCGTGCCACAAGTCGGCGCGATGTACAAAGGCGATAGAAGTCGTAAAGAAACCTTGGTCAATTATGGCTTTCGCCTGCCATCCGCGATGGATAACCGTCCGCTGATGTTTGAAGAGTGGGAGCGTATTACCCCTGCGACCATTTTTGTGTCAGCGACCCCTGCCCAATACGAGCTTGAGCATAGCGAGCAGGTCGTTGAGCAAGTGGTACGTCCGACCGGTCTAGTTGATCCACAGCTTGAGATTCGTCCTGTCTTGACCCAAGTTGATGATGTGCTATCGGAAATCAACATTCGTAAAGCCAAAGATGAGCGAGTGCTGATTACCACGCTCACCAAACGCATGGCAGAAGATTTGACCAGTTATCTAAAAGAATACAACATCAAAGTCGCTTATTTGCACTCGGATATCGACACGGTGGAGCGGATGAAAATCATCCATGAACTGCGTACAGGCGTGCATGATGTGCTGGTCGGTATCAACCTGTTGCGTGAGGGTTTGGATATGCCTGAGGTGAGCTTGGTGGCGATTTTTGATGCGGATAAAGAAGGCTTTTTACGCTCGGAGCGGTCACTCATTCAGACCATCGGTCGTGCCGCGCGCCATGTCAATGGTAAGGCGATTTTGTACGCTGACAGCATTACCCCAAGTATGCAAAAGGCGATTGAAGAAACCGAGCGTCGCCGTGCCAAACAGATGGCGTATAACGAAGAACATGGTATCACGCCGACATCCGCTCGCCGTCAGATTACCGATAAAATCGACACCGGCGAGGCAGAAGCCCCGAATGATAACCAAGCGATTGCGGTCACCCATGCGTTCCCCGATGTGGATATTTCGATTTTGCGTTCGCCTGATTTGCTGACCAAAGAGATTGCACGGCTAGAAAAAGAGATGAAATCCTTGTCGCGTGATTTGAAGTTTGAGGAAGCGGCAAAAGTGCGCGATAAAGTGGTAAGCCTAAGAGAGTTTGTGTTGCAATGATGGTGGACGATGGGTGTTAAATGAGCGGTTTTACCCCAAGAAAAGTAATGGCTTTCCTTGGGGCAAGTTTAAGCTATCATCCAACTTTTTACATTAAACATCATCATTTTCCTTGCTAAGTTTTTGTTTTAACGGACTAACAAAATAAAAAATCCCTACCATAAACACACTAATCAATACCGCAATCTCTAGTCGTCCCATCGCCACTGCCACGCCCACACAGCCCGCTGACCAAATCGCCGCCGCTGTCGACGTCCCTTCAATCATGCCATCTTTTTTGAGAATTGCCCCGCCGCCGATAAAGCCAATCCCCGTTACCACGCCGCTTACGATGCGCCCCATCGCACTCGGGTCTTCGCCTTGCACTTCAAACCCAAGCAGCGCAAAACTACAGCTTGCTAGACTTACCAGCGGAAAAGTGCGCAGCCCAATGTTTTGGCGACTGTTCTCACGATTGTAGCCTACAGGTAATACCAACACAAATGCTATCACCATTTGAAACATGTGAACTACCATCAATTTCCAATCTAAATCAAATAAATTACCTACAAAATTATCCATCATGTTACCCACAAACGAGTCAAAAAGAGTTGAACTTTTATCCGATAAAAATAAAAAAATAGCATGAAAATATAATAAATTCATTATGGTTTGTGACCAAAAAACGTCATTAATTATGGCATAATAGCCATATTGAATGAGAATAATTTTTAACAACCCATTGCGAGCTAAACAAATATATGACCAACGTCACCGAAACCAACCAAACCGAAAACCCACAGTTATTAAACACCGAAATGCCTGATGTACCCGCTAATATACCCACGCCAGACCCCAGTTTAAATAGTCACCAATTAAATAGTAACCAATTAAATACTAACCAGCCGCAAAAAATCTACCTAAAAGACTACACGCCGCCGGTCTTTAGTGTCAATCACATTGACTTAAAAATTGAGTTGTTTGACGGCGCTGATAAAAAGCAGGCAATCGTCACCGCCAATCTTGACATGACAAGAAACACGGCAGGCGATTTGGTACTCTTTGGGCGAGAATTACAACTTGAGTCAATTAGCTTAAACGGCAAAACCTTAAGCGAAAGTGACTACCAACTAGACCAAGAAAGCCTAACGATTGTTAACGCGCCAGACACTTGTCAGATTACTACCGTTGTCACTATCGTGCCGCAAACCAATACCAGTCTTGAAGGTTTATACCAAGCCGGGGAAGGATTGGATAAAATGTTCTGTACCCAGTGTGAGCCAGAAGGGTTTCGTAAAATTACCTTTTATCCAGACCGTCCCGATGTGCTTGCTACCTTTACCACACGCATTGAAGCGGATAAAACTTACCCAACGCTGCTTGCCAATGGTAATTTAATCGAAAAAGGCGAGCTTGCGGGCGACCGTCATTTTGCGGTGTGGCAAGACCCCACCAAAAAACCGAGTTATCTATTCGCTTGCGTGATGGCAGATTTGGACGTATTGACCGACCATTACACCACTAGCGAAGGGCGTGAGGTGCTGCTTGAATTATACGCCAAGCATGAGAACATCGAGCAGTGCCATGTGGGCATGCAAGCGTTAAAAGACGCAATGAAATGGGACGAAGACAACTATGGACGGGCGTATGACCTTGACCGCTATATGATTGTGGCGGTTAGCCAGTTTAATATGGGCGCGATGGAAAACAAGGGATTAAATATCTTTAACACCGCTTGCGTCCTATCTAGCCCAGAGACCACCACCGATCGCCGTAACTTTAATGTCAAAGCGGTGATTGCCCATGAATACTTCCATAACTGGACGGGCAACCGTATCACCTGCCGTGACTGGTTTCAGCTGTGCCTAAAAGAAGGCTTTACCGTATTTCGTGACCAGTCTTTTTCCGAAAGTCTGCATTCCCCTGCGGTACAGCGGATTGATGATGTGGCAACATTGCGAGCGGCGCAGTTTCCTGAAGATGCCAGCCCATTGGCGCACCCGCCGCGCCCTGACCATTTTGTCGAGATTAATAATTTCTACACTGCCACGGTGTACGAGAAAGGCGCAGAAATCGTGCGCATGATTGCCAATACGCTTGGCAAAGAAAAATTCCGCCAAGGCACGGACGAATATTTTCGCCGTTATGACGGGCAAGCGGTAACGGTAGAAGACTTGTTGTCGGCGTTAAGCGTCGCCGATAGTAGTATCAACCAATTTATCGATTGGTATACCCAGCCAGGCACGCCAACCTTATCAGGGCATTTTGAAAAAACAGCTGACAAGCTTATCTTGACGCTAAGCCAACACACGCGCCAAGTGGCAGGCTATCCTGCACCAAAAGCCTTGCCGATTCCTGTTAAGATGGCGATTTTTAACCGTGCCACTGGACAACTGGTACACGAAGATTTGGTGTTACTGCGCGATGACCGTCAGACGTTTAACTTTGACGGTTTGTTTACCACAGCGGATTTTGACCCTGTGGTGTCATTGCTTCGTGATTTTTCCGCGCCTGTTCAGCTCAATTTTGAGTATAGCAATGATGATTTGGCGTTTTTGATGCAGTATGAGACCAATGGCTTTAACCGTTGGCAAGCGGCACAGTTGTTGGTCAATCGTATTTTATTGCAAAATGCCGATACCGATGCCTATATCACGGCATTAAAAGCCAGTCTGCCAGCGCTATCAGAAACCGATCCCATGCTAGCGGCGCGGTTACTAGATATGCCAAGCGAGCGCGAGCTGGGCAGTGCGATTCAGACCGACTATGACCCTAGCCAAGTTCGTGCCCGTCATCAAGCGGTCAAAAAAGCCGTGGCGGTAGCGCTTAAAGACATTTGGCAAAGTGCGTATGCCAAACTGCCGATTACCGCGTATGAAGATACAGCCGAAGCCATGGGCGTGCGGGCGTGGCGAAATGTGGTGCTCGATATGGCGTTATTGGCAGGCGTGAGTGATGCCAAACATTGGGCGATTACCCAATACCAACAAGCGTCTTGTATGACTGAGCGTTTAGGCGCGTTAAATGCCGCAGTGGCGCATGGTTTGCCGCAAAAAGCCGAATGGCTGGCCGATTTTTACCAACGCTTTCACCATGATGCATTGGTGATGGATTTATGGTTTGGTGTCCAAGCCAATGACAGTCAGGCGAGCGTTGCCGATATTTTTGCGTTAACCTCACATCAAGACTTTGACATCAATACCCCAAATCGGGTGCGGGCAGTGCTCGGCGGATTGCTTGCGCAGCCTACCAAAATTTGGACACAGCAGGGCGTTGAGCAGTATTTGAGCATGATGCAAGATTTGGATAAACGTAACCCACTGTTGGCGTCACGTTTGATTCAAGGTTTATCAAATTGGAATGCCTTGGTAGCAGACAAAAAGTCAATGGTTAACGACGCTTTGATATTAAGCCAAGCTAATATGTCGTCCAAAAATGTGAAGGAAACCTTGCAAAGTATGCTCAATAATCTTTAAAATGCAAGCTTAAACGCTGACAAGCTGTGTCAATAAAATCAAGGGGTAACGCAAAATGTCACAATCTGACCGACAACAGATTATATTTTGCTTTATCCTAGCGAGTACCGCGCTTGCCGTGGCAATGGGAATCGGGCGATTTGCTTTTACACCGATTTTGCCTTTGATGATACAAGAAGGCACGGTGCATCTTGCGCAAACGGCGTGGTTATCAAGTAGCAACTATATTGGCTATTTGGTCGGGGCGCTGTCACTGCTTAAAAGTAACCGACATCCGCTTTTTGTCGTGTTAGGTCTGACCTTGGTGACCCTTTCCACTTGGCTGGCTTCGCTAAGCGGTTTTGGTTGGTTACTGGTGTTACGCTTTTTGGCGGGTGTGGCAAGCGCTTGGGTGCTGGTATCTATCAGTGCGTTTGCAATCAATTGGTTAAAATCAAGACAGGTAGCCAGCAGTGGCTTGATTTATACGGGTGTCGGTATCGGTATCACCCTCACAGGATTGATTTGTAGCTATTTTATTTTTCAATCAGCGACGGCGACTATCGCGGCCCAGTCATCATTCAGTCCATTATCGAGTCGATTATGGCAGTATTTAGGCATGATTGCGCTGCTCGCCACCCTGCTTGTCACCTTTCTGCTGGCGAAAATCAACTCGCAGTTTGCCTCAACAGCTGCTGCCACAACAGCCGCTGCCAAAGCCAACCCTACCCATACCAAAGCCAACCATACCTCTTCTAGCATACCCCCACCTGCCAAGCTAAAATTAGCGAATGTATTAACCGCCTATGGTTTATTCGGGTTTGGCTATATTTTACCTGCGACTTTTTTGCCACAAATCGCCAAGCAATGGTTATCGGGGCAAAGTTATTTGCTGATTTGGCCATTTTTTGGGTTGGCGGCGGCTTTGTCGGTGGTGTTGTCGCAGGGGTTACAACGCCATTATAACAATGTTTCTTTGCTCGGCGTTTGGCGAGTGTCACAAATCATCATGGCGGTTGGTACGTTATTGCCTGCGCTTTGGCAGTCGTTGGCAGGTTTGATGTTGTCAGCGCTGATGGTGGGCGGCACCTTTATGGTGGTGACGATGGCAGGGCTGCAAGTGGCGGCAAGCCAAGTCACCCACTACCCTAAATACAACTTAAGTGCGCTGATGACCGCAAGTTTTGCGTTTGGGCAGCTTATCGGACCGCTAGCCGCGCTAGTTGCAACAGGCAACAATATTTGGCTTGCGTTGTTACCCGTTTCTGCCATCGTTTTGCTTATTGGGGTGGCGCTACTTTGGCGACCGTATCAACATCAACAATCATCAAATCATGTTTAAATCACTTTTAACGGGGCAACCATGAATAATCAAACTGTGAGCAATCAAACCATTGAACTTTTACAAAATCATCGGGTGTATCGAGAATTTGACAGTAGCGCCACCGTGCCAGATTCGCAATTAAATGACATCATCAAATGCGCCCAGCAAGCGCCCAGTTGGCAAAACGGACAGCACTACAGCATTATCAACATCAGTGATAAGGCGTTACGTCAAAAAATCGTCGATTTGCAACCGCGTAACCCACAAATAGCCCAATGTAGTGTGTTTTTGGTATTTGTGATGGATGGCTATCGCTCCTATTTGAGCAGTCAAGCGTATGACGGCAGCTTTGAGGGGTTTAAGGATAGTGATACATTGATTACCCTCGCTACCGATACGGCATTGGCGGCGCAAAATGCCACGGTGGCGGCAGAGAGTTTGGGTTATGCCACCTGTCCGATTGGCGGTTTGCGTATGATTGCCAATGACTTAATCGAACTGCTTCAGCTACCAAAATATACCTATCCAATTTTTGGCTTATGTATCGGTAAACCTAGCGTAGAAATGCGCCTAAAACCGCGTTTACCAAAATCTGCGGTGTATTTTGAAAACCAATACAATACTGAAAACTTGCCGCAAATGCTCGCCGATTACGAGCAAACCATTTTGGCGTTTAATGAAGCGCGTGAGCGTAAGCCATACCGTCAAAAATTTGCCGATTACTACAGTCAACCGTATGTCGCTGCTGCAGAAGATTGGCTCAAAGCGCAGGGTTTTTTGACAAAACAAAAATAACGTGTAAAATTCGCGCAGTTGACAGATGAGAGCAAAATTATGGCAAATTCGCAAAGACAACCCACCCATCAAAATACCGGCAATGATAGCGGCTGGTTCCCAAAATGGCAGCCTTACGATGGGCATTTAGATCATCATCCTGTGCGTATTCATGAGTATTTACCTGCTGATAAAAGTCTGTTATTTGGGCTGCAACATGCGTTTGCGATGTTTGGGGCAACCGTGCTTGCGCCGTTATTGATGGGATTTGATGCCAACCTTGCGATTTTGATGGCGGGGCTCAGTACGGTGCTGTTTTTCTTTTTGACGGGTGGGCGAGTACCCAGTTATTTAGGGTCAAGTTTTGCGTTTATCGCGCCCGTGATTACCGCAACGGCTTATACAGGCTCAGGCTTTAACGGTAATTTATCCGTGGCGCTCGGTGGTATTTTTGTCTGTGGTATTTTTTATGCCATGGTCGGATTACTGGTGATGAAAACCGGGGTTGGCTGGATTGAGAAACTCATGCCGCCTGTGGTAACCGGTGCGATTGTGATGATTATCGGGCTAAATTTGGCGCCAGTCACTATCAAAGGCGTATCGGGTAACCAGTTTGATAGTTGGGTTGCGTTGATGACGGTGCTGTGTATCAGTGCGGTCGCTGTGTTTAGCCGTGGTATGTTACGTCGTTTGTTGCTACTGATTGGTTTGGTATTGGCGTATATGGCATATTTTGTGCTCACCAATGTGCTTGGGTATGGCAAGCCGATTGATTTTACCCCAGTTGCCCAAGCAGCTTGGGTTGGATTACCCAATTTTTATCATCCGACATTTGATATCAACGCAATGATTTTGATTGCCCCGGTTGCCTTTATTTTAATCGCCGAAAATTTAGGCCATATCAAAGCGGTAGAAGCCATGACAGGACAAGCGGTATCGCCTTATATGGGACGGGCTTTTTTCGCTGATGGTCTATGTACGGCGATGTCATCGAGCATGGGCGGTACGGGCGTGACAACCTATGCGGAAAATATCGGCGTGATGGCAGTGACCAAAGTATACTCGACCACGGTTTTTGTGGTGGCAGGCTTGATTGCTGTGCTACTGGGGCTGTCACCAAAATTTGGCGCGATTATCCATACTATCCCAGCGCCATTATTGGGCGGTGCCTCGATCGTGGTGTTCGGGCTTATCACGGTAGCAGGGGTCAAAATTTGGCTGGATAATCACATTGATTTTAGCAAAAATGCTAATTTAATCATTGCTGCGGTGACCGTCATTATGGGGGCTGGGGATTTTAGCTTACATATTGGACAATTTAATTTGGGCGGTATCGGTACAGCGACAGTGGTCGCCATCGTGTTAAATTTACTGTTTAGCCGCAGTGAAAAAGCCAAATTGACGGTTTTAAAATAAGCTAAAAAACGCGCTACTTTGGGTAGGGCGTTGTTGCTTGATAAGCTGTTTGATAAGCTGTTTCATAAGTTATTTGCCAAAAAGAAAAATATGTCAACAAAAATGGACGAAAAAGGATGTCGCATGAGCGAAAACAATGTAGCAAAACCCAAGGGATTGAGCGCAACCAGTTATTTGTTTGTACCCGCCATCAATATTGAGCGGGTGGAAAAAGCCTTTGCCCGTGGCGCAGATACGGTGATAATTGACTTAGAAGATGCGGTCAGTGATAGTGTCAAAATGCAATCACGTGACAATGTGGTCAATTATCTAAGCGGCGCTGATGCCCAGCCTGTTTGGGTGCGTATCAATGCCGCAAGTAGCAACCACCAAGCGGGCGATATTGATTTGCTCAAATCTTTGCCAGTGTCTGCAATGAACAACGTGATTGGGGTAGTGCTACCCAAAGTCGAGCACGCCATAGAGATTGACCGCGTCCGTCATGCGCTCGCCAAACCCATGATTGCCTTGATTGAGACACCCAAAGGCATGGCAAATATTCCCGACATCGCCGCTGCCGCAGGATTGACTGCGCTCAGTTTTGGCTTTTTGGATATCTGTGAAAAATTGGGCGTGCGCGCAGACAGCGAGGCAGGTCAGGTGGTTGCCAACCAAATCCGTTATCAGCTAAGCTTGCATAGTGCCATCAATGCGCTCACCCCACCGATTGAATGCGTATACCCGCCTTTTAATGACGATGACGGCTTGACCCAGCGCGTTAATTGGTGGCGCGATTTGGGTTTTTCAGGGATGCTATGTATTCATCCCAACCAAGTCGCTATTGTCAATGCACTGGCTAGACCCAGCCAAGCACAGCTTGCCTTTGCCAAAAAAGTGGCTGACCATTATGCACAGACAGGGCTTGCGGCATTTGCCATGGATGGACAGATGGTCGATACGCCGGTGATTGTGCAAGCCCAAAAGCTGATTCAAAAATACCAACCCTAAGCCTAATATCAAAACATAACCCAACCCAACTTATAACAACACAAACCATAACAAGGCAAACTATAACAAGGAAAATCATGACAACGCATAGTGAGCATAGTGACAGTAAACCCACCCTAGAGACGATACTCAATCATCGCTCGATTCGCAAATTCACCAACCAGCCAATAGATGCAGCGACGTTTGAGCAGCTTATCGAAGCGGGGATGGCAGGCTCATCATCGGGGTTTTTGCAGTCAGCAAGCATCATTCGGGTGACAGATGCAAAGCGGCGCTATGACATCCGCCGTATTTGCGCCGATGCCCAGCAAGCCAAAGACGGGGAAAAATACGGTCATCCCTATGTGGAGCAGTGTGCCGAGCTACTAATTTTTTGTATGGACAACCACCGCCACCAAACCCTTGTACCCAACGCGCAAATTGATTGGACTGAAGTCACCATTGTTGGCGCGGTTGATGCAGCCATTATGGCGCAAAATCTGCTACTAGCGGCTGAGAGCATGGGATTGGGTGGTGTGTATTTGGGCAGTATCCGCAATGATATGAGACGGATGGGAGACATACTCAAACTGCCACAAGGCGTGGTGCCGCTATTTGGCATGGCATTGGGTTACCCTGACCAAAACCCTGCCATGCGTCCACGTTTGCCAAAGGCATTGGTGGTGTCAACCAACCAATATGAACCCGCTGACAAATCCGCATTAGACCAGTATAACCAAACCGTTGCCGATTATTATGCGGCGCGTGGTCAAGCAGGGTCGGATTGGGTGCAAACCATTGAAAGTTATTTGGATAAACCCGTACGTCCCGAGGTGCTGCCTTATCTTAACCAACAAGGCTATGCCAAAAAATAACCCAAAGCTCAATCAACAAATTTATCTAAAAAAAATTTATCTAAAAAAATCGTGTAAAAAAAGGACGCCTAAGCGTCCTTTTTGATTTTTGATGAGCGAAAAAGTCTTATTTTAATAAATTTTTCAAGTTTTTGGCTTGCTGTGCTGCATTACCTGTATAAGTGGCAGGGGTCAAATCAGCCAAACGTTGACGCTCAGCTTCTGGCACGGCTGCCAGTTCATCGCTATTGACAAAGTTGACCATCATCTCACGGGTCATGGCTTGACCGCGGGTCAAGGCTTTTAGTTTCTCATAAGGTTTTTCAACATTGTAGCGACGCATCACGGTTTGGATTGGCTCAGCCAATACTTCTTGGGCAAGCTCTAGGTCTTCATTGAGACGATTGGCGTTAAGCTCTAATTTGCCAATACCTTTTAAGCAAGCGTCAAAGGCAATCAAACTTTGGGCAAAACCCACTCCCATATTGCGAAGGACTGTCGAGTCGGTCAAGTCGCGCTGCATACGAGAAATCGGCAATTTTTCACCCAAATGCGCGAGCACGGCATTGGCAATACCCAGATTACCTTCTGAGTTTTCAAAGTCGATTGGGTTGACTTTGTGTGGCATGGTGGATGAGCCCACTTCGCCATCTTTGAGTTTTTGTTTGAAATAACCCAAGGAGATATACGTCCATACATCACGGTTAAAATCAATCAAAATGGTATTGTAACGGCGCAGCGCGTCAAACAATTCGGCAATATAGTCGTGTGGCTCAATTTGGGTGGTATACGGATTAAAGGTCAACCCAAGACTGGTGACAAAGTTTTCGGCATTTTTTGCCCAGTCGATTTGTGGGTAGGCTGACAGGTGCGCGTTGTAGTTGCCCACTGCACCATTGATTTTACCTAGCAATTCTACGTTATTAAATTGCTTGAGTTGGCGATGCAGACGGTATGCCACGTTTGCCATTTCTTTACCCAAAGTCGTTGGGCTTGCGGTTTGCCCATGCGTGCGTGACAGCATGGGTTGGTCGGCATGGGTTTCGGCGAGCGCTGCAATCTCATCGATGATTTTTTGCATCGTTTGCGCCAGTACGTCGCGACCTGATTTTAGCATCAACGCATGTGATAAGTTATTGATGTCTTCAGAGGTACAGGCAAAATGGATAAATTCACCCGCGTCTTTTAGCGCATCGATGTCGGCAATTTTTTCTTTTAAAAAGTATTCAACGGCTTTGACATCATGGTTGGTGGTGCGTTCGATGTCTTTGATACGCATCGCGTCTGCTTCGCTAAAATTGGCTACAATCGCGTCTAAGCGCTCATTGGTCGCTGCCGAAAAAGGCTGAATTTCATGAATATCTGCATGATTGGCAAGGGTCTGCAACCAGCGCACTTCCACCGTCACACGGGCATGAATCAAGCCAAATTCTGACAGGTAAGGACGTAAACTATCCACTTTACTGGCATAGCGACCATCAATAGGTGAAAGAGCGGTCAAAGTATTCATCAAATAATCCTAATCGGTTAAATAAAGGGTTAACGTAAAAGTGCCTGCATTATAGCAAACTATGACAACCTGGACTACCGCTAGCGTTGCTTGGCAAACAGCCCAAGCCCAATAATCACCAGCGCAATCCCCACAAAACTTAAGCCTGATGGCATGGGCGTGTGCAGCAGCAACATACCGCCTAACAACGCAAAAATAATTTCACTGCCTTGTGTGGCATCGACGGCGGCTAGTTGTTGTGGCTGTTTGGCAAGACTACGGGCATGTAAAAAAGTGGTCGTACCGAGCACACCTGCCATCAAGGCAACCAAAAAACTAATGGTCATTTGTGAGACACTGGGCGCGGGCGGTTGTACCAGAAAGCCTAATACCAACCACATCGGCAATGACCCTAGCGACATCAGCCAGACTTTATGCAGGGGATTTGATAGCAGTGGGGAAGTCACTTGCGGCACTTTTTGTAGCAATTTGCTCGTTTCATTGTTCGCTGCCTTGCTTATTTCATGGGTAGGATAGGTAGAGTCCCCTTTGGGTTGACCTGCTTGCCAAATCAATTGATTACCTAGGGGAAAACAAAAACTGGCAATAAAGGCAGGCAGCGCACCAAATAGCAACAAAGCATGCCAATCAGTGCCTTGGCTCGTGCTATGCCTTAACCCTTCACCCACATTGGCAAGTACCACACCGATAAATACAATCACCGAATACACAATGACTTTTTTTTGAAATGATTGCCCAAAAAAACTCAGCACCACCAAGCTTGCTACGACAGTAAATAAATAGGTCGCGGCAATCACCCATCCTTCCGCATAATCTGCCGCAAACGCCAGCAGTCCATATGTGCCAAGCCCAATACCGCCCGTCACACACCAAAACTGCCAATGACTGGCAAATAGTTTACATAGCGCTATCAGCTTGGACGGATTGAGTTTGTTTTGCAGCAAAATAAAAACCGATAACAACAGCCACATAAAAAAACAGCGAAAACTTGCTGACCAAAACCAATGTCCGCCTTGTACACTCATCAATTGATACAGTACAAACGACGTGCTAAAAAAAGCCGACGCAATCAGCCCCCAAACAATCATTTTTCCCATTGGCTTGATATTTCCCTAAGTTGTGTTCTAACGATTTGACAGTGGCTATTTGGCAGTGGCTATTTGGCAGCGGCTATTTGCCTTTGGCATCTGCCCAAATGATTTTATGCAGTTGCAGTTGAAAACGCACCGGCAGCGCATCGGCAAGTATCCATTCTGCCAAGTCAGCGGCAAGGGTAGGTACATTGGCTTGACGTTCTTCCACATTAAACATTGGAGAAAACCATACCGTTGCGACTTTTTTATCCAGTTGGTAGTCTGCGAGGATTTGTTTTGACCAGTCATAATCGTCGCGATTCATAATGACAAATTTGATTTGGTCATGGGCAGTTAAGTAGGGGAGGTTTTGCCACAGATTTTTATCGGCTTCTTGAGAGCTTGGGGTTTTGATATCCATGACCTTAGAGACTGCCGTTGGCACCTCTGCCACGGACAGCGCGCCCGAAGTTTCAAGCGAAATCTCGTAGCCATGCGCCAGTAGCAAGTTCATCAAAGCGATTGCATTGGGCTGGGCTAAAGGTTCGCCACCTGTCAAACAAATACGCTGGCACGGAAAACTCTGACACACTGCCAAAATCCCTGCCAAACTCATGCGCTCGCCGCCGACAAAGGCATATTCGGTATCACAATACACGCAGCGCAGCGGGCAGCCCGTCAAGCGAATAAAAATCGTCGGTAATCCTGCGGTCAAGGCTTCACCTTGCAGCGAGTAAAAAATCTCCGTAACTTTAAGTCCTGCTTCGGGGTCAGTGGTGGGGATGGCGGTATTGCGGATGGGTAGCGTTGAATTTGGCATAAATGTGATTAACTAATAAAAATTAGCGTTTATTTTATCAAATTTATGCCAATAAATCTTTGTGTTCAGCGGTTAAAGCAATTTCATTTCGGTTAACACGTCCACTGCAGCACGATAGGCTTCTTGCGCCGCTGGTGCCCCGCAGTAAGGTAGGCTATGTAGTAGCACTTCTTGAATTTCTGCCACGCTTGCACCGTTATTAATCGCCCCGCGAATATGACCTTTTAGTTCTGTTGGGGATTTTTGCGCGATTAAAAAGGCAATGGTCACCAGTGAGCGGGTTTTGCGGTCTATTCCTTTTCCATCAGTGCCGTCGCGTTGCCACGTCGAGCCCCACGCGTGTTCATTAATCCAGTCTTGCAGTGGGGCAGTAAATTCGGTGACTTGTGACATGGCACGCTCCACATGCGCTTCGCCCATGACTTGTTTGCGTACCGCAATGCCGTTGTCATACGGGGTGTTTTGTTGTGATGACATACTGTTTCCTTTAATAAAGGCTATAAAGATGAGCGCTATAAAATTTGCTGAAGGCTATAAAAAAAGCAAACCATGGCTGATTTGCTTTAAATAATTTACTGTTATCTTGACTAAAAATCTAGTCCATTCTGAGCAAATCATTAATCGAGGTTTTAGAGCGGGTTTGCGCGTCTACTTTTTTCACGATGACCGCACAGTAAAGCGAGTGCGAGCCGTCTTTGCTTGGCAAACTGCCTGACACGACCACCGACCCTGCAGGAATACGGCCGTAACTGATTTCGCCTGTTTCGCGGTCTAGGATTTTGGTTGATTGACCGATATACACGCCCATCGAAATCACCGAGCCTTCTTCCACAATCACACCTTCAACGATTTCTGAGCGCGCACCGATAAAGCAGTTGTCTTCGATGATGGTTGGGTTGGCTTGTAGCGGCTCAAGGACGCCGCCAATGCCGACACCGCCTGATAAATGCACGTTTTTACCGATTTGGGCGCATGAACCCACTGTGGCCCACGTATCGACCATCGTGCCTTCATCGACATAGGCGCCGATATTGACGTAAGATGGCATCAAGATAGCGCCTTTGGCAATGTATGAGCCTTTACGCGCGACGGCAGGTGGCACCACGCGCACGCCCGCTCTGGCAAATTGTTCATCGCCCCAATCTGAAAATTTGGTTTCGACTTTATCAAAGAACTGCAGGTCACGACCGCCATTCATGATGCGGTTGTCGTTCAGACGAAAGGATAATAATACCGCTTTTTTGACCCATTGGTTGACGATCCATTCACCGTCTTTTTTTTCTGCCACACGCAAGGTACCCGCATCGAGCTGAGCGAGGACATCATTGACGGCGGCACGCACATCGTCGGTGGCGTCATTGGGGTTGAAGTTGGCACGGTTTTCAAACGCATCTTCAATAATCTGTTGTAATGACATAATTTTTTCCTACAATCCAAAAAAAGGTAGGTCATTGTCGCTAATTTTATTTTGTTTGGCAAATATTAATACGTCATTTTGGCAAGTTTTCATGAGTAGATAGCTTTAAGGTATTGTAAAATCACAGCAAGTATTAACAGGCATGTGTTAAATAGCTTAAAAAAGCATGGGTTAAATAGCTGTCATTAAATGAATCAGCGCAGGACCAAAAAATACCATAAATAACCCTGCCAATACCATCGTCAGACTGGCAATCACGCCTTCGCTTTCATGGCGCTGACTGGCTCTTGCGGTACCAAAACCATGTGATGCATTACCAAATGCCACGCCGTGGGCAAGATGAAAACGAATTTTTGACCATGCCAGTACCATATCGCCAATCACCATGCCGACCACCCCAGTAATTAAAGTAAATAGCGATACGAGCGCCGCTGAACCATGAATCTGCTGCGCCAAATCAATGGCAAATGGAGTAGAAATTGACCGTGCCATCAAACTGTAGGTGAGGGTGGCATCAAATTTAAACACGCGAGCAAACACCATAATGCTAGCAATACCCACCAACATGCCCACCACAATCGACACCGCAAGCACGGCAGCATAGCGGTAAATCAATTGACGATACTGATAAATCGGTATGGCAAATGCCACGGTTGCAGGGCCCAACAACTCCACAATCCAAGCGGTATCGGCAAAATAGGTTTGGTAAGAAATCCCAAGCACAATCATCAAAATAATCGTTACCGTCGCCACTGTGATGGCAGGATTGAGCCAAAATTTTGGGAAACGGGCATAGACCCGCTTTGCTAAAACATACGCCAAGATAGTCCACAGTAAACAGCCGATAGAGATAATATTCATAGTAAATTACGATTGGTATGATTAATGATTCGTGATATGTTTGATTAGTGATGTGTATGGTGCGTGCGGCGATACAACGCGCGCTTAACACGATTGCCTAGCATAAAAGTGATGGCAGAGCTCAGCATCACCAATGCCGTACTCACGACAATGGTAATCATCAGCTGCCAACCTTTAGCAAAAAATAACTGCTGATATTGGGTAATCGACATCATCAGCGGAATAAATAACAGCACCAACTCACCCAAGATAAACTTCGCGCCGATATTGACCCAGTTGGGTTTAATTACCCCAGTTAATAGCAATCCCAGCATCAAAAACAGCCCCACAATGCCAGATGACATAGGGAGGTTGAATAATTTTTTGAGGATGTCAGCCGAGCCCCATACCACACCAATGAGGGCGATTTGCAGTAAAATTTTGACCAGTGGCTTTTGTAACATAGGGTCTATTTTTTGGGGTAACAGTTTATGGGGCACCAGTTTATGGGGTAATAGCTGCTGAAAAGTCGAAAGATTCATAGTGCGTTTCATGGTAAACAAGTCATCAACAATTGAGATATCTAGTATAAAAAAACCATTAACAAAAAATATGAATAATATTTTTAAAATTATGCGTAAAATCTATAAAGCTATTTTGGGCACTGCAAAAACATGATGACCTTAAAACAACTTCAATGCTTTATCACGGTGGTGAAAACTGGCGGCTTTTCTCATGCTGCCGATACATTGAGTTTGACGCAGCCAACCGTCACCAAAGCCATTTCTAATTTGGAAGATACGCTAGGGGTGGCGCTTTTTGATAAGCAACTGATGAGCCGCAAGCGGGATATTGCGCTGACCGAAATTGGTGCATTGGTATATGAGCAGGCGCAGACGGTGCTGCAACAAGTCGGCTACCTTGAGCAGACGGTGACACAATATCAGCACATGGATCGCGGGCAGCTGCGGCTAGGGTTGTCACCGCTCGGGGGTGAGTTGTTGAGCGATGCGATTTTTGAGTTTTATCAAACCCATCGCCATATTGAGCTGTCGTTGCTAGAAGATGGCGCAGAGTGGTTAAAACAAGCCTTGCTCGATGATACGCTTGATGTGTGTACCTTGATGCAACCGATTGAAGAGGACTTTGATTGTATCCCAGTATGCGATTATCCCATTATGATGGTGGCACACCGGCAGCATATGGGCAATACCATCAAACAAGTGACTTTAAAATCCTTAAAAAATGCGTCGTTAATGTTGTTTGCGTCCCATTCGTCATTTACCTCAATGATTGTCGAAGAATGCCAAAAACTTGGCTTTGAACCCAATATCGTTTGCCACACCAACCAATGGCAACTATTGACGACATTGTTGAAAAAAAACATGGGGGTGACGCTACTGCCCAAATATTATACCGATAAACTCGATGACAAACAGCTGGTTTGCCTGCCGCTCGTCCAGCCCAATTTGACTTGGCAAATGGTGATGGCATGGCGAAAACACCGACCGCTGACCCCAGCGATGCAAGCTTGGTTAAATGTAGTACAGCGCCAAGCTGATAATAAAATTTAATGGGAAAGTTTAATCGACAAGCTATAAACATTTGATAAACTTTCTTATAGCATCGTATTACGGCTTTGTGTTACAGCCTTGTATTATAGACCAGGGTGTTAATGCTTTTTGATATATGGAATTTACCAAATGGCGTTAGACACCGCAAAATCACTGCCGTAAAATCATTTAAAAATACCTCAAAAAAAAGGGAATACCTATGCTACAACAACCTGATGATCACTACACCGCACCCGCCAACCTTGGTACAGCGGTATATGCCAACAATGCCGATACTATTGGTAACACGCCGCTGGTGCGTCTTAATCATATCATGCCACAGGGAGTGACTGTGCTTGCCAAGATTGAGTCACGTAACCCGGCGTTTTCGGTCAAATGCCGAATCGGTGCGGGCATGGTGCAAGCCGCCGAGCAAGCAGGGTTATTAAAGCCAGGTATGCAAATCATCGAGCCGACCAGTGGTAACACGGGGATTGCGCTGGCGTTTGTGGCAGCAGCCAAAGGCTATAAAATCACGCTGACCATGCCAGCTTCGATGAGTATGGAGCGCCGTAAAGTGCTGGCTGCGTTGGGCGCACACTTGGTACTTACTGAGCCTTCGCTAGGTATGAAAGGCGCGGTGGAAGCTGCGCAAGAAATCCATGACAACCATCCTGGCGAATACTTTTTGCCGCAACAGTTTGATAACCCTGCCAACCCAGACACCCATGTCAAAACCACCGCACCTGAGATTTTTAATGCCACCGCGGGTAAGGTCGATGCGCTAGTGGCAGGCGTGGGTACAGGCGGCACGATTTCGGGTATCGCCCGTTATTTCAAACAAATCAAAAACCAGCCGCTTTATACCGTCGCGGTTGAGCCTGCGGAATCACCGATTATTACCCAGACGCGTGAAGGCAAACCCATTACCCCAGGTCCGCATAAAATCCAAGGGATTGGCGCCAACTTTATCCCAAAAAATCTTGCGCTTGATTTGCTTGATGAAGTCATCACAGTAACTGGCGATGATGCGATTGCATGGGCAAGACGGGCGATGACCCAAGAAGGTATTTTATGTGGTATCTCTTGCGGTGCAGCGCTGCAGGCGACGTATCAACTAGCAAGCCGCCCTGAGATGCAAGGCAAAACCATTGTGGTTATTCTGCCAGACAGTGGTGAGCGTTATTTAACCAGTGTGCTATTTGATGGTATCTTCACTGGCGAAAACTTTAATTAACAAGCTTTCATGAACGATAAAAAGGGCGTTAGTTCGCCCTTTTTTAATTTATTTTTAATTTAAAATCGCTATAAAAATCATGAGTTGAATAACCCAAACATGGTCATCAACCCATGACCCATAACGAATAACCCACAATAAATAGCCTAAGCGAATTTACTAATCATTGCCACTCATTTTTTTAAGTCGTTTTTATTGCTAAGCCATTTTATTTTTAGGTTATCTTCTTTCTAGGTTATTTTATAGCCAAGCCATTTTTAAGCGTTTTTGCTGACGTAATAAACGCGTCCCTAACAGCAGTGACGCCAATCCCAGCGCTGCAACCAGCGCGATCCAAAACCCTTTAGCCCCCATATCGGTATGGCGTACCAAATAGGTACCTAGCGGAATCGCCACCACCCAATAGCAAAACAAGGTGATAAACATCGGCACTGTGGTATCTTGCATACCGCGCAAAATCCCCGCAAAATTGACCTGCCAGGCATCAAACAACTGATACACGGTGGCAAACCATAACAACAGCGCGGCTTGCTGAATCACTTGGGGATTTTCACTAAAGAAAGTTGGCAGGGTTTGCCGAAAAATAGCAGTTGACAGCATGCTAATCACCGCAAATGACGTGGCTACGGCAATGCCGATGAGCTTGATGCGTTTAAGCTCTCGGTAATCTTTGGCGCCATAGCGATTTGACACCATGATGGTGAGCGCCATCGCCACTGAAAACGGGAACATAAATAACTGCGATGAAATCGTCAACGCTACCTGATGGCTTGCCACCGCGATTTCACCCAGTGGGCTGATGATAATGGAAGCTAGACTAAACGCGCTCACTTCAAAAAAAATCGACATACCAATGGGAATACCAATCGATAATTGCTGACGCAACTGAGCAAAATCCATACCGGCAAAATTGGCAAAAAAGCGCTGGTTGGCAAAATCTGACTGGGGGCTCAAAGTCAAATAGCTTACCAACATCAATAAATTTATCCATAACGCAATGCCAGAGGCAAAACCACAGCCTGCGCCGCCCATAGCAGGAATCAGCACAGTTTCACCGAGGGTGACGCCATGAATAAACGCATAGCTGAGCGGCACATTTAAAATCAAACCAATCAGGCTAATCACCATGACCACGGTGGGATGTTTTAAGCTTTCGGTGTAGCAGCGCAGCGAGGTATATAAACAGACCGCAGGAAACCCAAAAGAAATACCAAACAAGAATTTTTGCGCGATGTGCTGAATATCTTTCGGTACCTTCATCCAATCAAACAAATAATGCAGCTGATTGACCGCCACAAACCCTATAATACCGATGATAAGCGCCAGCCAAAGCGATTGTTGGGTGATAAACGGCACTTTTTGTAGTTGCTGCTGACCAATCGCTTCCCCAATCAATGGCGTGGTGGCAAGCAAAATACCAACCGCCAGCAAAAAGGTGGGCATCCAAATACCCGCGCCGATTGCCACGCCCGATAAATCTAGCGCGGAGACTTGACCTGCGAGTAAGGTATCGACCAAGGCGAGCCCTGACTGGCAAATCTGGGTGATTAAAATAGGTAAGGTCAAGACAAATAATTGTTTTAAGTCTTGACGAGCAATAGCTGACAGCATGTAATGACCAAATATTCGTTGAAAATTCAATAAAGGCGGCAGTTTAACAGATTTTGCGGCATGATTTTTTATTGTTTAATTTATTGTTTAACAGGTCAGCAAATTAACAGGTCAAAAAAAGTTAGTGTTTGATTGTGATAGCATCAACATAAAAAAGCCTTTGTCAAATGTTGCCACAATTCGATAAAGGCTTTTTTTTAACAATAGCTTTTAAAGCGCTTTAATCATGGCTTGATAGCCTGTGAGTTTAGCATGCCTATTTTATAAGGCGCTTTTTTATCAGGCACCTTTTTACAAGACGCTTTTTTATAAGGCGCTTTTTTATCAGGCGCTTGGGTATATGACATGATGACAATCCTTGATAATAGATGAGATAGCAATAACAAATAGCGATAAATTATTAAATAAAA
>ERZ500990.100-NODE-100-length-30198-cov-4.176857_pt1 | contig 30198 bp, 22 predicted proteins | sample MGYA00248876_ERZ500990 | MGnify/ENA primary metagenome ERZ500990 (study PRJEB25958, sample SAMN03398517) | human skin metagenome | study: EMG produced TPA metagenomics assembly of the Human Skin Microbiome Metagenome (human skin metagenome) data set.
ACCATTTGGGCCAGTTGCGTGCCAAGCTGGCCAAGCTGAAGCGTGAGCTCATCGCGCCGAGCAGCGGCGGTGGCGGTGGTGGTGGCATGGGTTTCGATGTCGCACGTACCGGTATTGCGAGTGTGGGCTTTGTAGGATTCCCATCCGTCGGAAAGTCGACTCTCATGTCGGGTCTGACGGGCACAACATCTGAGGCTGCAGCCTATGAGTTCACGACGCTTACTACCGTCCCAGGCACTATGACAGTGCGAGGCGCGAGGATTCAGATCCTCGACTTGCCAGGTATTATTGAGGGCGCGAAAGATGGAAAGGGCCGTGGTCGCCAGGTCATTGCTGTGGCACGTACATGCAACCTCATTTTTATCGTCCTGGATGTCGGCAAGCCCCTGCGTGACAAGCAGATTCTCGAGTCAGAACTGGAAGGATTCGGCATCCGACTCAACAAAAAGCCACCAAATGTGATTGTGAAGAAGAAGGACAAGGGTGGTCTTGCGATCACGAACACGGTCCCGCTCACGAAGCTCGATCATGATGAAATCCGTGCGGTCATGTCTGAGTATCGCATTGCGAATGCCGACGTGGCGTTCCGTGAAGATGTATCAGTAGAAGAGCTCATTGACGTCATTGAGGGCAACCGTATCTACATTCCGTGCATTTACGTACTGAACAAGATTGACTCCATCTCCATTGAGGAACTGGACTTGCTGTACAAGATCCCCAACTCGGTCCCTATTTCCTCGCGCATGTGGCTCAATGTCGATGAGCTTGTCGACAGGATGTGGGATGAGCTGAATCTCGTACGTGTATACACGAAGCCGCGCAAGTCACCTCCCGACTATACATCGCCAGTTGTCTTGCGCCGAGGAAGATGCACTGTCGAAGACTTTTGCAATGCCATTCACCGTGAAATCTTTAGGCAGTTCAAGTGTGCTGTTGTTTGGGGTACCTCTGCGAAGCACCCGCGTGGTCAGCGCGTCGGTGGCGACCATGTGTTGGAAGATGAGGACTGTGTGACGATTTTCAAGCGCTAAAAGGGCGCTCGAACGGTCGGTCAGCCAGCGGGCCAGCTAGCCAGCCGGCCCTGAAAAATGTGTGAGCCTACTTACTGTTGAAAGAATTTGCATCGTGGGCAAAATGTATTTATTTATTTTTTTGTGTTTTCAACTTCCTCTTTTGATCTTCTCTCTACGTGCGGGGAATAGAGGCGCGAATCGTCTTCTTCATACATATTTCCTTATATACAAAATAGACCTACGAGCATCATTACCATGCTGTAGCACTGGAACGTTGCACACCTTCCCATCGTGGAATTGTACGTCCGATATCACTAGTGCCGTCTGAGCGCGCTTCTCTTACCGCGCGTGACTTGTCGGAGCGGATGCCCAGTGCAGGTGCGCCGCGATTTAATCCTTCGAGCAGCACACAAGCCTTGCAAAGCTCATTCGAAGAAATGTAGCCACATCGTGTGCAGGTTCGCTGAACTGCACGCTTAACCTGGCCTGCGACATGCAAGTTCTCGCCGCTGTGGATGATGTCGATGATGCTGGAGGGCCGAATGCTCTCGAGGTCTTTGAGGAATGCACGTGCGTACCCACGGTATGCGTTCGGCGAGTAAATGCATTCCGTGCTAAAGTAGTCCAGCTGCTTGAAGTAGGCATACATGACGATCTCTTTTTCGTACGCGTACTTGAACGGCTTGCTACGTCGAATCCCACTTCCACCGAACCCACTTCGTCCCGCACCACATCCTTCGGTCTCGTCGTCATCGTCATCACCATCTACACCGTCGGGGCCCTTGGTAACAATGTCTGTACATCGTTCGAGCCGAGCAATATCACCACGCAGCACATTCATCAGAACCGTCTCTGCCATATCGTCTGCATTGTGCCCCGTTACAATGTGGTCGACGCCCAGGGACGCCGCTCCCCGGTCCAGTGCCTGTCGTCGGAACACGCCACAGAATGTGCAGTTGTTCTTGCGTCCAATCGATGCGACAATGTCGTCCATCGACCACCCATACAGCTCCTTGTATCCTAGCACTTTGAGTGGGATGCCATACTGCTCTTGATTCCGCTTCACTGTCTCAAGACTGTCATCACGATACCCCGTGATTCCCTCATCAATGCTGAGCAGGAACAAGTTCAGCCCATAGTCGTACCGCTCATTCAGTGTCTTCATCACATAGGCCAGGACGGTCGAGTCTTTTCCTCCACTGGCTCCTATTGCCACACGATCCCCACGGCGGAACAGTTGGGCTTCCACAATGGTCTGGTGCACCTCCGTCTCGAATACATGAAAGAAACAGGCGCGACACACAAGATCCCCTGTCTTGGGCCGCCGTAGCACTGCACGTTCCGTGCCACACAACTCACACTCGCGTGGCATGCACAACAATTGGCGTGAGTTGAAAACTTGGAAAAAAAAAAGTTTTCGAGCGCTGGAGTCCTTGTGCCTGCCACATTTCCACCTGTGACGTGACGTTCTGTGTGGAGAAGTGCGGTCATCCATTGACTTGCCAACGCGCGAATCGTCATACCTAAATCACCTAAATCACCGAGTCTCCAGCTCGAACGACGACGACCCAGCCTTATTGGCGAGACCAAATTTCGCTAGATCACACTGATTTCTGATTATCAAGCTGGAAAGGAGCCATACATATGCGTTCCATGCGGCTTTATCGTTTGTCTGCCTTCTCACAGCTATCCAGACGCCCTTTCCACATATCGAGCTCGGTCGGGTCCTCCAAAGCGTCGCAAGCTACTCACGCTCATCAAGTTCATGAGCTCCCCGATTATGGACTGCCCGCACCATTTTGGGAGCGCGCATTGCTAGGTGTTGGGAGCTCACTTGGCTTGCTTGTGAGCCCGCGGCGTGGCGATCTATTGACTGTGCTCACACAAGTGTCGTCCTATCCACGCATCGACCATCTTGTCCAGCAGATGCACTCGACGCACGAAGGTCGGCGTCTTTTGGTGGAAAGGCCGTCGCTCAACTCGCACACTGTGAATACAGACGCTCTAGCACAGCTTCCCGAGCACACATTTGGACGCGTATGGCTCGAGTGGCTCCGTGCGAATCTCGTGCGGCCTGATGGTCGCTGTGAGGCCCGATACATGCCAACATTCGAGACGCGCTATGTCATACAGAGGTATCGAGAGACACACGACTTTTATCATGTGCTGTTAGGTATGCCTACGTCGACGCTTGGCGAGACGGTCGTGAAGTATTTCGAGGCCTCGCACATGCATTTACCAGTGGCCGCTCTGTCGGCTGTGGGCGGGAGTGCACGTATCATCAATGATGATCGCCGTGCTCTCATGTCACGGAGCGAGACGCCGCTCGAGACGCCACAGCTTGTAGCGCTGGCTGAGTGGGCCTGGCGCCTGGGTCAGAATGTGCGAGTGCCGCTGATCTCCATTGCTTGGGAACGCCGTTGGGAGCAGCCCATTGACGAGCTGCGTGCTGAGCTTGGGATTGACGCGCCGGCGCCTGTTGCCCTCGATATGTATCAACGGCCACGTGCGGCGCAGCGCACAACGACGCACGTCGCCGGCCGCCGGTTCTTTGGATGGCCAAGCAAGATTTGGGAACGCCACGGTGCTAGGGACGAACGGTATACGCACTAGACATGATCGCGATCAAGTCTGGCGATTGCTCGCGCACATTGTGCTCGGGCCTCACGCAACTTCATCCTGTCAGCCTGACGCATCGCTCGCTTGAAAAGAGTGCGAGCCGTTAGTGGATCCTTCTGCATCGAGTAGAACATGCCGAGGTTGTAGAGAAGCACGAATTGTGTACCGAGGCATTGCTGTTTCACCTGCTCGAGCCGTGCATCCGACTCAGTCTCGATTGTCTGGGCAACAGGCCCCACTTTGTCTGGATCGAGGCCACTGAATCGAAGCAGCCATGCCACTTCGTCCGCCGGCAGTTCTCGCAGGAAACCAGCTCGGTACGATGCAAGAGATGCCAGATCCAAGCCCTTCGTCGCCCATGCCACAGCCCGTTGCACGGTGTCCACATCAGTGTTGCTTTGCGTGAGGGCCTGGCTAATATTGTTCATGAGAATCGCTGCTCGGCACCGGTCTGCTACCGTAGGCGGCGATACAGCCTGTTTCGGTAACAGCATCGATATCGCCTGTACATACAGCGGCACAGCGTATTCGGCAAGGTTGCGGCCTGCATAGAACGCGCCCAAAGCCTCGACGCTCGCGCCTAGATCTTGTCGACCGACCCAAGAGGGGAGATGAAGGTCGTCTAAGTGCACGGGTCCGTGAGTGGCGGACACTTGCACAAGACGCATCATCTCTTCGACGCTCCATGCCAAATAGCTTTCACTAGGTTCTGTCGTTACGGTTGTCGGCCCCTCTTGCATCACCGGCACGAGCACGTCTTTCCGCTGTGCAAGCTCGCCGATCTTCTGCGCTAGTGCGACGCCGCGCATCCGTTCCACTGGCTGCCGCTCCATGCGCGATTCTGGCCCTTGTGCTTGCGGTTGAAGCACTTCGTCCAGCGCATCCACATACACCAAAGCAGCCTCCTGCCACTTGTTCTGCTCTTCCAACACGGAGGCGAGTGCAATGGATATGCCAGTTGTCTTCAGCAGCGCATTCTCTCCGAGCCTGCTAGCATCGATCGTGCGTGCGATGTCTAGAGCGGTGCGAAAGTTTTTTGCGCTGCGTTCCCACTTGCCAGCGTGCTGGGCCTTGACTGCAGCGCGAAGTGGCTCACGGAGCTCTTTTGGCCACACGCGAAATGCAGAAAAGTAGTCCCAGACCCCATACACTGTTAGTGCCACAGCCAAAGCGGACAGTCCAGCAAACATGGCGCCTGCCTTCATAGTCACGCCACTGCCAGACGAGGAGGTGCGTGGCGACACCTTGGGTGCAGGAGTGGCTGTGCCTGTTGTGCTCGATGCGCAGCGCACATGACGAACAGTGGCGCATGCACGTATGGGGGGATGCGCTTGCAGAGCACGGCGTTGCACTAGAGCCGCCACCTGGCGTAGTCGACAATGCATCATCGCGTCGTTGTTGAGGGCATCATTCGATCGGGCTCAGGATTGGCGTGAATCGGGCGATGCGCCTGTCATACATCGTAGGCCATATGTGTGACGCACGCGACATCCAGACCACTGGCTGGCCTCAAGCGCATGTGTGCGCGTCGGTGCGTGCGAGCATGCGGCGGAGCCTCCACTTACATTCTATGTACGATGCAACATTACTGTACAAATCATCCGCGCTGGCCAATGTGACCTGATTGGCCTGTGGGGTTGTAGTCCAAATGCTACATGTGTTAGACTCGCGGAAGAATAGGTGCCATGGCCAAAAGTCACGTACAATATAAGCTCGTTCAATCCCCGTCAAGCTCTCGATGCAGTAGGTAATGATCTGGAAAAAAATGTGTCAGTACATGTTGACAAGTGGGGGCAAGCATGTAATTAAGCTGTCATCTTTGACACGTACCTCACCCAGGTCATGAGCTTCTTTGAGCTTGAAGCTCATCGGCAGGACGACGTCAACTTCAGCGACCATATTATCTCCCACATGGTACATCTCAAAACCTGAGATCGCCTGGACAAGCGAGAACCTAGACACAAGATACAGGCATCGGCCTGCATCCTGTGCACTGGCGACCTTGCCTGTGAGCTTGTCCGTCGTATCTGCGAGAGTGGCGACCCACTCGGAGATGATGTAAAGAGACAATCCAGCACCGCCGATTGGATCCAGCAAGCCGATGCCCAAGTACTGTCCGAGGATCGGGAACACGAGCGAAATGATATTGAACATGGCATCATTTTCCGAGTCCTGTGCTATCGCATGCATGCTCGAGTTCTTATGGTTTCGACAAAACACCCACATAATCGACTTGATCACAATCGTCAGCACCATGAATACGATGCCAATCGTTGGTAGTAGCTGCTCCGAGTCGTCATACTGATGTGTTAACATAGTCCACATTCGGTTCACAGACTCCAGAAGCACTTGTAGAAACGATATCACCATCAGTACCTAGCACAAGGCGTCAGTCATTCCATTCCTTCGAGGTGAAAACAAATGCATTTCAAACGTACACTAAATATCAGCACACCCAGAGGCTCCAAACGGCGCTTGCCCACAGGATATTTGTAAAATGTGTGCCAGCTTCGATATGCAGTGGCTTGCGACATGACAAAAATCACAACTGTACAGAGTAAATCAAGCACACTGTCGACCAGACTTGCGAGCAGGGACACCGAGTCTGATGACCATACGGCGACAACTTTACCGACCACAAGTAGCAAGTTGATCAGCAAGTTGACTGCGGGTATACGTTAGTTCCCTTCAAACTTCCCTGTTCACACGTACTGTTGATGTAGAACTGCACCACAGCGTCCGAGTCCTGTTTCCGCTGGTGTGTTGGCACATTTTGTAGGAGCTGATCACGCTCGTGATCTGCCTTTGTCCACACAACCATATTGGAGGAGCGATCGCTCGTTGGCTTCTTGGCTGTCAGCTCTGGGGACGTGCTCGACACTTCGCCGGTTTTCTGTCGAATCGTAGGTGCTTCCTCTGACTCTGTCTTGGAAAGTTGAGATGACTCATCCAGCGTACCGTAGCTCTTGTGTGAAGGATCGACGGCGGGGTTCTCTTGAAGCATGCGACGCAGCAAAGACTTGTTCCGCTTGGGCGTCTTGGGCCTAGACTCCTTCGCCCCTTGCAGCCTCGAGGACTCGCGCTGTCGTCTCTCCATCTCAGGATGCTCAAGCAGGTCTGCGAGACTCATATGCTCACGATATGACTGGCTCACCATCGCCGATGTAGACAAGTCCTGGAGACTTTCCGCAGCGAGTTCCACAGACGAATTGCCACGCAATAGATGTCGCTCTTTCGCAAGCATTCCAGAAAGAGACGTCAATGCACGCTCGCTTATTCGCCGTCCACGACGTACTGGATGGTGCGCGAATGCATGCGACCACAACGGTTCGCCCTCATCGTCTGTGACGCATCCCTCTTCTAGGTCGTCTATGTTCCGGTGTTGCCCTGGCGAATCATTGCGATGATCATGCACCCTGGAGGAGCTGCCTGGAGTCGAAAAACGACGCATCACTTCCGTCGGGAACTGACTCTCCAGCACTTCATCCACTTCTCGCCATCCATCAAGAAGCTCGTTCTGTTGTTCATAGAACCTTCGCACGCCTGCATGGGTGATTTGTGCCAGGTCCTCTTCACTCACACGTGCCTCTTCATAGTATCCCGAGCGGCCATCGATTAAATGTGCTAGCGCGCGTAGGCTTGCCATGGAGTCAGATCGCCGTATCTGAGCGAACGAGTCAGACGACTCAGTTCGCCGCGGAGACGTGCACATCTGCGAGAAACTTGCATGTCGGGTCGAATCCTTGGGAAAGCCTGCTCCTTCTTCCGACAGATCAATCGCGGGCTTTTGCTTTCCCCTTTGCGAGTTGCCACTGCTTGTCATTGTGCACGGCGACAACTACTCCGCTGGCCAATACACTCAATTCACGCCTACTAAGTCTAATTTTCTTGTTCGATTTTGAGGTGTGGTACACGGTAGCTAAATTCTCGGCCGATCCAATTTCCACGTCCGTGGACGCACGAACGTGGGCCGCTTATTGCAGCGTGGCATGGAGGCGCGCACTCGCACGGGCACACGACTGGATTGTGTTTGTGTGGGTGAGGGGGAGTGGGGCAACACTTCTGACGAATCAGATTATCCGATATTCCCTATACATGTACATACAGGTCCTTTTTTTTTTTATCTTTCACGATGATGCTACAGAGGACATGATCTCTGTGTATATGTGCATGTGAATGATAAGAGAGACGCGTGAACTAGACAAAGGTCTCGACGTTGCTCTTTTCCATGCATATATACACAAACACATATCAACCCCCGTCTACAATTGCCGATTACAGCAAGTCATTAAGCACCTGCAAGACCTTGTCGCCCACTTCCTTCGTTGTCGCTGAGCCACCCAAGTCACGCGTACGCACACCGAAACCACCCATGTCCGTCGTATCAAGTACCTTGCGCACAGCTTGCTCAATTGCAGCGGCCTCTTTTTCGAGGCCGAGTGACCAGCGAAGAAGCAGGGCACCAGAAAGGATCGTGCCGACTGGGTTCGCGATGCCTTGTCCAGCGATGTCAGGTGCTGAGCCGTGAATCGGTTCATACAAACCCTTGCATGGCGACTCACCAGTCGGAAGCTCCGACAGAGACGCACTTGGTAGCAGGCCGAGCGAGCCTGGGATCACAGACGACTCGTCAGAAAGGATATCACCGAACATGTTCTCTGTCAGCAAAATGCCGTTCAGTTTACGCGGGTTCGACACCATGACCATGGCAGCCGAATCGACGAGGTGATGGTCTACCTCCACGCCTTTTTCGCGGAACTCGCTTTCTATCGTCTCATTCACAACACGTCGCCACAGACGGCTTGTCGCAAGCACATTGGCTTTGTCGATCGAATGGATCTTTGCTGGTGGTGATGATCGCATAGCCAGGTATGCAGCTAGACGCGTAATCCGCTGAACATCTGACTTGTCGTACACCATCATATCGTATGCCTCGCCCTTCGAGTCAGGAGCGTCCAAGTCGGCTTCCTTGCGGTCGCCGTAGTACAAGCCCTTGACAAGCTCTCGAATCACAACAATATCTGTACCCTTGGCTACCTCGGGACGCAACGGTGAATGTTCCAAGAGTGAGTCGGACGGGAAGCGAGCAGGACGAATGTTAGCGTACAAGTCGAGCTCTTTGCGGATAGCAAGAAGGCCCTGCTCTGGTCGGACCTTGCCGACGCCCCATTTCGGACCACCGACGGCACCAAGTAAGATGGCGTCAGCCTCTTTGCATGCCTGTAGCGTAGCTGCTGGCAGCGGCTCACCTGTGGCATCAATAGCCGCACCACCGAAATCATGCGGTCGAATCTGCAGCTTGAAGTTGGTCGACTTTTCGGACACAAGCTCCAAAACTCGCACAGCTTGGTCGACTACTTCGGGCCCGATGCCATCACCTGGCAGCGTAGCAATCGAGAATGTTTGCGTCATCGTTGGTTGTGGATGGAGGCTGTTGGTGACCTATCAGTGGAGAATGAATAAATAGGCATTTGAGCCGGCGGTCGCCCGGGGCCTTCGTTTCCGACGGACGAACGGTCGCCATCAAATCTTGGCTTCGTCCTGCAGCGTTGCACCAGTCGCCCGCCCACTGGCTGATCCAGCGCTTGTCACAACACAGGTGCATGCATGCACATATGAACACGTGACCCTATCGTGTTCTCCTCACCCCCAGATTATGGCGCCCCAAGTTGCTATTGTCAAATTCGACGGTAAGTGGGGAGGGGGGGGGGGAAAGGGGATAAGACAGCCGCGCGGATTCATAGAAACGATAGCAAGAGTGGAGAGCGAGGGTAGCAAGCAGACAAACCAAAGTGTGAACCATTGTTTCATTACATACACATCGACATCGACATTTACATCTACATCTCGTGGTACGGGCAAAACAGCGAGTGAGAATGGAAGTGCAAGGGTTATTAGCGACTCAATGTCTTTTTTGATTTTGGGACACGACATGCCATTCAGCAGGAGGAATACGCTGCAAGTACCGACACACAGGCATGATAAACAAAAGTAGCGTACATAGTCCCACTGTCACACAAATCGTGCTTGTGGCAAAGTAGCCATCACGTACCAAAACACATGAGCCACCGACAGACTGACACTGTTTCATGCCTGCATCCGATTTGCATTCGCCTAGTGAGAGTGAGGCATTCGCTTGACCGAGAACATTCTCGACCTTATCCATGTCCACACCCACAGGTGGGCGGCACATCGACACACCGAAATAATCGACCATCTTGAGGACAAAGTACCGCGGCCATGTGCCACCCAAATTGCTGACGGTATTGAGGAGAGTCATGTACGTGCCGCCAATGATCGGGTCTGAGATCTGGGTATGGAAGGCTGACACACCGACGAATTGCACTGTGCCCGCAAAACTGTTCAACACAGTCGTCAAGACAATCAACAAGAAGTACGACGTGCTAACTTCGCTGCCGTCCTGCGGCATGCCGGCCACAATCCCCATGTTCACCACCGAGAAGAATAGGCGGAAAAAGAGCGAAATCATCCAGGGCCGCAGCGCTTTGTTCCCTTTTGACCATGTAGCTGTTAGGTAGCCGAACAAGAGCTGGAATGGAAAATCAATCAGTACAGCGAATGCCAAGTCTTCTTTGCCAAGCCCACGCTCAACGAGCTTGAGCCCTGTGACGGCATCGTTCGCCTGGTAGCCGATTTTGCAAATCATATGGATGATTAGGAGAAGCTGCACATGTCGGAGCTTGCCGATTTTCCAGATCGTCGCATACGCTTTGACAATGTCCATGTTGTTCTCTTCTTTTTTTTCTTTTTGGAAGAATAGCAACCAGAGGGTAATCAGAATAAATGCCGCTGCGCACAATTGCAGGTAGGCTGGAAACGTCAAAATTGGCGTGCTTTGTGGGCGAAAGCGGAGGTACTTGTTACATGCTTCCACACTGTTGAGGGCCAAGAATACGGTAAAGCTCATGAAATAGCCGACATTGATTCCGATCGTTTGTGCCGTCGATGCAAAGCCGACGTTCTCTTCCGATAAGAGTGTTAGTGCCCATCCATCCACGGCAATGTCCTGTGTCGCCGCGAGCACAATCAAACCAAAGAATACCAGAGTAATCAAGTATATGGACGTCTCAGCATTTTCCAGCAGTGCATCGATCTGATACGATATCACCAGAAAAGTAATACCAACAATTAGCTGGATCGGCACAATCCAGCTCTTTCGCCGTCCAAGAGATAATTCCAACTTTGTGCAAGGGATGCGCCAAGCACTCACAAACAAACTGTCGACAATGGGGCTCCATAGCAGCTTGAGTGAATACGGATACGTGCTCAACATAAATATGCCTAGCTGTGAATACCCCACATACGACTTGAGGAGAAATGGCATAGTGCCGAATGCTAGGCCCACAGGTATGCCCTGCAGCATATACAGCAGGACCAAGAGCATGAAACCATGCTTGTCTTCGGCACTCAGCAGCCGAAACGAATGTGCATCCTCAGGTCTGCTTGAAACCTCGTTTTTAACATCACCCGGGCTCTGATCCTTCACGAGCACATCCGCCTTCTGCTCAGCTCGTCCCATGGTAGCGCCTTACTACGCTCCCAAGCTCAAGGTCCCTGCTCCATGACGTGGCCCGCTTAGTCAGCACACTCCATGGAGCGCTCTCACTGCTGCGCTGAGCGAGCCGGCGTGTTGAGCGGGCGGGCGGCTGCTGTTTGTAGTTGGGCCGTGCCCATCATTTGTAATCTAAATAATCAGTGCGTGTCACAGATCGGTTCAGACCTGTGTTTGCCAGCTCGACCGACCTAGCCGGCCATCGCTCTCCATCTTTTGTCTTTTTGCCATTTCTCACTCATGCTGATGGCGACGAGGACAGCGTTCTCTTCTGCGCTTCGGCCAGTGAGGCCCGCATGTGATGCGATTTCAGCTGCGCCGTTGCCTGCCTTTATGCCCCGGCGATTCTATTCGGTAGGCACGCCGAATCGGCGACCGACAAGCCGGTGGATCTGGTGGATGCTTACTGGCGCCACAACCGCCGGCACTTGCTACGTACTTGGTGCAAAGTACCCGCCCCGTGCCATTCCCTTTATATTTTCTCCATACTCGACAAATGCTAGTGACATGTCCGCTGACGAAGCTGCGGCTCACTGCCATGAAATTGAGCGAGCTATGCATTCGCTGCCCATTGTCCAAGAGCATCTTTCGCGCTCTTTCGAGTACCCTTCCGCAAAAGAGGTGCGCGAGAAGCATGGCATTACGTATGATACGGAACTGGCAAACCGAGAGACGGCCGATTATGCGATCCTTCGTCCATTTGTGCATGTTCCGCCTGGACGCCTCGAGACACAACTCACTGCGGGGAGCCTGCGCGGTGCGCACATGTTTGCGACGACACCGATGATTTTCTCCAAGACGCAAGCTGGTGTTAGGAGTGGCGGCGGCACAGAAGGCGACGGCTTCGTTGTCCTACATCTCGGCAAGAACTTGTGTGGTTATGAGGGCGTTGTCCATGGCGGCCTCATTGCCACTGTGTTCGATGAAGCACTTGCCCGCACCGCGTTCTATGGACTGCCGAGTAACGTTGGCGTCACTGGCAAGCTTGAGCTGCGCTATCGCAAGCCTGTGGTCGCTGACCGGTTCTATGTCGTCGAAACCGAGATTGTCGAACGAATCGGACGAAAGTGCTTCGTTAACGGCTACTTGCTAGAACCAAAGTCCCGCTCGGTGTTGGCTGAAGCCAATGGCGTGTTTATTGAGCCACGTTGGGCTAAGTATGCTTCATGGGTCGGTGGCGTCAATATCCGTAAGCAGCTTGAGAAGTAAGCCAAGTCCACTGCACGTTATGCATCAACGTATATTTTGGGTTGTTGGTGACGTGGGTCAACGGCGTCCTGACTTCTGCGCACACACAAAGACACGCATACACATAATTGACCTATTAGTCCACTCTCTGAAGGTCTCACTCGTGTTCCCAACCGCTAGCATCATGTTTCAAAACACTCTCGTCGCCAGAGATGCGCGCCTGCTCAGTGGATGGGACCTGTCGTTCGCTGATGTCCTTGCACTCCTGTTACCTCCGACACATATTAACATCTGCCTAAACCTAGCGAATTAGCTACAACTCCAAATGATAATCGGGATGGTCGTCCCCCATGTACAGTCGCATGTGGTCATTACTCCATCCTGTTTTTTGGTACAGCGACACGACGCGCTCGTCACGACGCCCAGCCTGGCGCTGCTTTCGTTCGTAGAGAATACTGAGCTCAATCGCAGTTGAAATAACCATGCCCAACGCAGCGATGGCCAGGTTCGTGCTGATGCCGCGTGTGAAGTCGGGTGACTCAGTCTTGGTATTAAATAGCCATGATGACGTAAGGCCACTGCAATTTGTGAATACAATAAGCAGGGCCAGTCCAGTCGCTCGTTTGTAATGTCCAGACGCATTGTTGGCAAGCCATGTGAACAGAGCCGGCGGCACAGAGAATGATCCGCTCGTCATCAGGATGATTCCGCCGTATCGAGTCATGGATTCTTTGCAGCCCAACACAACAGCCAAGCCGATGCTGCACAGGCCGAGACCCGCGATAATCGTCACGTATCGCTGTCTCAGGCGGTCTGACACAATGGCCATCAAAATGCTGTAGGCAAAAGACACAGCAAACGGAGGACACGACATGAGCATGGCCTGGATTGCGCTGTAGTCGCCCATACTCTTGACAATCGTCGGTGAAAAGTACGCGATCGAGTACACGGACAAGGCTGAACAGAATCCCAACACACACGTCAGGATCAAGCGCATGTCCGTGAAAGCACGCATTACGTCTCGATGCCATGGCGCAGGTCCAGGCTGAGGTGCGTCCTCTACACCCGCGGCGCATTCGGATTTTTCGAGCTTGGCTGCAAGCTCATGCCGATCACGGAACCTATCATTTGCTCGGTTAAGACGCTCCCTCACAAGCTGCTTTTCGGTGTTTGTAAGCAAGAAACACGACTCTGCTTCATTTGGCATCAAAAAAATACATGCAACACCAACAAGAACCGTAAAGATTCCTTCCAAGTAGAAAATCCATTGCCATCCGTGCTGACCGGCGATGCCGTCCATTTTGCGGATGGCCGCGGCCAAGAGACCGGAGAAGGCGCCACTAAGTGATGCACCCGTGAAGAAAAAGGCCTGGCGAAATTGCAGTTCATTCGGTGTGTAAAAAAAGGTCAGATATACCGCAATGCCAGGGAGAATGCCAGCCTCCGTGGCACCCAAAAAGATGCGGTTGATGTACAGACCAGTGCGTGAAGAAACAAGTCCCTGGAGAGTTTCAACGATGCCCCACAGGATGACGAGCCCGGGGATCCATATTCTTGGTCCCAGGCGCTTAATGAGCAAGTTCGATGGCACCTCTAGTGCAATGTATGTCGGGTATAAAACTGTGAGTGCCACGGCATAATCGTGTGGGGTGAGGCCCAGTGAAGTCATAAGTCCTGGGTTCTTTGTGCTCTGCCCGGACGCAGCATCGCCGTCCAACACGGCTTGTGCAATATTCGTGCGATCTAGGAATGACAAAAGGTATAGGAGCAGGCACAGCGGCACGACTTGCACATCCATCTTGAACCTTGCCCTCCGCTCCAACTTCTTGTACTCTGTGGGGTCCAAAGTAGCCTCTAACGGTGCCCCATTCTCGAAGCAGGAGCGATCGGCCCATTCCGCAGAGCCTGTCAACGCTACAGCATCTACTGTGTCTACAGCATCTGCTGTCGTCCCGCCGAATAGCTCCTCTTTCTTCTTTTCGCTCATCGTTGCGGGAGAGTCCATGTGAAAGAGTTCTCTAGATCGCGGGGAACTCCTGATATACAATGCATCTTTCACGCTCATCATCCCTGTTGACGCAATTCGTGCTTAAACTTGCAGCGAAGCTCCTGATAATGTAGATATGCTTATCTAATAAAGACCAGATAGGCCAAACATGTTGCGATGTCGTCCTTGGGGACGCGCCATGCACATGTGCGAATGACTCGCTCTTTCCCATGATGACAGAACGAGGAGCTGCGGCTGGTGCGTGTGAAATAGGGCACAAATGCGCCGCATATGGGTACAATTGCGTCATTTCTGAATGTGGGTCTAATCGACCTGTGTAAGCCCAACTATGCTTCTTAAGATCGTGAGGCTAATCCCTAAATCATCGTCGTTAGGCTAGCCTTGCATTTGACCTTAGGACCAGTCCGTCTTTCCGCGCGATGAGAGCACGGAATGGTCTCATAAGGTCAGTCGCACTTTTTGCTTTCATACAAGGTCTAGTGGAAATTGACGAGCAAAGCCGGGACGACAGAGTCAATGGCACCTAGGCCCGAGTACTTTCCACAGGTGTTCTTTGGCACTTCTTCTTGAAGCAAACCTATTCGGCAACCAATGCCTTTTGTTTGTTGATAAACATTAGCCAGCATATCGGTGTTTTGCAAATTGTGCTTGATTGTGTCGTTATTTAGTAATGTGGCTAGAGCAGGTATAGGCTGGACGATGAACTTCCTGTCAAAGTGATCATGCTTTCATGTCGTTTCGACAATTTGTATGCGCCAAGGAAAAGAGCGAGTCCCATGATCGACTTGATGAAAATTCAAAAACGGATACCTTTGATTGAACAGAGCAAACAATGGAGTGCACAGCATGAAGCCTCATAAAAAGGCGTTTCAAGAGAATCGCATGCAATGTACCGTGACCGGCATGGGCCGAAAGGTTGCCGACCAAAAAGTATGCCTCGTTGTTCCATTGTATTACTGCGCATTGTGCAATCGTATCGCAAAATGGTGCATATGAAAAATTCAAAAGCAGCGATAAGGCTTTTTGCCCCCCCCCAAGGCTAATGTGTAGGTTTTGGCTGCACTAAAGCTGTTCTTTCACATACCTTTTTACTCGGCAAATGTGCGAAACATAATGCGATCAGATTTGGTGCAAACGATCTGATGAGAATCATTTTGACACAAAAAAGCAATAGCATAAAGCCTTGTTTTCTTATCCAGCTCAGGCGCTTCTCCTGGACTCTTGCTTCCACCCATGAAGGATTTGCTCGACAACAATGCTTGTTCTTCCATTGCTTGGGATTTGTATCTACATCACTAGCATTGCATCGATGGAGATTACGGCTTTGATCAAGTCTCGATTACGAGGACGGATGCACAAGGTGGAGGATTGAAGGAATCTATACCTGGGTCCGCTATCTAATAGCGACACATCTGCGACCAATCGGCCTTACCTCGCTTCGCTTATCTTGGCACCCTGTTTGGCCGCCCGCGGACATCAGCAGAGCAGGTCAGTTTGGCCATCGAGAAAAAAAAATCATAAACACGAGTATCATCCTAGATCATATGCATGTGAGATCTAACTATAACTACAACAGCAGCCACCACCATACAAATACATTACATTTCAAGATAGTACTCTGGGTGATCATCACCCATATAGTCGCGCAATTGCTCGGGGCTCCAGCCAGTCTTTTTGTACAATTCAATAACTCGATCGTCCCGTCGTCCGCTCTTGCGTTGCTTCCGCTCATAATAAACGAGTAGCTCAATGGCTGTGGCAACGATCAAACCGAAAGCGGCAACGGCCAAGTTTGTTGCCACGCCACGAGTGAAGCGGGGTGCCTCTGTTTTGGAATTAAACAGCCAGGATGACGCCGGACCACTGCAATTGTCTAGAATGATAATCAGCGCAAGAGCCGTTGCACGTTTGTAATGCCCCGCAGAATTGTTGGCCGCCCATGCGAACAAGCACGGTGGTCCTGCGTATCCACCACATGTCAGCATGATAATGCCTCCATAACGAACCATAGATCGTTCGCAGCCCAGAACAACGGCAAAACCAATGACACACAGTACGAGACCGATCATGATCGATGCGTATCGCATCCGTAAGCGGTCAGATGCAACAGCAACAATAAGACTGTATGCGAAAGAGACAGCATACGGTGGGCAGGACATAAGCATGGCTTGTGCAGCACTATAATCTCCCATTTCCTTGACGATAGTCGGCATAAAGTATGCAACGGAAAAAATGGACATACTAACGCAAAATCCTAGAGCACCCAATAGCAGTAGCCGGATGTCTCGGAAGGCACGCAATACCTCTCGGTGCCATGGCGATGGGACGGGCGGCGGAGCCTGTTCCTCACTTACATCTGGCACCGTCTGTTCAAGTCTCAAGGCAAGTTCGGGCCGATCCCGATACGTTTCTCTTGCCTCTGAGAGGCGCTCGACTACGATGCGCCGCTCCTTCGATGTTAAAAGGAAACACGATTCAGGTCGATTCGGCAGAAGAAAGAAACAAAGAAATCCAACTAGGACAGTAAAAATGCCCTCCAAATAGAAGATCCATTGCCATCCGTGTTGACCAGCAATGCCGTCCATCTTGCGAATCGCTGTAGCCAACAGACCGGAGAATGCACCACTGAGCGATGCACCTGTGAAGAAGAAAGCCTGTCGAAACTGCAGCTCGCTGGGTTTGTAGAAAAATGTCAGATACACCGCAATACCTGGCATGATACCAGCTTCCGCTGCGCCCAAAAATACACGATTGATGTAAAGCCCAGCCCGCGACGTCACGAGCCCCTGGAGCGTCTCAACCAGGCCCCATGCGATCACAAGCAACGGAATCCAAATCCTTGGCGTTACGCGCTTAATCATCAGATTCGAGGGGATTTCAAACGCCATGTATGGTGGGTACAAGACCGTCAAAGCCACGGCATAGTCGTGTGGGCTAAGACCCAATGACGTCATAATTCCTGGATTCTTGATGCTACCATCGGGTTGCTTTTCGCCGTCGATCACTGCTTGTGAGATGTTTGACTTATCCAAGAAGGAGAGCAAGTACAGTAGCAAGCAGATAGGCACGACCTGCAGGTCCATCTTAAGTCTTGCGCTTCGCTCAAGCTTTTTGTACTCTGCCGTGTCAAGCTGCTCACGAAGCGGCAGCTCGTCCCAATTCTTGGCAGCGTGCCAGCTTTCTTTGGTCGACTTCGTCTCGACACCCTTGGACTTGAAGTTCATCCTAGTCTAGTGTCGATAATAGTCCCGATGGTCAAGTTTTTTTTCCCGTCCTGCCCCTATCTCTCTTTCCATGCCCTGCCAGCACGAGTCTCTCACGCCCCGTCACAGATTTCATTCATTTTCATTTTTATCTTGTAGTTTATATTTCTTGTCTATGTCGTGATTCATGCAACTTTATGCACAAGCGCTTGCATGTCCCTGCGCGCTCGACATTCACCTGCTTATCTAAGGAGCAACCAGCGCCAGCGCCTGACGGACTCCACTACCATCGTTGTTGATGCCGCCCGACGAATCGCCGAGCGCGTTTTCAACCTCCTCAAGTGCGGCTGCTGCACCTGCAAAGCGCGAGCATTCGTCTGATGACGAACTTCATGATGCAGAGTACTGGTCAAGACAAGCAGCCAAGGTAGCGCGTGCTGCGCCTGTGCGACGCGACCTGTACCTTGATACTGTAAGTTTCGACGCATGTTGGACGCATGGCTGACGCAATCACTCTCACTCTCACTCTCGCCTTCATGCTCCTCAGATTCAGCGACATCGTCTTGACTTTGATTTCGAAAAAGTGTGCTCCGTCTCGCTCTCTCATTCAAACATATACGCGTGCCTGGTATGTGGCAAGTACTTTCAGGGACGGGGACCCAAGACTTATGCATACTTTCACTCGATTGATGAAGAGCACCATGTGTTTATCCACCTCGAGACTGCTCAAGTGTATGTGCTTCCTGACAACTACCTTGTTGAGGATGCATCACTTGCCGATATCCAATACCAATTGCGCTTGACCTTTTCCCCACAGCAAATCGCCCAATTCGATGCACCTGAACCATGCAAATCACGGGACTTGCATGCCCAACCATATCTACCAGGTTTCTTGGGACTTAATAACATTGGACGACATGATGCTATGAACGTAGTGATCCAGGCGTTGGCACATGTACCGCCATTGCGCAATTATTTTCTCCAGAGCGGCAATGGCGATGCATCTGCGTCCGCCTCCGATACGCTCCCGCAAAGTACAGAGCTTGTTCGCCGCTTTGCGACACTCATACGGCGTCTTTGGAATCCACGTGCCTTCAAGAGCCAAGTGTCGCCCCATGAGTTTTTGCAAGAAGTGACTGAAGCTAGTCAAGGCAGATTCCGCCTCACAGAGCCGTGTGACCCGGTGGAATTCTTGGGATGGCTTCTGAATCGTCTGCACATGGACTTGGTGGGAAGTGGCTCGAAAGCGCGCAAACAGCCATCGATCATCACTGAATGTTTTCGAGGAGCGTTGCGCCTCGAGTCACAAAAAGTCATTGTGCGTACGGGCTTGGAAGACGACGACGATCTTGTTGTCGATAAACTTGACCATGACGGCCGTCGTGCCGGCGGTCAGCAGGACGAGTTTGGACACGCCAAATTCAATATCGACAAGGCTATCAAAGTCGACCAAGTCCCCTTTTTGCTCCTGGCTATTGATCTTCCTCCACTCCCAGTGTTTCAGGACGTCGTTGCTGACAATATCATTCCTCAGGTGCCTATTGCACACCTACTAGCCAAGTACGATGGCACGACAATCCAAGAGTCACATGGCCTTATCCGACGGCACAAGATCACACGCTTGCCGCCATATCTCATCATTCATTTTCGTCGATTTACTCACAACCGATTTGTTGACGAGCGCAATACCACCATTGTGAATTTCCCACCAGTGGGGCTGCAACTCCAGGACTACGTTGACGCACCGGAGCTAAACGATAGTGCTAGGCTCGGCTCCGTGTACAATCTACTCGCAAATATCACGCACGAGGCTACCGCCGGCACTGTGCGAGACCAGAGCGTATGGCGTGCCCAGGTCCACACGCGTGCACAAAGAGAGCAATGGTTCCAAATGCAGGACTTGATTGTCGAGCCTGTGAATCGACAGATGCTTTTCTTGGGCGAATCCTATGTGCAGATTTGGGAACGTGTGCATGCGGCTGAAGACATGGCCGACTCTTTCGCCTCTTTGCCAGCTCCATAGCCACCTAAGCGGGAGCAGCGTCCAGCGGCATAGCCGCATTGCTCTCCCTCCGTCACGTTGGCGTGCTTTTAATCAACATGCAGTTCTGCGTCGACTTCCTCGAATGAGCGGAAGAATTCGACAAACAGACGGATCTTGTAGTCCACATCATACGAGCCACACATTTCGCGGATTGAGTGCATACTGAGCTGCGGGTTGCCGATATCGACCGTGCGTACATTCTGCGAGTAAGTTAGACACAGACTAGAGAGAGAGAGAGAGAGAGAGAGAGAGAGAATGAGGGGAAGAGGGAGACAGGTGGATGCTTCGTCCTCAAATATTCTCCAGCACACGTACCTTGGATAACATAGGGCCAATCGTACTACCGCAGGGACAGTCGTTACGCACTTCAAACTCTTGTAAAGGGACCCCTGCCTTCTTTGCAATGCGGCGAAGGAGAAATGTTGTCACTGCTGTCGATGCATAACGTTGCTTTGCATTCGTCTTGATAACAGGGCCCTGGTTTAGTTTCGGACGCAGATGCTCTTCGTGTACCGATGCATAGTTTGGATGCACGGCATGGGCTGTGTCTGAGCTAATGAGGAACGAGCGCGAAAGACTTTGTTCCGTCAGCTCTTGATCAGAAGCCGTGGATTCTGGCGCTCCAATCACCCGAAGTCCCGCAAGGCGATGTAACATGCTCCAGAGCAAATTGCTTTCAGCGCCTTGATAGGAGACGGACCCTACTTCCTCGTTATCGAACAAAGCAATGGCACGAATGCTAGTTGCACGATCGAGTGCATCCAGATCCAATACAGATGCAATAAGTGCCTCAGTCGCACAGAAACAGCTCATTTGATTGTCGACACGCGGTGTAAACAAGAACTCATTCGATACACCGCCCGCCGTTGGTGCATTGGTGTCGAAGAGTGAAAGCTCAAAGTCTTGGATAAACTCCACAGGCACTTCGAGCTCCTGTGCAAGAAGTTCCAGTAAGACAGGGTGATGTTTGCTGGCCATCGTGGGCTTGCCCACAGCATCGGCGTCAGGCGTCGACCTAGGCTGATTTAACATATCTGCGAGCCCCATAATTGGCTGAAGTTGGTCTTCCTGGTTGAACTTGAACGCTTCATTGGCAGAGCGGTTCAGATGGATAGCCAGCGTAGGTACACGCATTAAGGGACGTCGAATATGAACAAGACGCGAGACGAATCGACTCTGTTCCTTATCACTTGCCACAATCACACGGCCAGCCAGACTCAGGTCGCGATCGAACCATGTGTGCCAAATTCCACCACCATATGTCTCGACAGAACACTGCAAGTACCCCTCTTTTGTACGCCTCGACACGGGTCGAATGCGCAAATTTGGCGAGTCCGTATGCGCGCCGACAATATGCACACCTTGTCCAGCCTCATATTTTTTACCTATCACAAAGGCAAGTAGCGATGACTGGTTGCGCTGGACATAGTACCTACCCCCGACGTATAATTTTTCGTTCCATGTCTGGTGTTCATGAAGTTTTCGGAAGCCAGCGTTTTCCAGCATTGCGACACATGATGCTGTAGCGTGGAATGGCGTGGGACTTGCTTCCACAAACTGGAGGAAGCGCCTTGCAGCTGCAGGCACGGCTGGTCCTTTGCTCAGTGACAGCGTTGACTGTTCAGCGTTCGTACATAATTGGAGGAGAGTGTACGTACCATAATCACTATACGTAAGAAAAACTAGGTGCGTACGAGGACGGTATCCGGATGGGAGTATGTTGCTTCGTAGAGCCGGACAGGCGCCACGAGCCAAGTCTCGTGTGGAGGATCAGAGACTGAGAGGGTCTTGGTCGACTTTACCTGGGATGGGATTGTTTATTCACTCAAAGAGAGACTACGTGGTTGCTTCCGCGTCATTGTCAGAGGAAGGCGGCGGCCGTACATTCAATGACTGTGGTGGCCAATGCGAGGAAGACTCGGGTCGGGCAGTTGTATGCGAGGCTGCATGAAAAGGAGGACACACAGCATCGGTTGTGCGAAGGGCGTCCGTGGGGGACGACAGTGCCGTAGTAGATGGTAAGTCCGTTGATGCAAGTGGATTTCTGTTCGTAACGATAGATGGTGGCATGCTTGGTGGCGGTGGAGTCGTTGACGTGGGACCTGTTGCATTGGTATTCTGAATGGAAGTCGCGGTAGGCATGGAAACAGACGATGTAGCGGATATAGCGTCGGGCGGCGGGTTTGGTGTTGCGCTGGGTATCGTGCAGGACGAGGTCGCCTCTGTTTTTGCCGGCAAGTCGATTGATGGCGTAGGAATGGATGATGGTGGCGTTGGCGATGGGTCCAACTTCGACCTGTCGAGTGGCACATAGGATGAGGCTGGAGTCGGTACAGACGGGGGCGCTTGCTTCACGTGGCGAATTGGCATCACATCATTTAATATTGGAGGCGGCGGTACATCAGGGACAACTAAGCGGCCTGCTTTCCACTTCGCACCACATGCATTGCACAGCTGCGATGGTCCTTTGGGCCCTCGACGCCACATCGGTGTCTTGGTTTTGCCACATGCTCCACAACTCTTGATGCTCCCATCAGGATTGTGCGTAGCGACATGACGTTTGCGTTTTGGCTTGACAGGTACAGAGCCATCCTCCGACACCACTGGTGCTCGCACAGCGATACTAGCGGTATTAGCACGAGGTGTGTCTTTGGTTTCTGAAAGCATAGCCACCTTCCGCTTCGGCTGTGGTCGGCTCGTATTCACAAGCATGCGCATCATGTACCGGTCACTTACGTGATCAACCAGGCCCACCGGGATATCTTCCTGGAGCAGGTGAGCGGGGAGTGTGTACTCAGGAGGCCTTGATGCCATGCGAGAGCGCAAGGATCCCTTGAGTAGATTCCAGACTCGCTCATCGTATGATGAGGTCCATTGCCCATCAGTGAGGCAACCAGGAACACGACCAAGACATTCCCACAATCTCTGATCCAACGGTGCTTGAGATGTGATGTTCCAAGTCACAGGATACAACTCATGGTTTCGCGTCGGAACAGGTCGCGGTTTGGAAACACGCGTGCTAGGATCTGGAAGTGCGTCATGAATATTGCGGTCATTTCGAGCACGACTGGACGAACGCCTGGCACGTCTAGCGTTGGATCCCGAGGGGGCTGCTTTGGGTATCGAAGGGTTCGTGACAGGTTGTTCAGATGCCTCGGATTTCTGCATGGAATCTGACGACGCGCTTGTGCAGGCCGGCGTGCTAGACATCTCATCTGTCTGCGTCGCAGTCTGGTCAGAACGTGTCGGCTGATGGGACTTTTTGGAGTCCAGATCCTGCACAAGCATCCCACGCACAGCCTCAGACGCCTCATTCTTGCCGCTTTCGCCAGCAGCCTTCGAGCCAATAGCAGGAATGAGAAAACTCAATAGGATTCGACGCGCGCCTTGATGCGTAGTGCGCCGCTCGATCGCCGTGTGCCAGAGGGGGAGAACGAAATGCAAGCTTGGGTTCTCGGGAAACTCGACAAGAACAACGGGTGGCGGCGCATGCTCGTCGTCGTGACAGGGGGCCGGTGACGAACGTCCTGGAGCAGTGCGCACTGCAGAGGCGGCCGACGACGTTGGTATTGCGTGCGTAGAAGGGGTGGATGCCTCAGGCGCCACAGATAGTGCCGGTCGCGATGGCGACGACGATGTAGCCGATGGGGTAGGCACCATGAGTGATCCCAAGATTGCATTGAGCTGCGCAAGTCCGTTCGGAGCGAGTTGACCCGTTCGGGCGAGCTGGAGCAGCTGTTGCAAGTGTGGATCTTTTTCAGCCCGCTGCTGGAGCCGTGCGACAAAGCCAGGATCGAGAGGCATCGGCACACGATGTGGTGGCGGCGTTTGTGATCGCGCAAGGGGGGATATCTGAGCCTCGGCAGCGGTCGTTCGTTCTGAACCTGATGAGCTCGCAGTAGATGTGGAGCCCAAGGCGCCCGACGTTGGCGTGCTGTGGGAGTTGAATGATGGTGGTGACGACTGGTTGTGCTGTGTGACTGTGGCTGGGGGACTTGATGCGGTGAGCGCTGTGTTATGCTGTCCAGCATGGTGCTGAAGGGGCTGATGAAGCGGGTCATTCACTTTGGGCATGGCGGTTTTTGGCACAGGGCGAGCTTGCCAGAATCGCACACCATAGTATACAACAGGGCCTACGTGCACATCTGCCCGACCCAAAGAAATGAGTGTATGGGATGAGCCATCCTCCAAGCCTGGTAAGAGTTCAGGCGGTACGGAGTGATAGTAGTCGGTACCGGCACGATGCCTGTGACTAAAAGGAGGCAAGACTTGAAGCATGTGCATCATGCGCGTTTGCCGGAGGGATTGTAGGAACACGACACTTTTCTCAAGTGGCTCCGACGTATCGTTGTCGGGGAGAGCCACGGCATCTGCAGATTCGCTTTGAGTACCATGGACAGTGGAAGGTAAGGGTCTTGTAGGCAACGTAAATGGGAGCACGAGCTCAGGCATCACTTTTCGTCCGCCACCACCAGCAGGGAGAAATCCAGGAATAGGTGGATCCTGCGTTGGCGTACCGATATTTCCACCTTTCAGGTCGGCTAGAGCCGTCTGTTTTGCGCGCGCCGCGCTGGATGATGGTTTGGACACTCTTTTTGGCGCTCGCGCGGCGGCCTGTGTGGTGGCGGGCGGAGGGGATACAGTCGTGCTAGCAACAGGATCAGGTCCACGACCAAGGCCATCTCTAAGGGTCGAGAGAGTCCTAGTATCAGAGGCAAGAACTTTCTCAGATGCCTTGTTGTTACAAGGAGCCTGCTCTGAAGCTGATGGAGGAGCAGGAGTCGGTGCAGACACACGATTCGACGCAGGGGCATCACCAGCAGGATTGCCTTCCGACGTGGATATGGTGTTGGCAGCCGACGGTGCATCTGGACCCACGTCCGTTGAGCCAGGTGCACCGGCCGGCAAAGATGCCTGCATGATCAGTGAGTCAATCAGTCAGTCGGCCCGTCGATCGGTTTGTCAGCCGCAAGCCAAAAATGAACAACTACAGAGAAAGGAAACAAGCGACGTGAAACGCGCGTATTCGCGACTCGATCGGGTGCCCGATTACATCTCGCTCGTCCCCATGAGCCTTACGTCAGTCGTCCATGCACCATGTGTCGACGGGGTTGCGTGTGCAGATGAGACGTCTGTGCGCACCGTGCATCCGAGCTGATGCATCGAGGACCGTCTATACGCATGCGGGACTGCGCATGGTCGCATCGTCTGATCGCAGTGCGGCTTTGGACTGGTCAAAGGCGGCTTCGCTAGCGATGAATCGGACACTCCGTCAGTGTGACCATGCAGCGCGCGTCGATCTCGTGCACCTTGTGCGGTGCGTACGAGCGAGTGATGCTCGTGCTGCTGACATTGCTCAACTATGCCGCTCACACATCCTGCAAGGCACGTTACCTCCGCCAGCAGCGCGGCCTGAGCTGTATTCGCTAGCGCTTTGCGTTGCAGCACACGAGTCTGACTCGGTCTTTCATGCGTGGCAGCAGATGCGCGCATTATACCCAGCCTGGATACCCCATCGCGATGATGCCTCGTGGGCTTTACAGTCATTGCTTGCCACGAGGCAGTGCGATGACGCATGGCTCCTTTGGAATGATGTTCGGGCCCTTGATGTGCTTCCACGAGCAGGCGCCATCAATGCGCTCCTTGCGAGTCTACACACACAGCCTGAGGCGACGCAGCTGTTGGTTGAACTGGGCGTGAGGCAGCTTGATGTCGTTGGCCTCAGCACGTTTGTGCACGCCCATGTCAAAGAATGCATGCTGTCTCGGCATACGATTGATGCTGTCGTGCATGAAGCTGCGGACGAGCTGCAGAAACGCTTGGCTAGTTCTCACGATGCAATTGCATGGCATACTATACTTCTCTACGAGGGACATGTGAACGGACCTGATGCAGCCCTGGCACGGGCGGAAGCCGCCTTGACACGCCAGGCCTTTCTTCCCGACTCCTATACCGTATCGACACTTTTCCAGTGTTATGACCCCACGCACCTCGCTACATGTGACGAAGCGCTTAGCGTCTTGCAACGCATTCACGCCACCGTGGGTGTACAGCCTACTGCTCATGCACTAAGCATGGCGATTCACGCAGTGCTGGGCCATGGCCATCACCATAGTCTTGGCTCAGTCACGTCGGATCCACAGCAAGTGTCCGAAGCCAGTGCGCTTTACAAGGAGGCGCGATCCCTCTGGTCGATGGAGCCAGATCCGGCCCTGCTGCAGCCACTGATCGAGGCACATTGCGCAGCCTTTGTCCCTGCGCTTGATCAGGCCTGCTTGCTGTTACAGGAGTATTTGAGCGAAGACACCGATTCTTGGATGTCGACGTCGCGCACATCGCTCCTGGCTCGGTTCCGTCCGCGGAAGCCACGGCAGCGTCAGGTTGATTTGGGTCTCTTTTATCCACTGATCATCGCATGTGCACGTTTGCAGGACGTAACGCGTGCTTTGGACGTGCTGGATCAGCTCGCTCAGCGGCGCGTGCGTGTGCCGCCACATGCGACGATCACAATGACGAAGCGCCTCCTGAGTGCTTGCTCGACATACGACGATGCGTGGCTCGTGTATCACCGAGCCCATGCACTAGGTGGCTGGACACACGACACGTATGCGAGACTCGTGGCGTTCTTGTGCCGACTCGTACTCGACGGTGAGTCAGCGCCACCTGAGTTGCCGCTCCAAGTGCTTGCAGACATGCGAGGCGCTGGCTTTCATCCCAGCCCATCCACATATACCATACTCCTGGACTTTTATGCAAAGACACATGCCACGCTTGCAGGCGTGCGTGCTACACACGAGCTGATCCAGCGAGACATGCACCTGGAGCCAGACCTCGTGCTGATCCATGCGCTCATGAACGCATACAACTATGCGGGTGCGCCAGCCCAAGTGCTGGGTATTTGGGACAGCCTAATGGTGCTGTGCCACAATGCTGGTGCGCCGCGCTTCCTGGACGATGTCACTGTCACGATTGTGTGCGACACATGTGGCCGAGCTGGCCTGCTGGGCGTGATGCGCGAGATTCTCGCGACTGTGCGTCGCCAGTATGCGCACCTGATGACAAAGACTGTGTACGATGCTTGGACCGAGTGTCTTGCGCGATGTGGCCACCTGACAGAGGCCGTGGATGTGGTGGTGCAAGACATGTGCGCTCACACACCCATATACCCCGACAAAAAGACGGTGCAGACGCTGCTGAAGTTTGCACGCAATGACGATGCGCATGGCGCCGAAGCCGTCCAGCGTCTCGAGGCGGCTGTGCCGGAGCTCGTTACGCAAGCCAGTCTGGCTTAGCACACTTACGCGGTTCGACATGGCCTGTCACGGGATCTGCCATCTCGCGCCACGACATTGGCTGCAGCACATGCTTTGCCGCTGTCCATCCATACTGCGAGGGTCCTCGCGTTGTCGCATGTACGACGCCCAACTCGTTTTGTGCCGTCGATAGGTAATAGGAACGGGCATCCCCCAATGAAATCACCGTCGCACGCACAATGTCGCCTGGTCGGAAACACTCTGCCAAGACGACGGCGTCTTTTTCTGTGCTGCGTACATCTTGTGCACGGATGATGCCCTGAAAGTCGCTACCATCGATCCCTTCACCGGCCGCCTTGTTGTTCGAAGCGCCGACTCTCGTGGCCTGTGCACCACCACACGGCAGGCCATCAACCACGAGGATCGATACTGTTGCCTGGCGCGGATTCACCCGCGTCACACGACCCAACACCGTACTGCCTGCCTTGGGCAGCGCGAGCGGGGGCTGTGTACCAACAACCTTTACGATTGTCTGCGTGCCAAGCCTTGTCTCAGTTCCATGGCCAATGCGGTCCGAGACTACGTATCCCTCACGGCCATAGGCGCCATCTCCCAAGACAAACTCGCCCTTTTGCAATGGTGGAAATGGCTGTCCAGGAAGAAGCAGTGGTTGCTGATCGTCCATCTCTAGGAGGGGGGCGTGCGGAAAACGAAGTAGGAAAAAAAAAAAAAGATAACGAAAATGGAAAAAGTCAGTTGGTTCGTGAGCTGAGCTTGAATTGGGAGTGGTGTATGACACACCAACGACTGCTGACTGGTGGCCACTAAGTGCGCGCCTCTTTTTCATCTCTCTCCACCTCTGGCGAGGTTGATGGACGAGGAGGGCACTAGCCACGTGGTCAATTTTGTTTTTTTTTTTTTTTTTGGCTTGGCCTTTCCTCATGCACGCTACTTTTTTCTGCTGCAAGACTCGTCACACAAATTATCGATGCAGAATGGCGCCCAAATCCATCTGGCGTCAGCCGAACGCGGTGCACTTTCAGGTCGTGCATCGATCGCAGCGTGATGTGATGCGCAATGATCCAGATGTGGGTCAGCACGTACTCAAACCCTATGAACCATTGAATCGGAGCAAGGTATGCATACGTCGATGGCGAGTGACGCGTCACATGCCATGGGAATCTGCGCTAACCACTGTAGGGAAAATCACGAGCAGAACCAGCCCAAGAAGACCCTGCACTTGAGCTTGATGCAAATGGAAAGCCGCTGCGAAAAAATATCGGCGAGGCGGCCCTCTACGGTGTATACTACGATGACACAGAATACGATTATATGCAGCATCTTCGTGCCATTCATGACACGGAAAACAGCAAGCGTGGCGGGGTAGACGAAGAAGATGACACCGAAGCGGTATGGATCCCTTCAGCTGTACAGCCCAAAGACCGTGCACCTGGCTTTTCTCTCAAGGAGGACGATGCCGGCAAGACCAGCGCGTCGTCGAGCAAGCCAACCATCGCGAATCAACACAATCTGCTCCTACCATCATCCGTGTTTGCAGCGGACGAGATCTCGCTTGCGCAGGCGTATGAAGAACCTGCACCGCAAGGACTCCAGCCTGATATGGACCCGCACTTACGACAAACGCTGGAAGCACTGGACGACGATGCCTTTGTTGACGACAAGCTCGAAGACGATTTTTTCACGGATCTCGTGCAGGACGGAGTTTGGTCTGGAGAGCGAACGGCCGGTGATGAATGGCGTGATCAAGCGCCGGAAGGTGATGATATATGGCTGGACCCACTGGAGCGAGCAAAGAAAGAACGAGACGCTGTGGGCGGCGACGAGTCGGCTTTGAGTCTGGAAGCACGTGTGGCGTTGTTCAAGGAGCAGCAGAAAAAGCTAGCAGCTTCGCAAGGCGATAGTGACGACGCTCACGAAGACGAAGATGCAGCTGCTGATGAGGAGGATCGCGATACGCTGGGTGAATTGGGCCCTTCTGCGGCAGCAAGACGCTCTGGCCGTCGAGCAGGATCCGTGTCGTCGACAGGCTCGGCACTGGGAAAAAAGGGCAAGCCTGGTGTGCTCGCACGGCGTGCAGCGTCGATGCGTGAAGGAAGTGTTGGTGGTGCATCAACCGCATGGACTATGACGTCGTCCTCCATGTTCCGGAATGAAGGACTCACCGATTTGGACTCGCAGTTTGATCAAGTCATTCGCAGTTACGGTGGGCGAGCGACAGGGGACCCTGAGCTGGATGCACTGACCGGCGCGTTTACGAATGTTCACGACGGTGAGGCTGACATGGACGATCCAGAGGCGGACGAACTTGACCATGAGACAGCTGAGAAACTCACGCGGCAAGATCTCGACCACATTCTCGACGATTTTCTGGATCATCAGGAAGTCATTGGAGGCAAGCTTCGACCGACACTGGGCGACCGAACAACGTCAGCGGATGAGAAGCTCGAGCTGGTACGCAAAGCTTTGGGGCATGCACATATTCGCGAGGGCGTCGATGATGAGAACGAGGACGAAGAGGATTCACATGCTGCGCAGTCTGCCCAGGAAAATCCGTTCCTCAACCCCGATATCATTGGTCGTGATCGAGAGCAGTGGGACGTCGAAACGATCCAAACAACCAAGACGAATCTGGAAAACCATCCCCGGACGATCCGTGCATCAGACAGTGTTCGTGGCAGTGTGACCGACCGATCAGCTGCCCCGCGAACCGTGTCGATGTCCAGCGCTATCGGCGGCCGCGACGACCGCCGGATTCCCAAAATCCGCCTCCACCCACGAACAGGTATGCCGCAAGTCGTCGGCTACACATCAGCACGCAAGCCACCCAAGTGTGAGCGCAACGAAGCACTTGGATCTGCGCGTGCATCATCGCCCGACAGTGACAGCAATGGTGATGGTGATGGTGATGATGAAAGCGAGAGCGCTGACAATGACGTTGGTACAAAGCCTCTACATGCAGGAGCCTCGCAGCCTCGGGGCCAGATCCACAGGCGGGACCGCAACGAAAGTGCGGAGGAACGCCGGCAGCGCAAGAAAGCCGTCAAGCAGGAAAAGCAGCAGCGCAAACAAGCCAAGTCTGCTGCGAAAAAGGCATTTGCCGCCGAGCGGAAGCGCCAGACTCATGCGACGAATCGCCAGGCAGAGTCACGCGGCGGCGTCGCCGGGATGCATTTAGCATGATGATCATCCAATTGCCCGCCCGATCTCACCCGATCCATTCGAACCCCCCCCCCACTCGCCTCTCTTAACGCGTGCGCTCTCAATTGGGCGGCTGAT
>ERZ500990.102-NODE-102-length-30036-cov-4.387579_pt1 | contig 30036 bp, 22 predicted proteins | sample MGYA00248876_ERZ500990 | MGnify/ENA primary metagenome ERZ500990 (study PRJEB25958, sample SAMN03398517) | human skin metagenome | study: EMG produced TPA metagenomics assembly of the Human Skin Microbiome Metagenome (human skin metagenome) data set.
GAATACAACATCCAAGTCGCGTCCGTTTGAGTACCTGCGTCTCACATCGCTGGGTGTCATCGGTGCTCTTGTGAAGCAGAACGACAAGTCGGACGTGATCACCTTTCTTCTTTCCACTGAAATCATTCCGCTTTGTCTTCGTATCATGGAGACTGGCTCAGAGCTTTCAAAGACGGTGGCCATCTTTATTGTGCAAAAGATTCTGCTAGATGATTTGGGCCTGAACTATATCTGTCAGACGTACGAGCGTTTCTACGCTGTTGGAACGGTGTTGAGCAATATGGTAGCGCAAATCGTTGAAAGTCAAGCCGTCCGACTGCTCAAGCACGTCGTACGTTGCTATTTACGCCTCAGTGACAATCCCCGGGCTCGTGAAGCATTGCGGTCTTGTCTCCCCACGCCTCTTCGAGACGCTACTTTTTCGCAGCTTTTGAAGAACGACCACATGACCAAGCGATGTCTTGCTACACTTCTTCTAAACCTGTCGGATCGTGCTGAAAATTAGCTTGCTGAAGGGAGACTGTGAATGTCTTGCATCCTCCCATATTTGGATACCAAGCTTAATGCGTGTTTGTTGGCCGCTTCAGCCGTCACGTACGCAAGACGTTCATCTTGTTCGAATGTGTCATATGGAAAACATATGCGAAAAAAAAAAACACGCGCATTGTGACATATAATAACAAGCGCTGTATATCTGAGAATGCTTCACCCATGCAACAGCTCGCCTGGCATGATCTGGCTACATTGGGACCTGTGCTACAACTCTACGTGACCTGGTCAATATGTCAACATTGACACATGCGCTATGCTTTGTTTGGGAGCATCCTAGATCTCGTTCGTTTAGCATCGGCTCACTCCATGGTTTGTAAATGCCGCATATGTATGACCACCAGAGTCGCGTCAGCTCATGGGACTATGTGGCTCGTCATCGCCAGCCGCTTGCTGGGCACATATGCGCTGCAATTCAGATTGCAGCTCCATCTCTTGCATATGCTGCCCAGCAAGCTGGCGTTCCACGTGTCGAAGTGAGTCTGTCACGAAAGACTCAATCGCTTCTCGCTCGTCTTTTTCAATGTAGCCCATCACGCTTTTCTGTAGTTGTGCAGCATTCAAAAGATCAAACTGTTGAGCTCGTACATTTTCGAGTACCAGGGACGAGAGATCTATGCGATCGAGCTTTTCTGCTGGTAGCATCTCACGCTCCAAAGGCAACACAGACGCGGCAGAGTGCACGTTTCGAGCTCGACGATCTTTATGGAGCTTAAGCTGCAACACGTCTTTCGGATTCGCTATGCGCCCCGTAAACTCTTGTCCGAACCGGGCAATGTTTCCAAGAGGTAGATGAGTATCATATACCACTCGCAAGCGGACTAGGGGCAGCATAGGAGGCGGTCGCTCAGATGCTGGTAAGTGCTGATGACGCTCGTGCCATCGGGCGTCTGCCTCGGCAATGAGCAATTCCACCTGAACACGGTTAGCAGAGCCAACTTCCAGGAGAGACCAAATGGGGGAGGAAGGGGGGAGGGGCAGGAACACGTACATGCTTGCGAAGCAATTTTGCGACAGCAACACGATCAGCAGGATCGATCTCAGCTTGGCGGATCTCGGCAGGCAGAGACAAGTCTTTCATGACAAAGGGACGCACGGTCTGCAGAGCTATAGGCTCAACGGTGCAGTCCTTCCCTTTCACATGCGCGATTGCGACGCTCTTTGGTACGCACTCACCTGGGGATAGGCTCGTCGCGATGCTGCTGCCGGGCTGTGAGATGACGTAGTTCTTTTCCGTCACAGCTTCAGGCGAAATACGCTGTTCGTGCTCGTGGCCCCAAACGACCAAGTGCAGAGAATCATCGAACATAGATTCGGGCACATACGCCTTTGGGTTGTGTGAGGCCCGGTTCTGATGCAGCACGAGAATTTGGAACCACTCGTCCATAGCTTCGGCGGGTCGATACATATAGACGTGTCTTTCACGCAGTTCATGTGCAATGCGTTCATCTTTGATGTTCCCCATTCCGTACAAAGCAAGCCGCGTAGTGCCCTTGCGCAAAAGTACGGGTCGAAGCGCCATCATGCCTGAGCCAGAGGACGACGACATCGATGCTGGTCTCTTGCGAGAAGCATCTCGACTTGGAAGGGAAACGCGACCAAAATAATTCAGCAGTCCAGCTGCTGACAGGATGTCTAATGCCGACAAACTTCCATCCTGGCCTAGTCCTTGCGGGTCATCGTGATTTCCATGGATCGAGAATACGGGTATACTAACGTTCAGATTGGCATCTTCATAATTTACAAAAGGAAAGGATGTGCCTGAGCGACTTTCGGCGTATGGGTCACTCAGCAGCTCAAGAGCAATAGGATCGTCTCCTAACGTATACTCACGGAGAAGATTCATGGTCCTATACAGGGTGGATCGAGATGGCTTGTTCTCATGGAAGAGATCGCCACCCAAAAGGATCATATCGACCTACCATGTGTGTGAGGACCTAAAGCGCACGTACGTACCTGATTCTGACGAGCGAGCTGAAGAATCTCTTCAAAGGTTCGTAGCGAGTCAGAGCCACGCACTGGATCTCGTTCCATGTATCCAAGATGGGTGTCTGACGCTAGGAGAATTTTCAAGATGTCAGGATCGTCCTCCCGCTGTGCATCAATGAGACCACTCATGCCGCCGAGTGTCGTTGATCAGGGGTGGAGAGGGTGATTGGGAAGGTAGGTGGATGGATTGGCGATCACTGGCAGGAATCTGCCACCCCTTGTTAAAATAGCATGTCAGCTTAAGCGGCGCCACGCGATAATCAGGAACACGAGTCTCTGGTGCAAGTCCGGATGTATCGTCAACATAAAGTTCTCCGTCATGCTATATGCTGAATGTATGTACATTAGTTGAATGGGGACCAGATGACGCGTCCGATCAAGCGGAGCAGATGCATAGGATACGAGCCCCAAGAGAGAATAGCATTGTGCATCGTAATCCGCCCGTTTATACATGCGATCGTTTGCTTGTCTTGCGATATGCCTAACACGCGGAAACGGAAAGGAATCGGTGGTACTCGTGTCTTGGGCAATTCAATCACATGCGTTATATTGTATTGTCCAGGTTCCATGGGACACTGGACTTCCACATGGTTCTCACGAAGCACATCGCACAAATCCATGCGCTCCGCATACAATCGAAGAAATCCAAGGTAGACATTCACGTCGACGTAGCTACCCTGCGCGACACGCCCCGACAGCGATCCAGCGCCATGGAACGTCAGATTCCGGCCCATGACGGGTGGGTCAGGCTGCAGCTCCACCGAGTCTACTCGTACGAGATAACTTTCAGCATCGACATCATCACACCATTCCCATGACCATGCGTCGCTTTGTACTTGGCCCAAAGAATGCAAGTCCTTGCCAAGCGGAATGTCATGCGCACGAGCCTCAGAGACCATTCGGTAGACGATATCATCCATAGGCTCTGCATGAGCATACATAGAATTGTGTGTATCAGTCTTGATCATCCCAGAAATTGGACTGGCCAAGATCTGTGCACTCAAAACAAGCAAGCCCACGACGAGACAGGCGATTCGCATGATCAGCAAGCGGCTCACCAAAGAGCAAGTGCGTGACATGGGGTGGGTAGTAGGCCTTTCTCTAGCGTAGTGGAGGAAATATTGGTTCATCACGAACAACGGTTCCTCCACATTCGTCTTATGGGTGCATGAGGCCCACCCAGATCAAAAACCCAATCAGGACAGGTGGATTCCATAAAAAATGTGGACCCAACCGAGAGGAAAACTTCTTCGTGACGGTAGTACGTGCCACTTCCATCAGAGTCCTTTGAAGGGCGCGTTGACAGAGCCATGAAGCTAGATGCTACAGACGTGCGGTACATCACGCCCGAAGAGTACCGCGTTTTAACAGCCGTGGAGATGGGCTCTAAGAATCACGAGGTTGTGCCGACCACGCTCATCGCACAGATTTCGTCACTACGGCATGCTGGCATCAGTAAACTACTCTCAAATTTACTGAAGCGACGCCTCGTGGCGCGTGTGCAGAACAACGTATATGATGGATTTCGCCTTACGTATGGAGGGTACGACTATCTTGCTGTTCGCGCATTAAGCAAGAGAAAATCCATGTATGCTGTCGGCAACCAGATCGGCGTAGGCAAAGAGAGCGACATCTACCTCGTATCGAACGAGGAAGGCGAGTGTCGGGTGCTAAAAATCCACCGCTTGGGTCGTATCAGTTTCCGAAAAATCAAGGAAAAGCGTGATTACATGGGAAAGCGAAAGAGTGCGAGCTGGATGTACATGAGCCGATTGGCTGCGCAAAAGGAATACGCGTTTATGCAGGTACGTTGACGTTTTCGATCATTATCACGGTACATAATGTTGTACAGAAATGCTAACAAGAAAGATCCTACATGCGCATGGGTTTCCAGTCCCCACGCCATTAGACCAGACTCGACATACCGTGCTAATGAGTTACGAAGACGCATACCCCTTACGGCAGATTGCCGCACTCCCGATTGATCAAGTCCGGCACCTATACTCGGCTCTCATGGCGCTTATTGTGCGCCTTGCACGGGCGGGGCTGATACACGGCGACTTTAATGAATTCAACTTGCTTGTAAAAGAAATTCGGGATGATGAAGACAACACTGATGAGAACGACACGATTCCGAAGCATCAACGTATAGAGCGTGCAGATCAAAGCGATGCGGAAAACGAGTCAGATTTTGGTGCCGAGGATGCAATTGTAGAGCACGGCAAGGGTTTTGCAAGAGTTGTGCAAGGACCCCCTAGAGCGAATGACGATGAAGAAGAAAAAGATGCAGTTGATGTGCCAAAGACGTACTCGGATGAAGACGGAGACGAGGACGAGGACGAGGATGAGGATGAGGACGAGGATATTAGCGACATCTCAGTGGATACGCAACAAGGAATTGATCTGGGTGAAGGCATTCGCGTAGAGCCGGTGTTGATTGACTTTCCTCAAATGGTAAGCATTGAGCACCCGAATGCCGACTACTTCTTCGAGCGTGATGTTGACTGTGTTCGGCGCTTTTTCCGGAAACGTTTCCGCTTCGAATCGGAAGAGTATCCAACCTACTCGCAGGTTATGGAAGCGATGCGGGACGAAAAGGTTGACCGACTGGATGCTCTCACACGTGCTAGTGGATTTGGCAAAAGCTCAGACGCAGATGCGATCCTGGAGATGCACCTCGCAAGTATGCACGTTGACGAGAGTGAGGCCGAAAATAGTGGCGTCGAATGGGATGAGGGCCGTTCTGATGGTGATCATACTCATGACGAAGACGAAGGTCAAGTTGAAGAAGAAGATGAAGAAGAGGAGGAGAGCGATGAGGACGATGTTGATGACGAAGCGGATGTCACTGTTGATTCCGTTAGAGGTATGGGTGCGATAAAGAAAGGGAAAATGGAATCCATAAGACGCAAACATGACATGCAGCCCGGCCAGGTGGACATGTCGTATGTTAGTTCACGCACAGCTGCGTCGCGTGCACAGGCACAGCGCCGATCTTTCAAGCATCATGGACGCAAGTCGCAGGCGACCAAAATAGGCCGGCGGCACGGCGGTGGAAAAGCCAAGCATAATAAGGCCCGCATCGTAGCTGATTCACAGGTTATTTAGCGTCCCAGTGGCACAAGTCAGACAACCGTCGAGTGAGCACGCCTCCATTGCGGAGACGCGACGCGCGAAGGAGGCATAATAGGAGTGGGAATGAAGGGTGGATGTGTGGAGGAGGCAAGCGCCACCACGAGTATGTGCGCACTGGAGCGTTGCCATTGGAGAGAGAGGAAGGGTTATATAGGCACGCAACGTTGGATGAGAAAAAAAAAGGCCAGTGAGCCGTTCTTCGATTCGTGCCCTACGGACGATGTCCGCTCGTCCCCAAGTCGGGCGTGGGACAAGCCGCGCATCGTCTCCCAGCAATACGCTGTATTTTTGGAATGGCAGGCTGCTGATATCAAAAGATGCGCCGTGGGCTATTGGCATCACAGGCACGCTGTTGATTGCAGGTCCAGCATGCTGGATCGCATTCGAAGCACCTTACCTTTCGCAGGGAGTGAGTGTGGCACCTGTCGTTCTTTTCGCCTATTTCTGGATCAATAGCGTCGCAAGCATGCTGAAGACGGCGCTGACAGATCCGGGCATCTTGCCACGAGAATTGGATCCCGAACCGGACTGGCAAGAACCGCCGTCGCCACACATGCCCTTCGATATTGAAGGGCCTATGAGTAGACCAAAAGACCGTTCCATTGCGTTAGAGCGCGTGGACGACGGTGGTGATCCATCGCTTGGCACAATAGCCAGTATACCCAGCGTCTGGTGTGAGACATGTCATGTGTACCGCCCGCCGCGATGTAGCCATTGCCGCTCATGCAACAACTGTGTCGACACACTGGATCATCACTGCATATTCTTGAATGCATGCATTGGGCGGCGAAACTACACGACATTTTATGCGTTTTTGTGCCATACGATGGCCATGTTGCTCGTTGGGATTGTCGGCTGTATACTAAAACTGTATTATATTGCAGCTCCGACAACAGTGGCTCAGGTACGAGCTGACGGGAACAAAACGACGCGTGGGTTCGTCCACGCGCTGAAGAAGACGCCGGAAAGTGCCGTGTTTTTCTTTCTCGCTACGGTATGGTCGATCCCTGTGGTGTGCTTATGGACATATCATACATGGCTTCTGCATCAGAATCGCACCACGGTCGAGCAAATCCGACTCGAGTCTACATCCCGACTATATGACGTTCATCGCCCGTACTCGACTGATCTATTCGACAGTGGTGCGTGTGTACGAGGCATGGCAGCTTGCTCTGCTAAGATTCGGAACGTTGTCGTACCCAAGGAGTTTGCTACGCCACTGACGGCATTCGAGCCGCCGTCTTTGTCGCGCAATCGCACAAGACAGATGCGGCGGACGCGCGCTCCCTTCCAGCACAAAAACCCATCGCGGAACGCGCTCCAAGTGCTGGGCCGCCCAACGTTTACATCCTTCTCCCTTGTCCGGCCACATGGGCTGGCCTTGATGTCATTTCCATCAACATCTGTTCCTGTTCACGAGTTACCGAACGAATCGATTCCTGCGTCCCCTCTGTACGCCCCACCCAATGCCAAGATATCCTAACTCACCTTGCATACACGCCTCCATAGCCACTCGTTTCAATCATGTAATTAAATCCTTATGTGCTAGACGACATCAGCCACACAGCGGCTCGTCAGCCCAGCCCCCTTACAAAACGTCTTCAAGTGCGCCGACGGGCTTGACTGGCTTCTCTTCAGCGCTAATCTCGCGAGAAAATCACCTCGATAGCGTGTGCAGCGTTTGTCACCGGCAGCGTAGATGTCGATGCCGTTCGATGTCGCTCCTGATGTGGATGCATCCACACTGCGAGTTGCCCAGCTGCGCACAATCTTGCAAGCACATGGCGTCGTGATGCCGGGGCATGTACGCAAAGCTGCACTTGTAGCTGCCTTTGAAGAGCATGTGCGGCCTCATCTTGTGAAAGCGGAGAGAATGCATGCTGTACCAGAAACAGCGCCAGTGACGCCAGCAACGCCAGCAACTCACCCATCAGCGGCATCGTCTGCATTGTCTACACAACCAAAGAAAGAAAGCACCCCTCCGTGAATTGGAACGCCAGGTATGCGCTTCGTCTCACAAGAACAACCGGGCGCCTCTTTGAAAGCATCGCCACCGGCCAGCATGGATATCCGATTTTCTGACGAAAACCCATTTCAACGTCCTGCTGTGACCCCCACGCCATCACGGAAAAAAGCCCAGCGTTTATCGACGCCAGTGGCAAAACCCATGACGCCCACATCGTCGGCGAAAGCCAAGTCGACGCCCGTGTCGAAGGCGATGAGCCACATGCCACACACAGCATCTCCATATACCCGCACGCCAGACAAGGTGCGCCAAATAGCCATGGCTGCGTCGCACGAGCTACATGTGCCTGGCCAAGCAACCGAGATGTCTGACAGTGACTCTGCTGACCAATCTGCCGTTGGACCAACACATGGATTCACGCACTTGCCAAAGGAAGATCAGTTACTATCGATCACGCAGCAAATCCGCATACACTGGCGGGCGACACTGGTCCGTTGGACTGCCTGGTTCAGTGTACTTGCATGGATTTGGTTCTGCTGGCAATCGCGATTGGAAGGGTACTGCCTCTCAGGCACACAGCCACCGGTGCCTGAGCGACCCACCAATGTATGGCAAGCGCTGCAGGTGGTCGTCACACCAGTGTGCACGCCATGCCCAGAACATGGGGTTTGTGTCGGCGGCCAACTTGTTGCATGCGATTCGTCTGACTACACGATAGAAGAGCCAGCTTTAGCTCAGATCCCCCTCCTTGCACAGCTCGTGCCCCTAGGATGGCGCGCAAGGCGCTGTGTACCTGACACATACAAGCTCGTGCTGGCATCCGAATTGGCCGATGCTCTCGTCGACTATCTAGCGCACTTCCATGGACAGGTTCGGTGCGGCCGGCAACAGGCACATGAGAATGCACCAGTCGAAGCACCATTGGGTATGTATGCCTTGCCTGAAACCGAAGTGAAGACGCTTCTGCAAGCGCGTACGGTCGACACGGTCGACGCGCATACGTATGACGTTCTATGGCGCATGGTAATCGACGGGCTTCTTGAGCATGCGCACGCCGACATGCAGGCTATTGTGCAAAACAAGGACGCAAGATCAATTCGGCATGGATCGGTCGTTGATCGATGGCTCGTGTCGCCACGCAAGACCATGCCGGTGATATGTCGGCTGCGCTTATACGTACTTGACTGGGCATGGCGCCACCGCCTTGCGCTGTTATGCACGCTCCTTGCTTTCGTGGGCACATTCACTCTCTCGCGCCGTGTGCAGCGTTCACGGATCCGTCAGCATGTGGTATCGACGCATACTCAACGGGTGTTTGAGCAGCTGCAAAAACAGGTGCTTGCTCACATGGCGGCCATGGAGGCGGGCTCGAACCGTGTCGTACCACGTGGCATTCCTGTGCCACATCTCCGCGACACGATCCTGCAAGCGGAGCCCAATCCTCAGGTGCGGCGCCAGCTCTGGCAGCATGTGGCCAAAGTTGTCGAGCGCAATGCAAATGTACGCACACGACAAGCACAGTGGCATGGTGAATGGCAACGTATGTGGGAATGGATGGGCGTTGTGCCTGTGGAACGCGCTGAGATCCGTGGCGGCCAACAATTGGATGAAAGCCGACTTGCCAACTCAGAGCAGCACCACAACGACACAACGACAAATGACATCAACAGCACCGATAGTGCCGACGGCACTAACCACGAGCATGCCGACCATGACGTTCACACGGCGTCCGTGCCTCATGGAAGAAATGCGCGCGCATGGGCCGCACAATGCATCACTTTCTAAGCGTCCCACCCTCCTCACAGAGCGCGCTCGATTTTGATCGTATTTCTCTCTCGAGCTTCCTCCACTATACGTTTATTTGGCCGGAGGCGGCGATGCGCACGCACGCGCCGTCATCGGGCCTTGCATATATCCATCCGCATGTAGCAATGAGTAAGGACACATCCAATCTCGTTAGTGGACCCGACGTTGCAAGTGCACTCTTTATGTGGGCGCCAGGGAATTCTTCCATTGTTCGTACACACACTCTTTCTTCCCCAACTCTTGCTTGCGCGTGTAAGTAGAAGTGCGTACGTGTGAGTGCGTGCATCCGTGCGTGTGGTAAGCAGCAGCAGCAGCAGCGTCACCAGCAGCGGCCTGTTTCTGCTCAGCTCACCAACGACACGATGATAGAGCCGACCTCACCCTCCGTCAAGTCGACAAGATCTGCGCGGTCCATGTCGCCTTCTATGTCGCCACGACGTCAACCTGATCTCCTTCGACTTGTGCAGCACCCAGTTGCGCCTTTGTCGTCAAATGTGGTGGCAGAGCCAGACATGGGTCGTCAGCCTTTGTCACCAGACTTGGCCAAATTTTCTCATCTGCACACAAACACCGAGCCGGGGCCAAGTTCACAAGCAACACCAGCTGGTAGCTCAGACAAGTTGGAACATGTCGAGAAACTCTTGCATGCGTCGCTGGAGCATGATGCACAGCAGCAGCGACTGCACATGGACGCGGGGATGGCAGCGACTGGACTTCCTGATGACATGTCACCCACACAAGCGACAGATCCCTCCAAAGAGAGCAAGCGCGTATGTTTTGATGAGCGCACCTTTTTTCGTCATGAGACCGCACGCCCGTACCATTACGAAACGCGCACGGCTCGACGGCCGAATCTGCACGGGCATATGGCTGAGACGCGGCAGTACATGGACTCGTTCATTCAACAGCTGCAGTCGCAGATTGAAGGAGCCAGTGCACGATGGAACCGAGAGCCAGTGCAGGAGTTGGTTACGTACCAGGCACGCAGCGGCGCTAGCTCGCCGGTCGTCGTGCACCATGCACGTGCAATGAGTCTGTTCCGCCCATGGTTGTGGACGTGGCGCGTGTTGATCGAGTTCCACGCGCCCTGGTTATCTCGAAATACTCGCATGTCCCCCGGGATCTATGGTCAGCTCATGACACGCGCACGAGACATAGTGTCGAATGCGCTGCATGAAACCGAGTCGCTAGCTGGACAGGAGCGAGCCAATGCCGTGCTTCGTTGGTACCCAGCATTTGTACTCAGGGGGATGCACTCGTTGCTCGCCCAATATACCCCTACGAATGACGTCACGCACATCGCTGCGCCGCATCAGCGGTGGGCTTGGGATGTACACGTCGTTACGATAACGATGCCAACCGTCGCTCTATGGCACATGGACGTGGTAGTGGCCACGTGTCTAGAGCTGCTTCTCGTATACACACAGCTCGGATTGAGCCTTCTGCTAGCTATCATGCAAAGAATCCAACGCTAGATGTCCTTTAGTCTTCCATGTCTTCCTCGAGCGACTGAAGCGCCTTGCGAACAGCCTCGTCGCGCAGCGAGGCAGGCACGGCCGTATGCCGGCCATCTGGGCCAATCCACGAGAGCTCAAGCTCAAAGTCCTTGTCCTTGGCATCGTCATGTGCTTTGTAGATGCTGTAGCGCGCTGTCAGTATCCATGCGGAAGTAAAGGGGAGAAAGGGAAGGGCGCGTGAAGGAGGGAAGTGGGCGGAACGATACGTACATGCGCGCGACCTCAATGACGGCCTCTTCCATGGACATCTGGTCAAGTTCAAGTTTCTCGATCTCAGTCTTTGCAAATTGCTTGCCTTTACCTACGGCACAGCCGTGGTAACCCCAAAACATGCCGGACGGCTCCACGAGAAAGAGCTGTGGACCGTGCATTTCGTCGACGCCACCAAGGATCGCAGCGGCGCCAAATGGGCGCACAGATGAGTACAGTGTAAATGCCTGCATGTACAGTGCAATCCGCTCTGCGAGCGACTTGACAGGTGTCTTTTGCTTGTAGTTGTCGAAAAAGTTCGCGGCTTCTTCACGTGCACGCCCAGCCAGGTGCTTGCCATCGGCGGTAAGACCAGCTGACGTCAAGGCGATGTGCTTGTCTACGCCAAAAATTCGCTTGTTCGAACCAGGGACGAGCAGCTTGGAGTGAATCAGGTTCTCGACGCCCAGCACGACGCCATCTTTTGTCCGCACACCGATGGCTGTGCCGGCATTTTCCACCGCTTTGGTCGCATACTCAATTTGGAAGATGCGCCCATCTGGCGAATATGTGCTTGCAGACAGGTCGTAGCCTGTTCCCTGCGACGCCATGGTACTCAAACGACCGTGCCCGGAAAGTGAGTCTGTGTGTCGCTTCGATCGTCCAGAAAGACGGACAACAGAGCTCCACGCGTCGTTGTCGTCGTCCCTTCCTTCCTCCCCTCCTCACCGATCACTTGGCCAGGCGCCACTTGCTCACTCGGCCGAGTGAACCTCGCTTCGTGTTTCGCTCGTGTGGATGTGTGCGGCGGCCCTTGTTATCGACGTCCTTCGCTCGGCAGACTTAGAGAGCTCTGTGACGTCCCTCTCTCTCCCTCACGGCAGCCTCTGGAAGCAGACGCTGTGTCGTTGCGAGCGCGTTTTCGAACGACATAGCTGGTCTTTCTCTCTCTTTCGTGAGCGTGTGTGTTTGAGCGCGTGATCTTGCAAGCGCTTGAGTTTTGTGGCACCACTAGCTACACGTGCTCGCATTACGATGACACACTTGTTACCACCCCAGCTCCTGCGCCTCTTTGCTCCTCGGCCGCCGCCTGAATACCTGCGCCCGTTGCCGGGAGACAAAGATCCCAATGCCCGGCCAGCTCCCCGCACCGCAAAGCAGGTTGAGCAGCGCAAGATTCGACCCTTGGAGGGCATGGCGGCGTTTCTCGAACGAGCAAGACAAGAGATCAGCCAACATCCCACCGACGCTGCTGATGAGACAGATGCGATCGTCACACAGACGGAAGTGCGTCGTGAAGAGCGCGCAAAGGAACGCGCAGATACGCGCCAGCGTATGTTAGACACGTACCGGCCCCATGAAAATACCCATGCTGCAGGCGACCCATACAGAACCCTGTTTGTCGCGCGCCTGTCGTACGATACCACGGAGCGCGAGTTGGCGCGTGAGTTTGAGCGGTACGGACGCATTGAAGACATCCATCTAGTGCGTGGACCTGACGGCAAGAGCCGTGGATATGCGTTTCTCCTCTTTGATCGAGAACGCGATCAACGCAGTACGTATTTCAACTTGCCTTTTTTTTGTTTCACCTGGTGCATGGACTTACCTGTAGCTGCATATGCACGGTCAGAAGGTGTGCGTATTGATGGACGCCGCATCCTTGTCGATGTCGAGCGCGGCCGCACAGTGCCTGACTGGAAGCCAGCAAGGCTCGGTGGTGGCTTGGGCGGCCAATCGCGCAAGCCGAAACAAAAAGTCCGGCCTGATTCTTTCCGTGGCGTTGTGGGTGGTCGTGGTGGATTTGGCCCTGCCGGCGGCGGCGGCGGCGGCGGCCGTGGTGGTGGCTTCCGTGGTGGACGTGGCGGGTTTCGAGGTGGTGGCCGTGGCGGCGCGGGCGGTGGATTCCGCGACCGCGGAAGCAGCTTCCGTGATCGCGGCGGCGACCGCTTCAGTCGGCCTCGCGATCATAGCTACCGCGATCGAGATGGACTCCATGATGCATCTGGATCTTTATCGTACGGCGCACCGGGTCCTGCACGTTCTTACGAAGATCGCGCGCCAAAGCGTATGCGCTACTAGGCTAGATCTTCTTGTTTTAATTTTTTTTTTCCTTTTAGATGTTTCATGCATCTACTATTTGTATCGGTAGAACTCTTTTCTAACTATCTTATCCGTAACTTCGCCCTCAATGCAAAGACCAGCAACATGTCAGTGTGAAGGGACTTGATAGAAACATCAGCATACTTCTGACAATTCACCGTATAGTTAAAATTAGCTGAGAATTTCATCGGTCAAGACATAAATAAACCCATGTCGGACGAACGGCACGTCTAGAGCCAGTGCGAATTTCGAAAACATATTCGAAGCCCGATAATTTAACACTCGTTCCTCTTCCTGTCCCCGCCCACCCTCTCATCCCCCCTTCCCATCTCCCAGGCCGCCTGCACGCTGGGATGACCAAAGCAAGCGATTCCGATGCGTCTATAGTCGGCGCAAGGAGTCCATACCATCGAATTCGCTCGTCGACACGCGTAAATTCCCAGGGCATTCCACTCGTGCCAACCCGCGGCGCACATGTACTGCCAGGCGACAGCGACCATTACGACGATGAAGCGAGCTCAGAAACGCTCATCCAGGCACGTCCTCGTGGTCAGCATGGGCCCACGCATGCACTACACCACATGGACGTGGACTCTGAAGATACATCATTCATTCAAGGCAAGCGGCGCACGCGCGGCTCAAGTCGCACGCGCTCCGTGCCGGCGACGTCGCGTCCATCGCCAGCCCCTACATCGATCATCCGACCCTTGTTGGAATGCGCATTGTTTGTTACTGCATGGATGGTCGTGCTTGGACGTCTCTTGCAAAGTGCGCCGGACGTACGGGACAAGGCATTCGAGATGCTGGTTGTGGGCATGGTCCTACTTGTTTGTTTTTTCCTACACCTACAACACGCATGTACCATCTGGGTGACGCGCGTGACATACTTACGAAAAGCCGATCCAAGCGATCCCTTGTACGTGTTTCTTCTGCCTTTGGTCGCATGTGCGCAGCTACTGGACGTCGCTCCCACCACGCAGCCACCAGGCCCCCTGGCCCCACCACGCATGGGCCTGGGCATGAAGGGAGCTTGGCGTGTCGAGCGATTGCCTGAGCAGACTGATCCTGTGCAAGGACGCAGCACGTTGCTTGATCTGCATGTACTGTGCGCGCTGATCCTTGGTATCCATATATGTGTTTCGTCGTGTGTGCGAGCGTACTGCAAGCGCCGCGCACATCACTGGAAGAGCCTGCCGCCAGGCAAATCCTTCCTCATCTTCCATGCTTTTGCATTGATCCTCAGCAGTGTCTGCATGAGTGTGCAGATCGTATGCCGTGCGACGGGTCATGCCCATTGGCTGCTAGCAAGCATGCCCACATGGATGACATTCACGACTGCACTCCTATTCCAGAATCAGCTGTATATGGTGACGCGCGTAGCGCATCAGAACTGTACGTTGGGCGAGCTCAGTATCATCTGTGCTGTTGGCACAGCCTTGTTCCACGAAGCTGTGATTGTCACTATGGCCCGTCTTATGCCACCGTACGCGAAGTATTTCTTCCGTGAGCCATCGGCCATTATGTACTGTCAGCTGGCTCTTATTGTCGGTATGTTCCTAATAGGTTATGTCTTGAGCCCGTTGCTTGTCCTATCGCGCAACTTGGCCCAGCGACCGACGCATCGCCTGCGCTGGCCGCTGAAGCGCAACTTGCATCGCCGACTCCTCGCACTCGCATTCTTTGTCTTTTCGCTTGCTCTTGTGCTAGGTGTGCTAGCCCCATGGCTTGGTTGGCAGCTGCGCAAGCGCAGTGCCTGGTTCTACTTGGCACGGTTCATGCTGCAAGGACCGTACTGGTGGTTCCGCTTCGCACTTCTTGCGTACTGGGGCGCGCTATGCAACATTGCGTTGCTGAGCATCCAGCTCATGGTCAATCGCATGTGGCAATATGCAACGGTGGGAGATCAGGTCAAGAAACAGCCTCGATATCGGCCCAACAGTGGAAGCGGCACTAGCAATGCGAGCGGCGTTGCCAGTGGCATTAGCAGCGTTGGTAGTAGTGCTATCGGCGGCAGCGGCGCCGGCGCTGGCAGCAGCAATGGGCGCGTCTCCCAAATGTCCATGCATGGACGCACTGCACTCACTGCGACTGAGCGTGCTAGTACGCTGGCTGCAACGCAGTTTTCAGAGCGTGGTGAGCAGGAGGAGAGCACGTCTCTTGGACCACGTGTCGCTGTGAGTGTCAATGGGCGACGAAAGTTCTTCCATGCACTAGCTGTCCTACTATTTGTGCCGGGCATTGCATGGGATCCGGCGTTCATGCACCTTGCATTCAGTGGAGCGCTGGCTGTATTTGTTCTCTGTGAATATCTGCGGTACTGTGCCGTGTACCCTGTGGGAGCGACGCTGCACTTCTTCTTGAGTCAGTTCCTCGACAGCAAAGACAGTGGGCTGGTGATCCTGAGCCATGGATACCTCTTGTCTGGCTGCGCGGCAGGACTGTGGGTCGAGAGTCAGAGTCGCATCACACAACAGCTGGGCGTCCTAGCGCTGGGCGTCGGCGACGCTGTCGCGTCCATTGTTGGCCGGCAGTACGGACGTATCCATTGGCCACTCTCCAATAAGACAGTCGAAGGCACGTTTGGCTTTGTCGCGAGCATGATAACATCTGTTACATTCCTGCGTATATTTGGCCTTGTCGAGGCATTCCGCATGGTTCCCTTTACCGTGGTCATGGTCTTGCTCGCAATGATTGAGGGCTTGTCTGAGCAGAATGATAATATTGTGCTGCCACTGAGTGGCATTTTCCTTACGTCCATGATCCCCCTTGGCTCTTCGTAAAATACCTCGGACCCATTCATCCTCTTACGATAGACCTTTGAACCATGCCGTGTATGCCTGCTCAACGTCAAACAACATTTCGCGCGCTTGCGATTCATCCACCTCTTCACTCGCACTGAGTCGATTTAACCGAATGAGCCTGTATATGGTGTGTGAGTCGATGGTCACACATCGAGCAGCTGCATGTGCCTACGCACCATTCAAGAAGCTTCTCACGCGACTCGCCCGAGTTCGTGCCTGCTTTCGTGTATGCACTCAGCACATCACTCAATAGAGGGTGCAGCTGATCTTTCGCTCGCATTTGGAGCTTGAGCGCGTCCATCAATGTGATAAAGTTTTGCGTTGTCTCGGCGACAATTTGCGCCCCTACGCCCTGAGATGCTGGGCCCGTAGTTTCATTACCTCCGTGCTCGATCGTCGCAGGAATGCCAAGTGCGAGTCGGTGTGCTGCCGCTGGGTGATCCATATGGAAGTGCTGCATAAATGCATGCACATCGTGGAACCGATAGGCAGGAGGCTGACTTGGGTCCGTGATCAGCTTGATCACAGTCTTATACTGCCCCAAGAGTCGCGAGCATTGCGTCGCGTATGCTTCTTCATGCACCGCCCCACGCACATAAGCACGTTCCAAGTAGTCCAGGCATGTGATGAGACTGAACAAGGTCGCCATCGTCTCGTACCGCTCGCGATCCTGACTTGTATGGTATAATTTTTGTTCCTGTCATTAGACACGCAAACTCGGAACTGCATTCCCTCACGTACTTCATATACGTTCATGCCGATCCTTTGCCAGATTCGTGCTGCAAATAGTGCCGCTCACACTTTTCGCACAACGCCTTCAGACGCAGCGCGTGAATCTCGTGCCACGCAAGCGCTTATCCGAAAGTCGATACGTGCGTGTGTCATGTCTTGATCTGTGTGATAAAAGCGTGGAGATGACCACGTGGACTTGTGGTGGCGGACACGCGACTACGCATTGTACTAGACACGCTTAAATCCTTCTACACCCTCCATTGTTTCGCAACGGACGTCATCAACATCGATTACCACCATGTCCTGGGACCCGCAGTCCGTGGTTTCGTCTAACAGTCCAAAGCACATGTTGCTTGACGTGCGAAATACCTCTTTTCATGCAAATGCACTCGTAGAGGCTGATACTTCCATGACAGTGGAAGATGTCAAGCGCAAAATTTCTGAGCACGTGCGCCATACCAAGTGCGCTGCCGACGGATGGCCTCAACCCCATGGGATCCGATGTATTTATCACGGTTCAATCCTTTCTAATGATTCAAAGCTTGAGGTACTTCAGAAGGGTGAATTACAACCCGTGGTCATTCATATCGTCGTGCAGCCAGAGGCCTGGACACCATATTCGCCTCCTGAGCTGCCTTCATCTTCGACCGTGCAACATGACGCAAAGAACCGTGCACCTCCCTTGTCTTTATCTTTGCCTTCATCTTCCTCATCCTCTTCCTCCTCCTCGACCGATGCCTCCTCTTCACCATTTCCTCCAAAACCAACAACTTCACCGCTCACGCATACTCCAGCATCTGCACGTATGTCGCAGCTAACACACCCTGATCCATGTATGCAGCGGCTCATGGAGCTTCCCAGGCACGAGCATAAGAGCATGCTATTGGCGCTGTACATTACATACGCATCGTACTGCACGTTCATGCACAAGATACAGCAAACATTGGACCCGAGCGCCGAGGCCAGGCTCCCGATCGAGGTACACGCGGGTGATCATGCCTCAATGCTGCGTACAGACGCACAGATGCAGACTGAAGCAATCAAAATAGTGGACTCGTATGTCATGCAGTGGACATCCCTCTTTGCCGAATGTGATCGAGCCTGCCAGAACGACGCGCACACAACTCAACAACATTATGAACCCGTATGGATAGAGGGTCTTCCTTTCTTACTGTGCACGAACAAACCGATACCACCGCGCTCCGTGATGGAGCTTCTTTCGACATTGGACAAGCGGATCCATGCACTCATGAAACTGTATGTTCAGTTCTATGCCTATAGTGTTGAGCAGGGAACTGCGGTATCGAGTGCGACACGCGCGTCCTCTGAATCCGAACTAGCGCACCCGCCGCGGCAACAACAGCAGCAACAACAGCAACAAGCCCGGATCACATATGAAGACTGGATGTCGTTAGCTCGCTACCTTCTGAGCTTGACTTGGCGCATTGGCATGACCGTACTCATGTTTTTTCTTGACTACGTCGTACTATACCCACGTATCATGGGCGCCTTGTTCGTCGCTTTCCTATCTATTGCAGGCCTTTTTCATATGAAGCGCCGGCTCTCTGAGCGGGCGCCCACGGAGCCACTTGCACCAACACCCTCGGCCGCACCACGAGCGACTGCCACTGCCACTCCTAGTGACACGGTGCAAGAGACATCGTCTTCACGTCTTGGGCCTATTGCATCACAGGAGCCGGTGGTGCACACTACCATCCTGGAGCTGCCACGCCTCCCACGGCGCACTCCCACAGCGCCTGTGTACAAGCTCGAGCACTGGCTCCAGCGCATCGCATGGTTTGGCCTCGAAGAGGAAGAAGTAGCTATCGGCTTTGATCACGTGTCGCCCACGGAGCCGTTGCGGGTTACCTGGGAGCCATGTGCGTGGCCACCGCGACACGCGCAGTCACGCCCGTCAGCAGGCGTTCGCATTGCATCATCCGTCCCGGCACTGGAGTATGCTTGGAAATTGATATACGTATGCCTGGTGACGTTTGAGCCAGAAATCGACAAGCTGCGTCATGATGCAATCGGACTGCGAAAGGATGCTATCTGCTCACTCGCTCGAAAGTGGGAGCAGCTGCATGAGCAGGAACCTAGCGCTGTCGAATCTTTCAAGCAGAATCGCCCGGCTATTTTGGATCATCCTTATGCACAGCACCTGCTTGCAGCTGAAGCACAGAGGACGACCTAGCTAGATGCAGCATCGTTTGCACGTCGCCTGCCTCTCGTAGTGCATCGTGCAGGGCACGCGTCTCACGGCTGGGTGGCAAGCCTCGCATCATGGATTGGATGTGCTGCTGAACGCACGACATGGGTGCATCAATAGGGTATCGTTCACACATGCTCAAGTATGTCACGATCGGTGACCCAGACCATTGGCACTGCGAGTCGGACAAGGCACACTGAGCTGGATAGTGCTGATGATGAGAACAAGCCGCTGAGGGCGCAAAAAGATCAGGATTGACTAGCAACGGCTCGCCGACCATGACTCCATCCGCATGTGTATACGCCATGTTCGTGGGGATGTCGGCCCATGAGCGCACATTGCCATTGCTTAGCACGCGTGTGCGTCGTTCTGCACCTAGAGCATCGACCAAGCCACGTACATGTTCAAGTTTAGCCATACCAGCACGACGTCGATTCGGCGCTACATGCCGAGCGTGCAAAGTGATAACCGATGAGCCTGCAAGCGCAAGTCGTCGCCCAAGCTCGTACGTATCGGATGCCGTATCGCACAGCCGGATTTTTGTCGTGATAGGCACGTCACAACACTTGCATAAAGCTTGTACGATTCGTTCGAGTAAGGGCCATTCACGTCGCTTTAGTAGATAACCGCCATAATGACCGTCACGCGCTCGGGCTTGTGGGCAGCCAAGGTTCAAATCTATTGCATCAGCGATAGGTAGGAAACGCCGTGCCGCTTGAACGAATTGCTCGGGATCATCGCCAGCCAGTTGAACGATTTGAGGCGCTCTTTCCCCAGTTACAATATCGCAATTCTCTCGAGCTGCACGTCCCATTTCCAGCGCGCGCAGTGCCTTTTCATATGTTTCATTGTGATATAAGATATCTTCTGTATGGTACATTTGCCTATGCACATAAGAGCGCGCATGTAACGTACGTCCACGTCGCTGTGGCTCCATACTGGACAGCAGTGAGACGAAAAGCCAGATCCGACTGCCCGACCATAGGTGCAGCTACGTAGCTGTACCACGAGCGCGACCCCGCGGCTTCGCTCGCATCTGTCATCCTGGGGTATGGTTCCAACGCTTTTGTCCGCCCGCGTGCTATGAAGGGCGTCCTAACAGCGGTCGGCACAGCGTCATGTCAGAGCCTCATTCCCACTGTGTGAGATAGATCACGTGATACTCCGCATCAACACGAGAAGGGCGCGTCACCCATTTCACTCGAAAGTCGCAAGCCACGCGAGCACAAAGTGTTGTTGTTGTTATTTCCTTATGCCGTCGCCATTGCGGGCGCGCTCGTCGCTACCAGAGCTCGGCAAGGAAAACGTGCCACCATTGGTACGCAAATCACCACGGAAGCAAGATGGGTTGAAGCGAAAGAAAGCCAAAAGCTTTGGTGGTGGCGCAAGTGGCGGTACCGTGGGGGGTGTGTCGCCCAAGTCCAAGGAGCGTGCGGCGCCAAGAAAAAGCGCCATTCGTGCAACACCTCAAGTGTTCCAAAGCCCTTCTAATCTCGAGCCAAATCCTGAACACGAACGCATTCGCATGCCAGGTCAAGACATGCAAAACGTTGTCGCGAAAACAGAGCAAGACGGCTTGAATGACCTTTTGGACGAGCGACTTCGTTCGCCAGGACTTCCCAACCCCTTTACGGCCTTGTTCCGACCATCGAGCGCGTCACCCGCCAAAAATGAAGCACACACAATATCTGTACCAGCCAAACAGCCTATGGAGGCCGATCGAAAGCGCCGTCGCGTCACTTTTAGCGCATATCAGGAACAAACGTACGTACGTTCTTACATGTAGGAACTTACTTTTTTTTCAGGGACTTTGAACAGGATGAGCCCACGATGAGCATTCGTCCTGCGCAGGTACACGACCGTAATGCGCTTGTTGAGCGTGGATCGCCGGTACCGAATGCATCATCATCATCGCCTACTCAGGCCATGTCGTCGTCGTCGGATATGGACGACAGTGAGGTCTCTATGAGTCTCGATTCAGACCAAAGTGGCATGGAAATGACAACAACATGGAACATGCGTGGAATTCAAGAACAAGAACAGGAACAAGAACAGGAACTGGAGCTATATGACCATCAGGATTTCAAAGACGAGAGTGCGGGCGAAGAGTCAGTGGACATGGAGCTGACTGGACGATTTAGTGTGGTAAACGATAGCACTGCACGGGATACTAGTATGTTGCTCAATACTTCCCACGTATCATCGATCAACATGTCTACATCGCCTCGCAAGCCTCATGCGTCGCCCGAAAAGCACGGCATCGCACCTCCTCACAAGTCGGTTGTGTCCCCCCTCAAGACTCTCCCATCCCCCTACAATCCCTTTAGTATATCTCATCAATCGATCCTCTCGGCCAAACAGCCCGACGCATCTCCAAGCAAGAGCCGCCCCGCTCTCAACGCTCCTCGAGCATCATCCCTCAAGTCGCTATCACCACCGCCTATCGCGCCTCGCTCACCTCTTAGCAAGACGCGCCCGTCGCTTGGCACTCCTCAGGTCTCATTCAACAAGTCTAGTGCCTCACCGAGAAAGCCGCGCTCTTCCATGGGTAGTGACACTACGCAAACTATGGATCTCACTATGGCATTTTCGCCTGCTAGTGATGCGAGCGAGTCCTCCGACACGACGCTGGATAGTGACGCAGAGCGCTCGGCGATGGAAATGACAGAAATGTGGGGTCGCTTTGCCGAGGATGCGACACGGAAACGTGAGGCTGCTGAGGCTGCTGAGGCTGCTGCTGCGGAGGCGGCGGCAGCCGCAGCCGCAGCCAAAGCAATGACTGCTGCTACTGTAGCCGCTCCTCCTCCTGTGGTTTCCGTGCCTCGTTCACCATCACCGACGTCGCCCAAACGCTCTCCTGTGCGTCGACAGACCATGTTTCTCTCGCCAGATCGATCGGCTCGCACGGGCTCAGCTGGCAGTACGCCGAAGGCTGAGAAGCGTGCGGCTTCTATACCCCCTGCATGGGAGTCGATGCCCAGCACACCCAGCACACCAACGAGATTCCGACAATCACTACGCGGAGGCGTTCCTTCTCCGTCGTATCAGCACTCACCACCGCGCCGTGCGCTTACGACACCCCCGATCGGCAGTCCTGCGCGCTCTGCAGCGACAGACAGGGACATGTCTCCCACACCCTTATCGCCGCCCATACGCGGTGCCGCACAATTCCGGATGTCGGACGCCTATTCGCAGCAAGCTGCTTGGCCGCGATCGCCGTTCATTCATTCGTTGCTTCGGCAGCGCGGTGGGCGTATGTCGCAATCGAACGTGTCGCCGCGTTCAGACGGCGATCTCACAGATCGAGACGAGGAGACGTCGTTCCACATGCAACTGGCGGACTTTCTGAGCGTGATCGGTCTCAAGTTCCATGAGGACATGACCGCATCACGCACACATGCAGAGCGACCAAGAGAAGCAGCAGCGGCAGGCGGAACGATGCATCCTACAACCGCTTTGCAGTATGCAAAAATGGCTGGCGCAGCGGCACCGATGCTTCAAGCCTTGCGCAATGCATGTCAAGAACTAAAGCAGCATGTGGAAGACGGGCGTGTGCGACTGCATGCGATGGAGCAGGACTTTTATGCCCGACCACCTGCCTTCGTCCAGGAGTGGGGCCAGCTGGAGGACGACGACATGCGACGGAGTATGAAAGGCCAGCTAAACGTCCACAAGCAAGCAGCGCGAGCCGCTGCGATGCACGACTATTACGGCTGGCGCACAGATATGCAGTATGACGATGACATGGTGCTCGCACTGGCACAGCATCGTGATGCATTGCGGGCTGACCAAGAGCGTGTTCTCGGCAAGCGCGCGACGTTGGAGGATGAGCTTCTTCCAACTTTAAGAGAACGACACGCAGAGCTCAAGCAACGCGTCGACGAGGCTCGCGCACGACAAGAAGCAATTCGACAATGCGATCCAGAAGAGCTCAAGCAGTTGCATGCATCCATTGATGAGCAAGACCATGTGTTGCAAACGATGCGTGCAAAACAGCGCGACGTTGCCGATCAACTAGCTCGCGTGCGATCGAGAGTTGATGAGTCCTACGCCAAGCGCGAACAAACGGAAGAACTCATTCGTGCTGCACGTGTCGTGAGTGACCAGATTCATGGATGCACGCCAGGGGAGGCCGTTCGTCTTGGCCGACGCATCCGGCAGCTAGAAACCCTCTTACAATGGTCGCTGACAAACAAGACCTCAACATTACTGCAGCTCGTATTTGCACGCACACTAAACGTGGCTATTGAGCTCGACGGGCGCCGTGGTGGCCATAGTGGTACAGTGAAGCGCGTCGCCATATCGCCAGCGCGGCCCGTGGAAGCGTCACCTATGCACATGGCAGCCATCTGCGTAATCCGCTCGCATTTAGAAGCACACACGCCTGCTTGTGTGCCGGATGTGCTACGAACGACCGCACGGCTCTGGCACGTATACTTGCAGGCACGCGCTCAGGTCGATCGATTGCGCCTGCATGTGCCTGTCCTAGTGACACCGAGCCGGGACGATGTGCATGACACAGCACTTGACGTTGTTGCACCCGTGCTGTTGGAGCATGCACAAGCCAAGGTTCATGTTCACGTCGACATGGACCTGGCGCTGACCTCGCCGATCACACCTGAACATGTGCATGTGGAACTTGTGTATGGCCACATGGACGTCAATACCATGACGCACATGATTCGAAGTGCCCTTATCAAGGACCCCCGCTCGCCAAATGCACTTGTTTATGCCATCACGAATGCGCAGACTGTGATGGACGCCTAGGCCGGCGGCTGTGGACGAGATGATATGACACGACACGATCCATGATACGAAATAGCGGCGAAGCCGGTCCAATTGCACCTACATATTCATTAGTCAGTAAGTGATTCGGCTTTCCAGTGTGCCTGTAATCAATCAGAAAGAGAAATTTTCATTTTTTTTTTGGAAAAGTCATGCGAGAGATGCATAAGAAACTCGCAATAACAGATAGGTGGACCAACAACGAGCGACCCACGACGACAGCACAAAGGGTACTTCAACCCCGACCAACATGGACCTGTTTAGTGCGCTCACGGCAGGGGGGACACGCTTCGATAAGAAGCGGTTCTCACGAGACATATCACTGTTCCAAGAATCGCGCAAGCGCGATGAGAACGAACATGCCCGTGCGCCTGAGCAAAGTGCTGGAGCGGCTCTCCCAGCTTCGTTGGACTTTTTTGGGAGTCACAAGGACGAGCGTGCAGTGGCTGAGGCTGAGGCAGGAGCAGCAGAGGATGCTTCGAAGCATAGACAGCGCCTAACAACGCAAAACAACCTACCGCTTCAGCGCTCAGAGCTACCTGCTTTCCTCCGGGAACGCCAGCTCAAACTCACAGGAACCGATGTCCCGCTTCCTCTCAAAACTTGGCATGATCTTGAGACACGCTGGCACATCGAGCCATGGCTATACAAGAACCTTTTGAAAGGGCCCTGGAAAGAGCCAACGCCTATCCAGTGTGGCGCGATGAGTGTCATGCTTGATCGACGTGACCTGCTGGCAGGTGCGCCGACAGGCTCAGGAAAGACTTTAGCATTCGTGCTACCCACACTGCAGCTGCTCAAGCGGCACCAGAAGCATGGATTCCGCGCAGTGATCGTAAGCCCCACCCGTGAGCTTGCACAACAGATTTTCAGTCATCTGCAGCTTCTGGCCGACGGGGAGGCATTTCGCACTTGCCTACTAACAAATGTGACAAAAGCCACAAGTGACTCAATCAAGAAGAAGAAGTTCGATATCCTCATTACGACGCCATTGCGTCTTGTGCACTCGATTGAGCATGAGGAGTTAGACCTGAGCCAGGTGGAATTGCTTGTGTTAGACGAGGCGGACCGTTTGTTGGAGCTGGGATTCCTCGAGCAGACAGACGCAATCCTCGCTGCTTGCACGAATCCAAGTTTGCGCAAAGCTCTTTTCAGTGCCACACTTCCAGCAGGCGTGGAAGAACTCGCTAAGACATTCATGGTGGATGAATGCCGTGTGCTCGTGGGACAAAAGGATAGTGCTACCGCCACCATTGAACAACGCCTCGAGTTCACAGGCTCGGAGGATGGAAAACTGCATGCACTGCGAGCCCTGATCCAGGCAGGAGGCATGCAGCCACCGGTCCTTCTCTTCGTGCAGTCAATCCAGCGCGCACGCGAACTGTTTCATGAGCTCGTGTACGATGGCTTGCACGTGGACGTCATCCACAGTGAGCGGCCCAAAGCACAGCGAGAAGCTGTGATTCAAGCATTTCGACGCGGTGATATCTGGCTTCTTATTTGTACAGAACTCATGGCCCGCGGTATTGACTTTCATGGCGTCAACCTGGTTATCAATTACGACTTTCCCCAGACAGTACAGAGCTATATTCACCGGATTGGGCGTACGGGCCGTGCCGGCAAGCAAGGAAAGGCTATCACGTACTTTACAAAGGACGATGCCCCCTACCTGAAATCTGTCGTAAATGTAATGCGGCAGTCAGGCTGTGATGTGCCAGAGTGGATGCTCAAACTTCCAAAGCCGTCCAAAATGCTGAAGAAGCAGCTGCGAAAGAAGCCCGTCCAACGTAAGGACGTGCGTGCAGCATCAGGCAGCACATCTTTTGGTCGGCGTCTTGCGAATCGGCAGCGTGATATGGTCCAGGCGAGCAAGCGACGGCAAAAATCCAAGCCCCAGGCTAAGAGTCCAATGCCCCCGTCGTAGCGTCTGAAATACCCTCGGCAGATGCCGCTCCAACACCCAGTGTCTCGCGTGCTACACGTACAGCCCATTCAAGCCGTGTGAGAACGCATGCCTCGGTCTCGCCCAGCAAGTTGACCAGTGCTTCGCGTTGCATGTGCATATGGCAAAATACCAACAGTCCCTGTGCCAGTTTTGGCTGGCCGACTGTGCCCTTGACAAGTACCTGCTCGACTCGCTCTTGCTCCAGCTTGGTTGGTGAACGCGCCAAAGCCTCTCGCGCTCTTGGTGTGAGGAGTGGCACTTTGCTTTGCACGATCAGGAACGTATGAAGCAACAGGTGCTGGAGAAAAAGAGTCGCTGGCGCATGGATGGCGGTGAAGTCGACCGTCTTGAGTACCACCAGACTCAGGCTGCCTTTGGCCAGCCAGAAAGCATACGCTCGTGCTGTGTGGATGAGTTTGCGCATGCGATCAGGCTCGTCAAGCATAGTAGTGTAATCGATGCCATGAACGCCATCGTCATCGCCCTCGTCGTGAACCACTTTCTGACCACCCACATGCTTTTCGCCCAGCTCACGGAAGTAGTCCCATAGCACGTATTGCATCGTGACACGCATACCGACTTGGTCTTGCGCAAGCTGTTGGCCAATCAACGCATAGTATGGATTGTATGCGCGCTCCTACGCATAAAGTGTAAGTACATGAACCAAACAAAAAAATGAATGAATGAATGAATAGGTCGTGATACACGCATACGTACATTTGAAAGGCAGTGCACTAGAACACGAATCACTTCGCGACGTTGCACGTCATTTAGTTTGAGCTGCATGAGGTTGTGTGCTGCATCCATATAATCCAGACTGGACATAAGGGTCGAAAACACCATTCGTCGAGCGTCAGTATTCATACCTTGCGTTCGTGCGAGGCGCGTAAGATCTATCGTCGACTCATCGTCAGATGCGTCGAGATCAACGCCCTGAGACTTAGGAGCTGCTGCTGCCGCCGCGGTGGATGGAATAGGTACCCCTGCTACCGCATCTGGTGCTGGCCCAGAGTCATCTTTGCCAGTCCACGCAGCTCCAACAAGCCACCAACGGCCACGTTTCTCAGCGTCTTGCAAGTCCTGCAATCCCACCTGAAGCGCGGAATGCGCGCGTACAGTCCGTTTGCGTTCCAGAGAGGATACGTATTTTGACAAGCGCTGCAAACTTTCAGCTGTAGCCGACGATTCACGGCCCAGATGCCGACCCTTCTGTCGAAGATGCGCTAGTGACTCGAGCATGAAGCGCGCACGACTCGACTGTGCGACAGTGGCAGCGGAGGCGGGCGCATCTCGCATACATTGCTGCGTGAGTTCGACAATGGCTTTGAGTGACTCTCCATCGGCATGACGGAGCTGTTGTCCGCTGCTTTGTACGATCCGCAAGAGAAGCTCAATATCTATCTCTGTGATGGGCTTCTGCTCATCAATGCCAGTTACCATGTGTAGAAAACTCTGCCCGAGAAGCAAGCGCACCATGTCATAAAGGATGATCGCAGAAAGCATTTTGAGGTTGAATAAGTGGCAAAGAAGCATGATCAGGTTTGCACACTCACGGCTCCAAGCCGACAAAGATTCATCGCCTTGCTCTGTACTGTTGGATCTTGCCATCATTTGACTGTATGAGGTAAGAAAGCGCGATACACAAGATTGCAGTACATTCGCACCAAACTCTGCACCAACAAGGCGGTGCAGAGAGGTGATGAGTGCAGCATATAATACAACAATGCTCTCGCTCAGGTTTGTTCGCGCTGCTATTGTATCGAGACAAAGCTCCGTGATCGTTGATGTTACATCACTTCGTGCAAATATACGGTACAGTCCTTCGAGCTCCGAGACAATGGTATCAAGATTGCCCTCGGCTAGCCTGTTCAGCTGGCCATTGACATGGCGTCGTAGCTTTTGCTGCTCGACTGATAGTGATTCGCTTTTATTGACTTGGTGCCGAAGTGCAGGCGGTACATACTTGGATTTAGTACTGGCTTGTGAAGATGCCGCCTGAACATTTTTCGGGCGTTCGTCCAAGTGGCTCTTTACTTGCTCGTCATCTGCACGGATGTCTTCGTTCTCCATCTCTTCCTCCTCAGCATCTTCCACTTTTTCATCGTCCTCTTCCTCTTCTTTATCTCCTGTGATCTCTTCTTCATTCTCTGCTTCGCTATCTTCATCGACATTGGCGTCTGAGTCAAGCCCAGCTAGATCGGCATGGTCATCTTCATCTTCATCATACATGCCAGGATGAAACTGATCAAGATCATCTAGTAAATCATCCACATCATCTCCTTCGATATGGTGCTTTCGCTTACGTCCATATAGCTGATGTTCGAGCCAAGCAATCTCATCTTCTTCTTGCTGCTCTGCCATCGAAAGAGCTCGCGTGGGCTTTCGCGCAGACTCTCGTGTGGACGTATCGCCATGCTCTCGCATCATGAGTTCCAGTTTCGTAGGCGCCTTCGTCGAAGATGCAGTTAGTTTTGACGACGACGCCATTTGCCCGGTAAAAGGGTCCATGACCACACGTGTAGCCGAAGGGGCAGATCCCTCAAAGGCTTGTACCGGTTTTGAAGTCTTTGTTGGACGCGTAGAAGACGTCACGTCCATATGAGTCTTTTCTACAGTCTTGGATGCAGGTGGTGCAAGCGGCACTGATTTGGGCTTCGGCGGTCGAGACGCATGTTTGGATTGACGCTTTTCTTTGCGGGCAGCTTTGCGTGTGCTTATGGAATTAAGTCGCGGTTTCTTCGCATGTCGATGAGAACGATGGTTCGCTTCATCAATCCCTAATTCCTCTCTGAGAGCCGCGGGTAGTCGCGTCGTCGAGCGCGCTATATCGCGTCCATGCACCATGATAGAGACGCGCGGCTTGCGGACAAATGCAAGGCCACTGACAGGGATTAAGAAAAGTCTCTCTGGCCAGACAAAAATGATGGGTTGGTCAAAAGTGGAGGAGGCAAATGATAGCCGTAGATTGCAAAAGTACGAGGTGTCATGAAATGCCTATTCATAAGGATGCTATACATCGAGGAGTTAGTCTTGCTTTTTCACAGCCTCACTGGATACAGGCTTCTCCAGTTCCTGTGAGGCCGGGTTGACCCAAGACCAAAGCTCGTTCCACTCGCCTCGACACCATGCAACGAGCAGAACAGACAGCGAACATGAGGGCGAAAGGTAAAGCAATGCAGGTTGACCCGTCTCGAAAACATGCATAACGCCCATCGTCATCATAAGACCCAGCACATATCCAGCGAAGCAGGCGTGGAAATATGGTTTGTTGAATCGATAGTTAAAACGATCGAACGAGAGTGAGGGAGATTTCATAGAGGCATGGTGCTGATCGAACGCGAGTGCAAGAGCTGCAAAAACACCTGGAACAACAATGTCGCCCAGACCAAGTAATGAGAATTTGAATGCGATCTCACTTGAAAATCCGTGCTGTGACATGTCATGCCAGACCTCTAATGCATTGCGGGGGAAAAGGATCTTGATCGGCCCATCAAAGTTTGTAGCTACATGAACCATGACAGACTGTCCAGCGAATTTAGAACTGCCAAACACCCAGAATATGTCATAGAGAAACAAACCACCCAAAAGAATTACACCTGTCTTGAATGTGTCAAGAGAAATGAGCATCATGCCCTGGATAGCAAAGCAGAAAGCAATAACATTCGCAAGAATCCAATGTTTCGTGTACAGATAGACAGCCATGAGTGCTATTACGACACCCAGTAAGTACAGCATCATCCGATTCCATTTCATGTGGAAGTCAATCAGGGATGTGGTCTTTGCATTGCCTTTCCAGGAAAGGTCCAGGTTACATGAGAGCACCTGGTTTGTCCACGCATCGAGCGAGTGCGCTCCGCGACCCATCTTATACAGATGGATTAACACAGACGGGATCACCAAGCTACCAGCTAGCGCAAAGTATCCATTGACAAGCAGGACAATTTTGTCCTTGTCAAGATATTTGAACGCAAGAAAAAGTGTCACGAGTACACTACTTCCTAATAGTGGAAATACCCATGCACCTTCAGACGACACGCCCTGAGACAAGTCGTCCTCGTCGTCGTCCGTCTCTTTGAGTCCCTGCTGCTTTCGCAGCGCTTTTGTCGATACTGGCGTGTGCAGAGATGCCATACTTCCAAGATACACGATGCCTGATGCTGCTGTGAGCAGTACTCCGTACGCAAGGAACAAAGATGAGTTCATTGTCAAGAGCCACCAGATAACGCTCGTGTCACACACTGGAAGCTTTCGTGTCGCGTAATGCGTCTTAAACGAATTCGTGTCCTCTTGGTAGATCGGAAGAGCACACGTCA
>ERZ500990.107-NODE-107-length-28633-cov-5.443068_pt1 | contig 28633 bp, 23 predicted proteins | sample MGYA00248876_ERZ500990 | MGnify/ENA primary metagenome ERZ500990 (study PRJEB25958, sample SAMN03398517) | human skin metagenome | study: EMG produced TPA metagenomics assembly of the Human Skin Microbiome Metagenome (human skin metagenome) data set.
ACCGATCTTTAGGCTATCTACTAGATAGCGACCAAAACATCGCTGTCTGTGGGGACTGGCTACTTAAGGGTGATGTCGAGTCTGCCTACTTAAGCGGTCAAAAACTGGCAAAAGCGATGATTGAATTACTAAAAAGCGAGTAGCGTATGCAACATATCGCCATATTTGGTGCTTCTGGCGCGATTGGAAAGGCATTTTGTGATTGTTTGGCTAGTGCCTATCCAAATGCCACCATTCATGCCATTGCTAGAAAACCCACTGCATTTAGCCACCCCCATATCGTCCCTCATCAGCTTGACTTTGATGATGAACTGGCTATCGCCGCGCTTATCAAAGCGATAAGCAGCACTCAAGCGTTGGACAGTGTCATTGTGACGATTGGGTTATTACATGAGTCTAAAATCGACGCTCAACACATCGCGCCTGAAAAATCACTGCGTGATATCACAGCCGATCAGCTGCACCAATATTTCCATATCAATGCGGTATTACCGATGATGATTGCTAAATACGCCTTGCCCGCCTTAAACAAATCCTCACAGTCGCTATTTGCCGTATTGTCGGCACGGGTAGGGAGTATTTCGGATAATCGCTTGGGCGGGTGGTATGGTTATCGGATGGCAAAAGCAAGTTTACATATGGGCATTAAAAATTTAAGCATCGAACTGCAACGAAAAAACCCCAACGCGATTATTGTTGCTTTGCACCCCGGCACGGTAGACAGTGAGTTATCCAAACCCTTTCAAAAAAATGTGGCAGAAGGCAAATTATTTACCGCACCATTCTCAGCTCAAAGTTTACTTAAGGTTTTGCATCAGCTCACACCCAAAGATTCGGGGAAAATTTGGGCTTGGGACGGCAAAGAAATTTTGCCTTAAATCTGCCTTAAATCAGTCTTAAAATTGTGCCTTAGCCTTGTATTAGGGTTGTAGTTGCGTACCTAGCTTAAGGCTAATCCATCAACCAGTTTTTGTAGATGACGCCCACAATCACGCAAGTTAATCCTGTGACAAAGCCCCCCCAAATAAAATCAACCAGTGCCGCAGTTTTGTCATAACCTTTAAGTAATGCTAAGCTTGTAAAATCATACGTTCCATATGCCATCAGCCCAATGACCACCCCATATCCTGCCAATACCGCCAATGATGCGTGAGCTTTTAGCTGTGGATAGATGACTACCACACAAAGCGCAAAAACATAAAATAGATAAAACACGCCTGCTGCCGTCATATTGGGTGATTCACTGAGCAGATGTCCAATGCGGGGGGCATAAAAGCGTTGGGTCATGGTTTTAAGCCATACGGCATCAATACCCAAAAATACCATGACGGCGATCAGATATACCCACAGATAGTTTAATGGTGCCATTGCTAAATCCTTGTGTCCTGTTATTAATTGTCCTGAACCCGTTACCGCGCAAATTGGGTTAACGGTACTGGGCTTTTTCAAGGCGTACTTGCACCACGCCAATGGTTTTTTCCAAAAATCCGGCTTCACAGTACGCAAAATAAAAATGCCACAAACGCATAAACGCATCGTCATAGCCAAGTGCCTTGAGCTGCGGTAGCGCCTGCATAAAATTATAACGCCAATCAATCAAGGTACGGGCATAATCATAGCCATAATCAACCAATGACGTTACTTGCATATCGGTATGGTCACGAGCTTGGCTGAGAATTTCACTGTTAGACAATAAACACCCGCCGGGGAAAACATGGGTTTGGATAAAATCCACACTATGCAAATATTTTTGATAACCCCGATCATTAAAGGTAATCGCTTGTAATACCATCAGCCCATTATCTTTGAGCAATCGATTACATTGGGCAAAAAAATCTGGCAGATATTCATGACCGACCGCTTCAATCATCTCAATACTGACCAGCTTGTCATACTTGCCGGTAAGCTCACGATAGTCTTGTTTTAGCAGGGTGATTTTGTCGGTTAGATTGGCAGCTGCAATGCGCCGTTTGGCTTCTTCATACTGCGCGTCTGAGATAGTTGTGGTGGTGACACGGCAGCCATATTTGGTCGCGGCATAAATAGCAAACCCACCCCAGCCCGTGCCGATTTCAATGACATGGTCGTCAGCTGTTAACTCAGCTAATTCACAAATTTTTGCCAACTTGTGGGTTTGGGCTACCGCCAAGCTTGATGAGGGTGTCGGATAAATTGCCGATGAATACATCATGCGCTCATCCAAAAATAATGCATACATCGCATTGCCAATATCATAATGGGCTAAAATATTGGATTTTGCGTTGCGTTTATCATTATGCCGATTGCGGTGTTGGCGGTGTTCCCAGCGTTTGGTCAAATTGGCAAATTTGGCTTCGATGGTATTGATGAGGGTCAAATTGCGGGCAATCAAGCGTAAAAATGCTGTTAAATCATCGGCTTGCCACAAACCATCAATATAATCATCAGCAAAAGCAATCGAACCGCCTGTTAATAGGTGTTGATACACCTGCGGTGAATGAATGGTGAGTGTCACTGCTAGAGGATGATTGCCAATTTGTTCCCCCAGCGTTCGTTGTGTATCGGTCACTGGCGACTGTGTTACAGGCTCAGTATCCATCACGCTAACACCGAAAGTTTTGTGAGTCGCTACCTTAGTCGCTACAGGGTCAGACTGATGAAAGGTTTCAATCACGGTTAGATGACCCTGTTTGAGCTTTGATAGCAATAAAAATATTATTTGCCGCGCTGCTTTTGCCGCACTTTGTTGAACGGGCGTGAACAGATGGTCAACAATTGGGTTGGGTAGGTAATCCGTAAGGGAGCGCCGCTTGGCTAAATCAGATTGACGGCGTTTCACCAAAGTCTCCTTACCTTTTGATAGGTGATTTGACGGGTGAGAGATTGCAGTGTTTTTAGCCTCTAAAGAAGACGGTGTCATAGTCAATTCCCATAAAAAATTTCAGTAAATTACTGGGGTAAACGTTGGTTATAAGCTTGATAAGGTACACGTTTTAGCACGTATAATTTAAAAGCCTGCCAGTAAATTTGCAGTAATGATGTGGCACTCATCCAGGGTCGGCGCTTAATTGCCGTTATCACCGAAGCCTCGTCCAATTGAACGCCTTTTAGACTCACGCCTGCATTAAACACTTTGCCGCGGCTATCTGTCAGTCCAATATCAATCACAACATCAAAGCCATTTTGCTCGGGATTGTCATTTGCCGATGCATAGCGTTTAGGGTGAATCTCAACACGCCAATGATATTGCTGATTGATGGGATTAAAAGGCGATACATGAAAACCTTTGTCATGTTGGTACAAGGTCTTTTCACCTGCGAGTAAAAAACCATAGTAATGGCGTTTGTTCCAAGGGGTGTTAGAGACTTCTGCCAAAAAATGGCTTGGCTGGTGGTTCTCATCAAAGCCAATATAAAAATTGACAGGGCTAAAATACCAACCCATATTACGTAACACGACCAAAGCCACCACCTCGCCAGTCGGCTGACTGCCAGTCAATTGCTGCCAAGTTTGTTGGGCTTTGACCAATAAACTAGCCGATGGCGCAGGTTGTCCTAACGAAGCGGTTAGGCGGTTATCTAAAGAGGGGTCTAATCGATTGATAGCAAAATAATCTTCTTGATGGAATTGATAAAGCGCCCAATGGTGCTGCGATAGCAGAGGGAGAGTCAATGATTGTTGCAGCGATTTTTTCAGCAATTTTTTCAGCCATTTGGGCAACCATGTTGGCACATGACTGGCGCTCATATTTACATTAGGTAATGGATTGTCCGCTAGCTGGGTTAAATTGACTGCCCAAAACCGATAGGGGTAATGAAATTCATGACGGGTAGGGATTTGTCTGGCATGCCAAGTCACACCTTGCAGGATTTGATGGGCAAATGTCATGATGATTTACCTTTGAGGGGTGTTGCACAAACCATCATGCGCTAGGTTTTGGCAAAACGCATGGTTGGTCGTGGCGGTTACTTGCCGTCGTTGCACCACCAAGAGTTTTTTGTCAGCGTGGCTTGGTAACTTTGATACGGTAAATTTTGCCGACGGTTTGCTGGGCTTAGATAGCCGTTTGATTTGTGCAGCGGTTGTGGCAGCTGTGGTATTGGTAGTGACCAAAATATCGATATCCACCCCCAAACTTTGGCATACCCGCAAGCCACTTTTTACCCCATCTTCATGAAACCCATTAAACCAATAAGCGCCACAAAAATGGGTATGCTGCTTCGCTGAAATTTCATGCCAGCGTTTTTGGGCATTGGTCATTTTGTTGTCATATACAGGGTGGCGATAATCCACATGTTTGATGACATGCGCCTCATTAATCGGTGTATTAAGCGTCACCAAATAGTTATGTTTTGCGCTCAATCGCTCAAGGATATTCATGTGATACGTCAATATAGGTTTTTGGTCAGCCACGCGTGCGGTGGGTTTATCTATCGCGTAATTCCAACTTGCCCAAGCCAGCGGTTTTTTGGGTAGAACTTGGGTGTCAGTATGCAAAACCGCTTCGTTATCGGTATACTCAAAAGCCCCTAAAATAGCCGATTCTGTCTCAGTGATGTCAGCTAGTAGACGTCTTGCTACATCGGCATGGCAAGCAAATACAACGTCATCAAACACTTGGGTTTGACGCTTACCTTGATGAATAAATTCAATGCTAACGCCATCCTTGCCACGCGTGACCGATTGCACTGGGGTATTGATATACAGGGTTGTACCTGCTGCAGCAAGCCGAGTGATTAAGGCATTGACGTATTGCTTCGAGCCGCCCACCAAGGTAAACCACTGTGGGCGATTGACCACATCTAGCAGCCCATGATTATCAAAAAACTGGGCAAAAAAGAGTAGGGGAAAACGCTTGGCGTCATCCATTCCCATCGACCATATCGCAGATACCATCGGCACCAAGTAGTTGGTTTTAAACAACTCGCCATAGTCATGACTGTCTAAATAATCCCCGAGTGTTTGCTGGCTTAAAGCTGCTTGCTGCATTTTATCGGCTTGGCGAAAATTTGCTAATAGTGATTTGGTCTCGCGATTAAAGCGTAAAATCTGCTGAACAAATTGCCAAAATCGAGGGCTTAGCACATGGCGACGCTGAGAAAACAGACTGTTTAAAGTGTGACCATTGTATTCAAAATTAATATAAGTATTTTTAACCGAAAAACTCATCTCAGCTTTTTGAAATGGCACGTTGAGTTCATCAAGCAGGCGAATAAAATTGGGGTAAGTACGCTCATTAAATACAATAAACCCTGTATCGATGGCGACTTTTTCGGTTGATGGTTTAAAAGGATTGTCAAAAAGTGAGCGCTCGGTAACAGTGACATCCAGCGTATTGACATGCCCGCCTAGATAATCATTGCTTTCAAACATCGTCACTGCATGACTGTCTTTGAGATAATACGCACACGTTAGCCCTGATACACCACTGCCAATAATGGCAATCTTTGGTGTGGTAATATTTGGCTTAGTAGGCTTGGCTACTATAGGATTAGCCACCACAGGCTTAGGGACTTTGTGATTAGAGTGCGGGGATTTTTTTGTAAACACTGCCATGTGCGGATATACCTTTAAAGCCAAGTCAAATGATTAACAAGCCAAATGATTAAGTCGTATGAGAAAGTTTTGAACCCACAAAATGCCATACTGCATCAGGTAACTGCGCCAATAGCTTTAAGGGCTGTACCAATGTCTGCGGAAATTCAATGACATTATCATCATTGGCAATGCCTTGTTGAATGGCTTGGCTGGCTTGCTGTACAGTTTGCAAAAAAGGCATTGGAAAGTCGTTCTGTAGCGTCATCGGCGTTTTGACAAAGCCCGGTACTACCAAAGCCACTTTGACACCATAAGGTTGCAGGCTCATTTGCAAGGTTTTGCTCAGATAATGGATTGCCGCTTTTGAGCTACCATACCCCTCTGCACGCACAAAGGGCACCAAAGCAGAAGCAGAGCCGACGGTGACAATTTTACCTTTAGTTGCCTTGAGGGCGGGTAGTAGCGCTTCGATGACATGCACTAACGAGCCGTAATTTGCATTCATCACCCTCATGATAGACCGCGAATCAAAGTTTGGCATGTCAATGTATTCGCAAATACCCGCCGCAGCAATGAATAAATCCAGCGTTTTAATGTCGTTAAATGCTTGCATCACGGCATCATACTCGGTTAAGTCAAGCTGAATCGTTTTTGCTCCCATCGTTGCCAATGTGTGCAAAACATCGCTGTTTCGCCCCACCGTATACACATCATGCCCTTGGCTTAGATAATCCATCGCCAACTGTAAACCGATGCCTGAGGTTGCACCTGTAATGACGATGGATAAAGGCTTTGAGGGATTGGAGGTTGGCATCATAGCGACTCAATATAACAACTCAATACAAAATTTTGAAAACGACTTACCGCATACTATAAAAGAGTAGCGGATAGTTAGCAATAGGTTTTATACTATTTAGTATAAAAATATAATTATTAGTATATAATCAAATAATAAGTATCATAAAAACATTTGTAGTATAATATTAGCTAATTTTTAACCTCATAAATATTAGAAACCTGAAAAACATTAGAAACTTGTGATGAAAAAGTTAACGTTTAAACAGCGAATGATGCTAGAGCGTGAGTCGCTGATTATTGAAACGGTCAACCATTTGTTAGCCACCAAAGGCTATGACGCGATGACCGTCGATGAGATTGCTGATACGGTAGGGATTGCCAAGGCGTCATTGTATCGACACTTTCCCAGTAAAGAAGCGCTAGGCATGGCGGCGCTGGTTGATATCATGCACAAAGCGCTTGAGGTCATCAATCAGCTAAACGCGACCGACCAAACCGCCATCGATAAGCTCAAGGCGCTGACACAGTGGGCAATGCGACTAAAACTGGCGCAAAAAATGCCGAATCTACCGAGTGAAAACTCCCAACTGCGCGAACTGCTAATTGCCAATGACGATTACACCAACAACTTGGTCATGTTGTCAGATAGCATCGGTGAATGGATTGAGCAAGCGCAAGCAGAGGGTAAGTTGCAAAGCAACATACCAGGACTGGCAATTTTATATACCTTATATGCCAGAGCTTGTGACCCTGTACTGGGTTTTTTACGCTCGTCGCAGCTGTATGACGATGATGAGATTATCGCTATCGTGACCCGCACGTGTTTTGAAGGGCTAACCTAGATTAAGCTAACGCAGACCACTAAAAATAGACAGCTAAAAACCCAAGACAGCGTAGAAAAAAAGTAGAAAAGTATGAGTAATTTTGTGATTCATCGTGAGCATGGCATCAGTAAAGCCCAAGCCTTTGGAATAACCGAAGACTGGATTGTCTCAGCAGAAAAAGACTATAAAATGCATTGCGATGTAGTGCGCAGTGATGAGCAAATACGCGTCAACTTTTCTCGTGCCGGTGTGACAGGTACGTTAACAGTGGATGATAAAGTATTTGATATGCAAGCAAAGCTTGGGTTTTTATTTAAAAGTTTTTTGCCGCTGATAGAAAAGACAGTCAATCAAAATCTTGATAACGCATTGCAAGCTGTGAAAGACCGTTAGCAGACACGGTGAGCTTTGAGTGGCAGTTAGCGTTTAGCTTGAATTATTTTATTTAACATAATATACATTATGCGAAATAAAAGCTATCGGCGTCAAAAACGAGATGTATGGCACTGTGATTAATTTAATGATGAAATGACAATTAGCAGCAAAACCATTTGCATTTATCAATCAATAATGAGTAGTATGCTCACTCAATTATTTATTTATCGTTTGTTTGTTTATCATTAAAATCGCCAAGGATTTATCATGATTGGATTTATTGCCCGTCACAGTACGATTTTTATGCCATTGTTTGGTGTGATTGGATTTATATTTCCTGACTTGTCGCATTTTGTCCTTGGGCTGCTGCCGCAGATTTTATTTTTCTTGATGTTTTTTACCTTGTTGGGCATTGACCAAACCCAGCTGATTAGACGCATGACGACCCAATATGTTTGGGGATTTGCCATCTTCCAAAGTGCGCTGATGAGCTTAGCCATGACCTTGATTGCTTATTTGCTAGGTGTCCGTGGTGATTTGTTGTTGGCTATCGCGGGTCTGTCAGCCACCGCACCGCTATTTGGTACGGGCGCTATTGTGAATGCAGTTGGTTTTGATGCACTGCTAGCCATGGCAAAAACCATCACAGCCACGTTGGTCATGCCGGTGAGCTTACTGGTGATATTGTGGTTACTTGGCAGCAAGGACGCCCATTTAGACTTTGTCCTGTATATTAAGCGGTTGTTGATTTACATTATCGCTCCCATGATTTTGGCGGTCGCGGCACGGCAATACATTCCCCGTGATACGCTCAATACTTATTATCCAAAAATTGCCAAGTTTAACATTATTCTACTGATGATGTTTCCGCTTGGATTGATGTCGGGCTTTAGACATACCTTTGACACCAATCCCATGCAGGCGTTAAGCTTGTTTGGTTTGGGCACTGCCTTATCGTTAGTATTTTACTTTTCTGCTTATTTTTTATACCGCCGCTTTGGCTATGAAAACGCCATTATCTCTGCGCTGGCGTGCGGTGGCCGCAATGTGTTATTGGCGTATACCATCACCACGCCGTTTATGGGTGCGATGTTTTTACCGCTGATTGGCGCGTACCAATTGCCTTCGTTTTGCTTACCGTTATTGGGTAAAAAAATGGTCAAATGGCATACTATCGACAGCCAAGCCAGCCTAAAATAATACTGATGTTCAATATGATATTGGAAGTCAAACATGATGCATAACCGTGCTGATTATCGGCTATATTTGGTCACAGATCGCAATTGCTTGCAACAGCAAACGCTTGAACAAGCTGTTGAACAGGCGATATTGGGCGGCGTGACATTGGTGCAGCTTCGAGAAAAAGCGATTGCTAGCAAAGCGTTCTATGAGCGCGCGCTGCGTATCAAAGCGATTTGCCACCACTATAACGTGCCATTACTCATTAACGATCGTGTCGATATCGCCCTCGCAGTTGAGGCAGATGGGGTGCATATCGGTCAAAGTGACTTGCCGTGTGGCGTGGTTCGGCAAATTTTAGGCAAAGATAAAATCATTGGGGTTTCCGCGCGCACTGCCCAGCAAGCCATCCAAGCGCAAGCAGACGGCGCAGATTATTTGGGCGTTGGCGCGATGTTTGCCACATCCACCAAACAAGACGCCAAAACAGTCAGCGTTGAGACCTTAAATGATATTCGACAATCAGTAAGTATTCCGATAGTGGCGATTGGTGGCATCAATCACACCACCCTGCCCGCCTTACAACAAGCGTTGCAAGCTGCCGATACGTCTATTGACGGCGTGGCAGTCGTTTCTGCAATTTTGGGGCAAAAAGATGTCAAGCTCGCGAGTGAAAAGCTTAAAGAAATGATAAAAACTTAAATATATCAATCATTTAGAATTTTTTATCAGCCTTAGCTGACTATCAAAACGCCTTGCTTGCTGGGTGATAGGGTCAATAAAGGCGATGGATTTTGCCAACAGCTGCAAAGGCTTCGTAAAATCGCTACTGCTTTGGGGCTTGACAGTATTAACAGTGGGATAAAAATTGTCATGTAACAGCGGCATACCTAAGCTTGCCATATGTACCCGCAATTGGTGTTTTTTGCCTGTCACCGGGGTTAATCGGTATAAGCTAAACGCCCCGTTATTTTCAATCAATTCAATCATAGTGTGCGCATTTGGCTCACCTTGGGCGGTCTTGGTCAAAAAAAACGGCTCGCCACGCTCAAGTCTGGAATGGATGTGAAAGGGATAACTTAAATCGCTGCGAGTCGGTGCTATGGCGTGGTAAGTTTTGTGTATGTGTCTATCGGCAAACAGCGCATGATAGTAAGCGCGGCTACTTGGATTAACCGATAATAACATCACGCCTGCCGTGTCTTTGTCCAACCGATGCAAGGGTGAAATATCATTCACGGCTAACTGCTGTAAGTCTGGATGATTTCTTAATTTGGCTAGTAGGGTTTGGCTGACATAGCGACCTGACGGTGTGACGGGTAAAAAATGCGGTTTATCGACCACCAGTAAATGTTCATCCAAATGAAGAATATTGGGCTCAAATGGAATGATAGGCTCATTTTCAACCTGCCTATAGTACAAGATGGTTTGCCCTGCCAAATAGGGCGAATCGTGTTTAAGTGGCTCACCACGCTCAAGGCTAATTAAACCGCTGTCAAATCGTCGTTGCCAGTTTGCCAAACTAATATGAGAAAAATGCGCTGCCAAATAATCGATAAGCCGCCCACCCATAAACGACTTATCATGGGGTAAATATAACTTACTGGGTTTCATGCCACGCTGTATCATGTTAAATCTATCATGTTAAAAAATCACTTTATCACTTTTTTTATTTTACGCCCATTTATTGGGCTAACAACAGCTGCACAGTTATCGCATGATTAATGCTTAGCACATCATTGGGCAGCAAAACATCATGTCGGTTGATGGGTTGACCGTTTCGGGTAATGCTGATGTTGGGATCAATCTCATCAATCAGCAGCTGTCCTTGAGATTCGACAATCGCAAAATACACGCCACTTGCAGGCTTTAGGTCATTGGCGGCAAATAGACGTAAGGCATGCGCGATTTGCGCCTCACGACTGGCAAACACAATCGGAAACTCGCGTACTTTTTGTTGGCGCTCCCCTAGCCCATCCACAGTTTTTATGGTCAAAACAATCTGCTGCAGATTTTGGTTCAACTGCGGCAGTTTGCTTTGCGCTTGGCGTGGCGCAGTACTAGCAGCACTAAAAGCCGGCGGGCTTGCTGGGATATGATGATTTGAGTTTGGCTGTGGCTGATTCTGAGTCTGAGTCTGAGTCATGAATTTAACACCCAGTTTAATCTCATTGCTAAACACCTCACCTTTTTGCAAACGTGCGATATCAGTTGGCGTGGCTTGCACTTTGGCTTTTAACCCAAATTGCGCTTCGTCGGACAAGGTTACCCCAATTGTGGCAAGCTTGGGTTTTAATACCTCATAGCCGTAAGATACCAAATCAATGGCATCATGCGGGGCATTGGTAGATTCATGGGCATGATTAAAACTGCTAAATAACTGCTCCACCATCGCGGTTGTCAGTCCATCATTGGATTTTAATGTAATTTGAGTAATGACTTGGGATTTATCCACCCATTGTTTCGCCGCTGCCATAATCGCATCGGTCAATAAATCTTGGTACGGCTTGGCGGATTTTTGGATGTTTGGCAACACAGTTACCATCGGCTTGGGCGCAGCTGTTGGCGTTTGAATTGGCGCTTGCACCCTCGTAGGTTGTGGCTTATGTGTCGTAGGCTCGGTATTCACCAGCGGCGACTGCATCGGCGTAACTGCAGGCACTGGATTGGGGATTGAAGGCGGTATTGTTGGCTGCACAGGCGTTTGATAAGCTTGGGTAGGCTGTGGTTGTGGCGAAACAGGCTGGGTTGGATACTGCAGCGCTACAGGTATCGGGGCTGAAGGTACTGGTTGCCCAATAGGTTCAGGCAAAGTGATTGGGGCGCGTTCAGGGTAGTGTCCTGTAGCAGATTTTTCTTCGGCAAATCGTGGAATCAGTCGCCCTAACAGGCTTTGATATAGACTGGGTTTTTCGTCTTCATCATCTAGGGCATAGCCGTCAAGCCGTTGAATCAGCAAAATGACCGAATTATCTGCTTCGCTGGCTGTGTCGTCGTCATCCGCTGTTTGGGCGGCATGGGTTTTAATCGGCAAAATATGAATATCAGGCATGGTGTATTTGAGCGATTGGGTAAATTGTCGGTAGCTTTCTGCCATTTTCTTATTGGCAGTGATATCAAAACTCGTCGGCACCGAGAGCTGAACGCTCACACGTTGTAAGTCATCAATGGCGGTGGTGTATAGGCTAAAGAAATTTTCCATTTCATCAAACACATCGCTTGGGTGTTTGTCGTCAATGATAAAACGGTGATTGGTGGTGATGTAAGCCATAATTTACTCTTAATGATTAACTTTTTGATTGATGTTGTGTTTTTTTAACAGCTTGCGTAGCATCAGTGGCTGAATTAGCCACTGAATCAGCCAATGGGTTGGCGCTGGTAGGACGGCTAATCGCTGAGCTTTGATACATCTGTTTGGCTAACACCATGCCTGCCTGTACCGCTCGGTTAATGCCATCACGGGGGTCATCGACCAAGCCATTTTTAGTCCAGTTACGCTCAACCAATACGGCTACCGCTTTATCCCATTTGCCATTTTTGTCTTTTAGCCCATAGACAAACCATTTATACGGACGAGCATAACACGCCACCGATGGCTGAGTTTTGCCTGCGCGAATGTCCGCATTGTTACACAGATTTGCCACCATACTGACGGTGACATTGGGGGTATAAAAGCTGCGACCGTTTTGGCGGGTGGGATAGTTAAAGCCGGGTGTGCCTGTTTTGCCCACCATCACGCCCTGTGTCCATGCACAGCTACCAATCGCTTGGTTACAGGCAGCAAAAGCTGTGCCGTTGCCGCCGCCCAACCCTGTGCCTGCTAGCAGCGTACCTGATAATAAATTGAGCGCACCACGGGCGTCAGATTGGTTGATGCCCAGAGGCATGGCGCCGAGTTGGCTGGTAGCTGTGGTCAATGTCTCTTGACTTTGGGCATCGCCTCGCCAGGCTTTAGGACGCAGCGGAATTTGATTGACGCCCCACAAATCCTCAATTAAATGCACGCCACGACGCTGGGTCGCGCCATTATCGGCAATCAGCAGATTGGCAAACATATCCGACACACCCAGTACCGAGGTTTTGGCATTACCTGCGCCAAACACTTGGTTCATGCTGGCATTAAGCATATCGCCCCCTTGACGACACGCCCCATTCATACGTCCGCCATTGGCTTTGACACAGCTTGCCACTTGGCTTTCGGTAAATTGCAATTGTTTGGTGGTGTAATCTTGCTTGCCATCGGTGAGCAGTACACCTGAAAAATAGCGGCTTTGTAGCATCGGGTCGCTATTATAGGCTTTACCAAACAATAAATCTTTAAATCCGCAATTCACTCCCCCTTTACCGGCACAATTCACACTCCATCCCATGTCATCACTGGCTTTTTTAAAGGCTGGCATACCTGGGCAAACGCCTTGTCGGTCACGTTGCAATGACATCGCACTGGTCGTGCGGTGACAATATAAAAAATTCGCCACTTTTTCGGTGGATGAGCTTGCCATCACTTGTTTGAGATATTGCGCTTCAGGGGTTTGCATATTTTTAAACCGTGGATTGGCGCGTACCAGTGCCAATGCTTGTACGGTTTTAACGGTCGAACCTGGGTACACGGTTTGGTATAACGCATGGTTCATGAGGTTTTGCTTGCTCCAGTCTTTTTTCCACAGTATCGGGCAACCTGTGGGCTTAATCGTGGTATCGCCATTATCGGCACGGTAGCAATTGGAGTCAGCGCTAGCAAGGGCAAGCACACCTTGGGTTTTGACGTCAATCACCGCGATACCGATACTGCGTACCAAGGCGTTCTCATACATGCCATTGGCGACTTTTTGCAACGCAGGCGATAGCACGCTATTACAGTCCGCGGCATTGGGGTTATTGGTAACACAATCCGCCACTTGCTGGGCGGTGGTCTGTACGGCGGGATCTAGGGTTAACGCCATGTTGTAGCCGATTTTGATATCTGAGCCATCGACATTGATACTATTGATTGGCGGTGCCGTGAGTTTTTGCCACCAGCTGCGTTGATCATTTTTTTGTTGGTAGCTTTGATAAGCATCCAATAACTGACGGTCAAAATGGCTGGCGTGAATGTTGGACAATTCGCTATACATCAACCCTAGATTGGTCGGTAAAGCAACCTCAGTTTTGCTGGTGGAGGCAATTCGTTTTTTCGGGTCTTGCGTGGGTTTGTCTTGGAGGGTTTGCAGCACGCCATTGGCTTGGTTTTGAATATCGTTTTTGGTTTTAGTAAACGCATTGTTGGGGTCAGCCGCTTGGGCATTGGGTAAAGTCGCCGCCCCTGTCAATGGTTTAACCAACAAGGATTTGACCGACATCGGAATCAATCTAGGGTTATTACAAAGCTGGGCTAATGGGTCAACGTCACCTGTGTCAGTCATGGTATTGCCACGGCTATCGACATACAGGTAGCCTGTTTGATTGTCCGCCGTTTTGGCGGTTTTGATGTACACACAGCCCGGTAGCCCATACCAAGGGTTGGTTTGGGTGAGCCAATTGGTTGGCATATGGGCGACATTGGGGTCGTTTTGATTGCGGCGATTGGGCTGTTGTTCTCGCCATTGTAGCTGCAACAATCGCTCAGGGCTGGCAAGCGTTCTTAGCGCAAAGGCTAACGCGTCTTCGTTGATATGTTGCTCACAGGCTTGTTGCCAAAGGCTGGCAGTTTGCAGTTGGTATTGGTTGGCTAGACGTTTTTGCTGGTATAAGGTCAACAGGCTTTGATTGACTCGGTTGATACTGTCGGTAAAACGGGCTTGGTTTTTGGGCTGAGTTAAATCGCACGTTTTGGCAGGCGTGGCGTTGACCGAACTTGATAGATTAGCGTTTGCACTTTGGGTATTAGTATTTTGGCTGTTGGCTTGGTTGACCACATCCGCCATACCCAGATTATCGACGACAAGTGACACGGCGTTTTCATTCGCCTCTGCATTGTACGTGGTATTTGAGGCGGTTAAGGGCGAGAGATACCACGCCAGCCAGCCGATAAGACCGACAACAAACACCACCAAAATCACTTGTAAGTTGGTCAAAATGGTTTTGTAAAGCGCTTGAGAAACCCGAAAACTGGCAACTTTACCGTCGTTTTTGATTTTTTTGTTAGTATTTTTTGTTTCACTTGCTTGCGTATTGTCGGAGGCATTGGCAGGCGTGGTTATTTGTTCAACATCTACTGAATCAGCGACATTTTCGTCCTGTGACAGCGTGTCAGAACCTGTGTTGTTGACAGTTTCTAACTTGCCACTGTTCATAGTTTCTTGACTGTTTTCGTCTTTCGGGGTTTGGTTTTCGGTCATTACCTTAATCCGTGTAAATCAATTATTGAAAATACTTCATTGAAGTATTAAAATACATTAACATATTTTGAGAAAAACCATGTTGCACTTTATTGAAACACCGCTTTTTACCAAGCAAATCAAAGAACTGACAGACGATGATAATTATCGAGATTTGCAAGAGGATTTAATAAAAAATCCCCAGCAAGGCGAACTAGTTCAAGGTACAGGCGGTGTTCGTAAAACTCGTTGGTCGTCATCATCTTCTACTGGTAAAAGCGGTGGTATGCGTATCATTTACTATTATATAGAGGAGTCGGGCAAGTTTTTTATGTTATTGGCTTACCCAAAATCAAAAAAAGTCACACTATCTGCTGCAGAAAAAGCAAATTTGCGTAAATTCACAACTGCTATCAAACAGGTACTACACAATGAGCAATGAATTTTATGATGATTTATCATTATCTCTTTCTCAAGCATTAAGCATTGCCAAAGGCGAAACCGAGCCAAGCCGTGTTTTTAGTTATGAGTTGCCAGATATTAAGGCAATCCGAGCTAAAACAGGGCTAACACAGGCACAATTCGCCGATAAGTTAAATATAAGTTCTCGCACGTTACAAAATTGGGAGCAAGGTACAAGACACCCTACAGGGGCAACGATTACGCTCATGCGGCTTTTGGAAAAAAAACCAGAACTGATTGCGTTGGCTTAACTTAATTAAATTTATCAAAATAACTTTCGTCAATTTCAAAGGATGATGTTATTTTTGCACTTACAGCAATCTTGTTTCGTAACATATGCTTTATGATTCTTTGACCATCAAAAAGCTCAATACTTTTACCCTTATTCTCTAATTCTTCAACATAGTTAATAGCTTGTTTTGAGAAAGTAGAAGTGGTAATAAAAATTCCAACTGTGATATCTTCGGTTAGCATTGCTCCAGCGAAGGCTTGTAGTTCAGGTCTACTGATTGAGGTTTTGTCATAACGTTTACATTGGACAAAAACTTTTTCTTTACCTTTACCAAATGTTTTTGGTGCTTCAATTACCCCATCTACTCCGCCATCACCGACTTGACCGTTATGGAAAGTTTCGACTTCGCCGCCACGTGCTTTAGCGACACTTTTAATTAAATCTAGGGCAAATTTTTCAAAGGCAGTTGGGTGCAGTTGCTTTAATTTAAGCAGTAATTCGACATCTAGATTTTGGTTTTCATTGTGCAATAAATCTTGTTGAGGTATAGCCACAAATTTCCCCTATTCCCTAATCATCAACTTCGGTTGAAACAGCGCCAAACTGAGCATAATACTATTGAGCCATAAATTACTGGTGCCATAACTTAAAAACGGCAACGTCACCCCCGTGAGCGGTAAAATCCCTAAATTTCCCGAAATGGTGACAAGTGCCTGAAACACCGTAATAACCACCCACAGCAAAATCACCCACGCCAGCAAAAAATAACCACCCGACAACAGCCGTGATTTCATCTGCTCACTGGCGAACGCCATCTGCTGACGGGCAATGAGCGCAAGCCACGCAAAATACACCATCATCAGCACCACACTTGCCCCGATACCCACCACTGCCATCACCGAGGTAATCGTATAGTCACTTTGCATCTGTAGCGGCACGCCCTGACATCCCGACAAATGGCTGTTTGTTAAGTGATAACCACACCACGGAATATCGCCAAACCCATAGCCAATCATCGGCACACTATCGCGAAACCAATGCAAAATCGCCATCTGATCGTTGCTCGCCACAAACGGATTGACCCACGCATTGACCCGCTCGGCAGTACGCGCATCAAACCCGCTTAAATTCACCAATACCATCATCAGCAAAAGCAAAATCGCGGTACTCGACAACACGCCCAGAATATAACCCCGTCCGCCCATTTGGAAAATCTTGTTGGATAGCGCCACGCCCACCAAAAAGGTAAACAAAAACAAAAATACCAGCATGGTGCCTTTTTCATTGGCAATACCCAGTGCGATAAACGGCAACACCACCGCAAAAGCAAGCAGCAGGGTCATTTTTTTGGAGCGGAAAAACAGATGATTAATCAAGCCGCGTTGGTTAATCGCCAAAAACACGCCCAAAAACACCATCAGCCAAATCTTTGACAGTTCAGCGACTTTCGCACTGTCACTGTGAATCAACACTGCCAAGCCCAAATAGCCCACCGCAAAGGCAAGCAGCCACACACGGGCTTTAGTCATCGCCGATTTGACATTGCCCCAACTGCTGTGTAGTAAGTTATTGGCAACAAGGGTTTTAAGCCCCCAACTCAGCAAACTGCTAATCGGGCGAGCCAGGCTAATAAACACAAAACACCAAAACAAATCTTTGAAATGATTGAGAAAAATATAACGCAGTGACAGATAACTACGGGTGCTTAAATCAAATAAAATCATCAAACCAAAGGTGGCAAAGCCTACAAACAACGGATAAATCCACGCAGATGATAGCATGGCACGGTTGTCGGGGAATTTTTCCATCAACCGACGCATGGGTGAAAAAATCGTTAACACACTCAGTAGCACGCCAACGCAAAACAGTACGCCCCCCACCATCATCGGCAATATCACTGTATGGCTAACACCCGCAATAACCAGTCCCCACACAGTGATGGCTATCGGTAACACTTCCAGCCAATGCTTACGCCGCGACAGCCATAGCAAGCCCCACGTCACCCATGACCAAATACACACCTGAGTGAGCATTCCCAAATGCATGGGCGTGCCAATTAACGGCAGTAAATTGTTCGCTTGCAGGGCTTTTTGTTGGTTGTTATTGGCGTCATAGATACTGGCGACATCGTTTGCCGATTGATTTAACAGTTTGGCAATGGCAGGCTGATTGCTAAACAGGCGATTGTAGGCAAAACGTCGATTGCCATCGGCAACCGCAAGCAATGACACCGCAAAATTAGCTTGGTCGGCAGGGGATAATTTATCGGTTTTTACCGCCATTAGGTTGTTTAAACTATCGAGTTGCCCGCTAGCGTTAAGGTGTAGCCAATCTTGGCGATTGCTGAGTTTATCGCCACCCAAATTCACTTCGGTTTCATTTTCAACCAATTCGGTTTGGCGTTGCTGTTTGCCTTGGGCTTGCCATGCGGCCGCTAAGGCTTGTTGGGTTTTAACAAAATGTTGCTTTGCCTCACTCATTAATTGTGTGGGCTGACTGGCCTGGGCACAGGCTTGAGCCATGCCATAATTGCGGTCATTACGGTTGTCATACAGATTAGTAATAACGTTGTCACCACAATATTTGCTGAGCAGTTGCGGTTTGGCGATGCCTTCAGTATAGCTGGTGAGTTCGAGTTGATAACGCTGCAGTTTGGGTGAATGGGCGTAATCTGCCAGTAAAAATGCGCCAATTAACAGGAGCCATACCACCGCTAAAATTATGACTTCGCTCAATGTTTGCGCTTTGGCGTTGGGTTTTTTGCTGGCTTTTGTACGACTCACTATGTTTAGCATGGGGTTTTCCAAATTGATTAACTTTTTTTATTGTTATCCCTGTTTAAAAAATTAATTGGGGTCATACAACACCACCGTGCGCGCGATTAAATCATGCAGCGTTTGTTTACGGGCGGTAAACCACATCAAAAAACCAAATGGCAGCAAAATCAGTTTGAGCGTTTCTCGAATCAGCGCATGGAAAAAATTAAGCCGTTGACCCTGCATACCAAACACCCACATACCCATAATCACCTTGCCCACCGTTGCTTGTCGTCCCAAACAGGTCAATAACGTCATATAAAACAAATAAAATCCATACGCTATCAAGGCAAGCGTTTGATCGGTAAACCCACGAATGCCAAGCTGCGGTAAAATCTGCGGCAACAATAATTGATAAGCCAATCCCAATAATAAACTGACTAACGCTAAATCAAATAGATACGCCAATGCACGGCGCACAAAACCTGCATACAGCATGGTATAAGCAGGCTTACGAGTCTGCAGCGCGGTCGAAGGCAGTTGACTGACTGCAGGAGCGACATAAGGATTTGCGTAGTCAGTGGGTTGTGCGGGTGGATTTGACGCCTGAGCAATATCAGGCTGTGCATAATTAGGCTGTTCATAATTAGGGTTAGGCTGGGCATAGATTGGTTGAGCAGGATGCTGCATGGGTTGACTCGCCTGAACAGATGGCATATCGGTCGGTTGATAATTGCCTGCAGATGGATTTGGCGTATAACTTTGCCAAGTAGAATGTTCGGGCTGGTTCGCGTTATGGGTACTGTCATAGGCATGATAGCCACTTGACTGTACAAACGAATTTGCTTGCTGCGGCTGAGTATGATTATCAGATTGTTGCGCAAACTGACGACTGCCACAATTTGGGCACATAACCGCAGTTTTTGGTAATTTTTGACCACATTGTTGGCAGACAATAATCATAGATGTTTACTACCCTATTTTCATATTTTTAATTTGACGATCCAACCACCCAGTTGTAGGGCGGCAAGCACTCAGCGGGCACGGGATTTGCGCCGCTACTGTTTTGCTGGTCGATAATGGCTAATACTTTCTCGGCGATGGGTACCAATTCTGGATAGGTTTGCGGATAATTTAACATGTTTTGGCAACGTTTTTGTTGATCGTCCGTGGTATAAAACTGTGCCAATAACGACCCCACTGCGCCTTTGTCATCACCCGCTTGCAGTGCCATTGCCGCTGCCAATTCAATCATATAAGTATTGGGGTATTTGCTGCTATCACGCGGCGTTTGTAGCGCATAAAGCAAAAAAGATTTGCTATAAGGATAGTTATTTTTAAATAAATAATAAGCAAAATTGGCCGCATATTCGCCTTGATTGGGGTTGTTTTTGACCGCTTGCGCTTGAAGATAAACGGCGGCTTTTGGGTCTTTTTTGCGCCAGTAATAGCTTTTTGCTGCTTCATTGAGTTGTTTGGCGAGCGTTTTATTCGTGGGCTGCTGTTTAAAATAGCCCATATCCGCGTTGCGAAAGGCTTCAAGCGAGTATTGCTTTGTCGCATTGATATCTTGGCTGTAACCAAGCTCTTGCAGCTGTTTGAGCGATGGCTCGGCAAACTCACCCACCTTGACTACGTTATCAAAAAACTCAGGGCTAATACCGAGCGTGTCTTGATACAGCTTGGCTACGCTAGTTTGCGACGAGGAAGAAAAAAAGCCATTTTGCGCTTTAAGCGCTTGCGTCATAGTGGCTTTTGCAGTCGGCAGCGATTTGATGATGGTGCTGTAACTATTTTGGCTTTTTGGTTTTTTTTGTGGATTGTCATCGGTACTTGCCGCTTTGGCATTATCGGACTGATTGGTAGTAGCGGATTGTGATGTTGTTGGTGTTGAGGCGGATTTTAACCTTGATACGCCATAGCCACCGATTGCCACTAGGCCAGCAATTAGGGCAGCAATCATCGCTATCAGCCACCCTTTAGAGGGCTTTTTGACAGCTACCTCACCGGTGGCAGTGGTATGCGGTGGCGAAGTGGGTGTCGCATCTGCAGTATCAGTGTGATGCGCGGGTGCTGTTATCGCAGCTGTCATCGTATCTAGCATTGTATCTGGCATCGCCATTGAATGAGTCGCCGCTGTTTGGGTGGCGTCGTCGACTGCATCCCCTGCACCGCCGACATTAATGGGTTGGCTCGCTGTGACTCTGTGACTGCTAGATTGAGTATTGAGCGATTGCTCAAGCCGACGATTGTTTGCCAATGTTTCCTCATCCATCAAACCGGTCAAACCTGCGCTTGGCTGCTGACTGGGGTGATTTGCGGCAGTAGACGCTACAGAAGCACGGGCAGGCGTGGTCTGCCAGACGCTGGTTGTCGCTGCAGCGCTGATTGCAGGTACAGGCGCGACGGGCGTGGTTAACGGGTTATTGGGTACGGTTAAAAACAGACAGCGATGACAGGGTTTACCGACAAAATGAATGTGGCTGGCATCATTGGGATAATTTTCACACACTTTAAACTGGCGGTGTTGAACCAATCCGCGTAGATGGTTTTCCCACTCGGCAGCGCTTGGGCGATCAGTTGGATGGATGGATAAAAACGCTTTATCAAACATCGCACGGGTTTGGTCATCCCAACACACATGAATGCTGTTTTTTAGCGGTGCAATCTCTGGATTTGGCTGCAAACCGTAAGCATATAGCCGCTCTTTGATAAATTGGTCGGTGTTGCGATGGGCAGCATTTTTTAATCGGTCTGAGACAGGGATAAAATAAAATGGATGAATACCATTGTTTAAAATTTTAAACAGCTCAATCGCCAGTACAAAACGGTCGTGTTTTTCATCCAACAAACCAATGTCTTTATGTTCATGATACTCAGGACTGGTCATTTCAGGAGATATGACAGGACTGGGATAAACGCTGCCATCACTGGCAGTAATACGATAGCTATCACAGTCGATAAACCCAACGATAAAGCCTTTATAATCATCATCCATGCCCGTGCTTGGCTCTGGCATCAGGCGCATATTGGCTTCTTTAAAATCAATAAAAGCATGCCCATGACCATGTAAATCCGCCATCAAGGCGCTAATATTGGCACACAGCTGCACACGATAATTGAGACTCTGCTGATACGCGGTCAGTTTTGCTGCCTCTCTTGGGTACATAAAAGGATTGAGCGATAACGACCTATCAAAATCCAGCTCTGGCATGGCATAGCCAATGAGCTCATCATGCTCGCCGACAATCAGATGTCTCACCCAAGCAAACTGGGTATACCCTACCCCATTAATCACTTCATAAATATGCTCAGGCGGGCGCGCCATCATGGCTTGTAGTTTGGCAAGGCTGGGGTTTTTGGGATCGGTGGGGTTTTTAAAGATTTTTGCCACCAAATTGCCCGTGCCTAACAGATTGCCAAGACGGTAGACAATGCCCATACCGCCAGAGCCGATCTCATGAGAGATAGGCAAATCAATGGTGATACGCTGATTGTTTGCAATTAAATACGGCATGGACTATCTCTTGGGGTTGGAAGCTGAGGTGGGTAAAGCGGCTAACTCAGTGCTAGCAGTGGCACTCATATGATTTACTGGCTCAGTAATACCCAAATAGTATAGCTGTATTTGCTGATTGCCGCTAGAATCGCTGACCGTGCTAGCAGGCAAACCCGTACCCGTAACCGTAACCGTAGAGGCGGTAGCTGCGGTATTGGTGGTAGAGCTAGTTAAAATTTCTGATAACCCTTTATCGAGCGTCAGACTATCCAAGATTTCCGTCTTTTTGCTTAACCCAGCTATTTGGCTCGTTATCGATTTGATAGGCAAGCTAATTTGGCAGTTGTAGTAATGCATCGTGGGTTGGATGGTGACACCCAAACTTGTCAAATCATGGGTATCGGTAACTGGCAAGCAACTTGCTTTAGCGGCAAGTTTGACAGCATGATTGTTAAATTGTGAGTCGGTCAAAGTAGCCTCGGTATATTGGTTTTGCAAAGCGGTACTCGCAGCGCTACTGGAAACTCTGGCAACCGTTGGGTTTTTATTAGCGACCACCGTGGTAACAGTGGCGGATAATAAGGGCTGATTCACCCTATTTTTGTTTTCGTTTTTATTGTCGTTTTTAGTTTTAGCGCTGCTTGTTCGTTTGGATTTTTGCTCGATGACATCGATAGACTGACCTTGCGGGCTAGCTATTATTACCTTAAAGATGGGATCATCGCTCGGATTGCCACTTTCGGTAACCGTTGCGGCTTCGGTCAAGTTAATGGCATAGGAATCACCCAGTGCGTGCGCGGTCAGTGGGGGCGTTATAGCCGAGGTGGGCGTTGTGCTCGCCACCGATGCCGCAGTATTGGCATTGTTGACAGTTTGCGTCGGCAGCAATCGATCTTTATTTATCCAGCCCAATACACCTGTGCCAATGAGCATCGCGGCGCCAGCCATCATAGCGGTATTACGCCGCTGTCTGGTTGAGTCACTGACTGACTGCGAAGGCGGCAACACCTGCGACGTTGTGGCAGCTGGCGTTGCAGGAGCAGTATGTACACCACTGACACGGGTATTTTTATGATTGACAGCATCGGCATGCCAAACCGTGGGGTTGTTTGGTGCAGTCGCTATAGTTTCATTCGCCAAGGTGTCATTCGCTAGGGTTTCATTTTGCCCCTCAACCATCGGTTCAAGGTTTTGATAATGCTGTTGATTTTTTAATAACACCACCAAGGATTTATCATCACCGGTTAATCGATAGGTCGCAGGGTTGCCAAGCGCCTGTTCAATAATCGCGCTGCCCTGCTGTGAGCTTTGACTTTGGGTTAAATTAAACAGCAAGTTGCCAAAAAAAGGGCGGTAAATTTTGGGCGTAACACTTGCGCCTTCAAATACCAAGTCCGCACAGCCATCCGACATCAGTGCAAGGCAATCCACTTGCGATAAATCAATGGGCTCAACCCGTAAGAAGGATTGCCAATTGTCTTGGGTGATAAAATGCGTCTCATTGACGTATTCATTCTTGCTATCATCCCCGTACACTTGCAAGTTGGTGAAATAATCAATGTGAGGATGGCGGACAACAAATTGGCTGGTGATAAGAGGACTATCACCGATTTGCACCAATAGTGCTTGATGATTTGAATGGATGAGTAGCCCAGTAAAGGTAGTGTGATAATCTCTTAGGCTCGATTCAGCGGGCAGCTGTGACTGCAGGTCGAGGCGTATTTGTGATAATTGCTCGATAATTTGCTGTTTGACTTGCACCAAATCAACCGCAATGCCCCTGTGACTGACACCGATACTGACACTGCGACTAACATTGAGACCGACACCGAGACTAAGCAGCATTTTGCCAATCGATTGACTAAAAAACGCTGCCCCCGCTTGGCTAAATTTTGCCGAGCCCGCCCCATCACATACCACAGCGACCATACCGTGTTCGGTTTTTTGCAAATAGATACTGTCTTGATTGGGCAGGTTGCTGTCGATATGGGATTTACCAATACTGGATGCGCCATACACTTGCCAAGATGATTGGACTGATGATTGGACTGATGATTGCGATGTTTGCGCGAACAAATCCGTGGTTTGGTTCATCATTATCCCCAATTTTTTTAGGTTTTTTTATTATCATGAGCGTTGAAGGTGATTGTCTTTACCATCAACTTTGAATGGTCGCCCACGGTGAGATGCTCCCTAATTGCACGGTTTCTCCAGGCGCAGATTGTGACACGGTCTTAAGACTCGCGGACAACCACACAAAAAATTCGACAAATTTAACAGAGTTGAGATGCACGGGCGGGGTTAAAATCGACAGTTGCTTGAGCATCTTAACTTCTTGCACACCCGCATCAATGGCAATCGGATAAATAATACATTGATTATTTTGCTCGGCTTGGTGACATTGATTGATAGCCGCCTGCCACACATCTTGGCTATCGGTGGGTAGACCATCCGTCATGGCAATAACCCAAGGACGGGTATAATTGATACCGTTGTCGCGTAGATTGATACGCTCTTGCTCAATCAAATTGAGCGCAAGTAACATACCTTGCCCGAGCGGCGTCATGCCATTTTCACGAAATTTAATGGGGAAAAAATCAATCGCATCTGTCCAGTCCATCATCAGCTCTGCAGTGTCATTGACCCCGCCCACGATGACAATGGCTAAACGCACACGGTTGCGGGCTGTTTCATCTTTCATCAAATCATGATAAAACGCTTCAATCCCTTCATTGAGCATATCGATACGGCGTTTGTCGCCATTGCCTGAGCGTATCGCCATTGAGCCTGACAAATCCAACACCAAAACGCACAGAGTACGCTGAGCAACGTTATTGCCGTAGTCGATTTCACGAAACTGGGGGGTGAGGGCTTGCGGGATGGATGGTGGCGTAGACTCAGCTGGGTTTTGAAAATTGGGTATGGGGTTGTGGGCGACCATAAAGATATCCTATTTTTATTAAAATTATTGTAATCGGTATCTCAGCAAAAGCCGATACGAAAAGCAAGGTTTTTTGTGGGGATTTAATTAACAACCCTCAAAAATATTTCTACAATCTTACCAGAAGGGCTTAAATACTCCCCCGCCCCGTTAATCATAAGTTATAAAAAACCCCTAACACGCGGTTAAGGGTTTTGATTGTTTAATTATCTTAGTTTTTTAACAGGCTTATTTAATGAGCGCATGTAATACGCTTAGTCTTTTAACACTTCTGCCATGGCATTGGCTACATAGTCGATATTGCTAGCGTTTAGACCGGCAACCGAGATACGGCCATTAGCGACCATATAGATACCAAAATCTTTGATAATGCGCGCTACTTGCTCAGGGGTGAGACCGGTATAGCTAAACATACCGTTTTGCTTGGTGATATATTCAAAACTGCGACCGGGTAATTTGGCTTCTAAGCTGTCACGCAGTTTTTGGCGCATGTCTTTGATACGATCGCGCATCACATACACTTCTTGTACCCATTCATTGAATAACGCGTCGTCATTCATCACGATATCAACCACGTGACCGCCATGCGAAGGTGGGCTTGAGTAAATGCGGCGGATATTGAACTGCAATTGACCTTGTACCGCTTTGGCTTGTGCTTCGTCTTTACACACCACAGATAAACCGCCAACGCGTTCACCATACAGTGATAGATTTTTTGAGAATGAGTTACTGACAAAGAACAACAAGCCCATGTCCACTGCTTTGCGAATCGCATAGACATCTGCATCCATGTCTTCACCAAAGCCTTGATAGGCAATATCCATAAATGCAAGCAAATTTTTCGCTTTTACTACTTCAAGCACTTGATCCCATTGCGCTTGGGTCAAATCAACGCCCGTTGGGTTATGACAACAAGGATGCAGCAACACCACATCATGGGCTTGCAAGGTGTTTAAGAAAGCAATGAGTTCATCAAATTTGATGCCATTGGTCGCTGCATCATAGTAGGGATATTTGCCCACCGCAAAACCAGACCCTTCAAAGATACCAATATGGTTCGCCCACGTTGGGTCAGACACATAGCATTTGGCTTGTGGAAACCAAGCATGAATAAAATCAGCCCCGACTTTGAGCGCGCCTGAACCACCGATGGTCGCTGTGGTTGCCACACGCTGGTCTTTTAATACTTGTGCATCTTTACCAAACAATAGGTTTTGGCAAGCCGCGCGATAACCTGGCAGACCGTCCATTGGCAGATAGGGACGTGGTTTTGGTGGATTAGCGATTTGTGCTTCAGCTTTTTGCACACAGTTGAGGACGGGTAATTTACCGTCATTATCAAAATATACACCCACACCCAAATTCACTTTGTCGGCACGTGGGTCTTGTTTATGCTTGTCCATCAACCCCAAAATCGGGTCACCTGCATACGGTTCTACATGTGAAAACATGAATAGCTCCTACATTTAATTGATAAGTTTGACTGCTAAAAAATTTACGCTAACGTGGCATTGCCCAAATATTCAATGTCAACGGATAAGGATAAACCTTGTAATACAATAAAACAACCGTCACGCCTATTTTTTTGCTGGTCTAAGCGCTTTAATTAGCAAAAATTCAAGCCTGTCAAAGTGGCTCGTTTAATGAGTTAATTGACCCATGCAGTTACATTTTTTCACAGCAGTTATCGCATAAATTGCAAATTTTGCGTGTTATTTACATTTATAACTTATATTTCTATCAACAATATGCGCATAATAATTTCATCAATTCCGTGTGTATTTTTGAGGAAACACAACATGATGACTGCTATAAAAAAATCCCAAATCGTTGCCGCGACAGTTGCGGTGATTGCCATGAGTGCCGTGGCAACCCCGAGTCATGCGCGTACCGTTAAAGCCGCCGCTAAGAAAACGACAACGGTAACCACGACCCGCGTCGCACCAAAAACCACAACGATTGTCAATCAACATATCGACGGCACTAGCGATACGGTGATGGTTCGCCCCAATGGATTTACCATCGTTGACGGTATGCCATTTTACCCGACACAAATTGTCACCACGCCGACTTATCGCACTGTCTCTACATCTACCTCTACGCCTGTCGTCACTACCACAGCCCCTGTGGTAACAACAGCGCCTATTACCACACTGCCTAGTACGACTGTAGTATCAACATCGAATGTCAATACCACCACCCCAGTGACGGTACAAACAGGCTCAGGCGCGACAGTAACCGTGTCAAAACCTGCTACCGTTGTTTCTACTACTACGACAACTCCCGTATTGCTACCGGCATCAACGCCTGCGATAGCGACAATGACCACCGTGCCTGTCACGACCGCACCGGCTATTATCGTGAATCCGTAATTCGTAATTCGTAATTCGTAGACACTAATTAGTTAATCTACCAAAAGCAAGACGTCACACGTTGTCGTCTTGCTTTTTTTTGACCGTATTTCTAGCCGCTGATAAGGTAAAATAGCCATCTTAAGTTTAATTTTGCAACCTATTTTTTATGTTTTTATCCGCTGATATATGAGATATGCAAGGTTTACGCGATGAATTATGAAAGATTGCAAGACAAATTATCCATCTTAGCCGATGCTGCCAAATATGATGTTTCCTGTTCATCAAGTGGTAGCAAACGTGACAATCATAACAAAGGACTCGGCACAGCTAACTCGGGTATTTGTCATAGCTATACCGAAGATGGCCGCTGTGTTTCCTTATTAAAAATATTGTTTACCAATCATTGTATCTACGATTGCGCGTATTGCACCTCAAGGCGCAGTCACGATACGCCGCGCGCAGCATTTACTGTCGAAGAAGTGGTTGATTTGACCATGCAGTTTTATCGGCGCAACTATATTGAAGGCTTGTTTTTAAGCTCAGGGATTTTTAAATCGCCCGACTACACCATGGAGCGATTGGTTCGTGTCGCCAAAACCTTGCGCCTTGCGCACAAATTCAATGGCTATATTCATCTAAAAACCATTCCGGGTGCGTCTGCTGAGTTGATGCAGGAAGCAGGATTGTATGCCGATCGCTTAAGCGTTAATATGGAAATCCCCACCAAATCTGGCTTGGCATTGCTCGCCCCTGAAAAAAACCATGACGATATGAAAGCCCCAATGAAAGTGGTGCAAGAACAAATCGTGGTATTTAAAGACAGTAAAAAGCAACACAAACATACCCCAAAATTTACCCCAGCGGGTCAAAGTACCCAGCTGATTGTGGGCGCAGCGCAAGAGACCGACTTACAAATCATCCGTTTATCGAGCCATTTTTATCAAGAATATGACCTAAAACGGGTGTACTATTCAGGGTATGTGCCTATGCTCAGTGACAATCGCTTGCCCGCCATGGGTACCCCTGTGCCGATGGTGCGAGAAAATCGCTTGTACCAAGCGGATTGGTTAATGCGTTTTTATGGATTTGAAGCAGAAGAAATTCTACCCGATGACCACCCGTTCTTGGATTTGGACTGTGACCCCAAATTGGCTTGGGCGATTCGTAATAAGTCACATTTTCCCGTCAATATCCAAACCGCGCCCTACAAAATGATTGTGCGTATTCCTGGTATTGGCACCCGAACCGCCAAAAAAATTGTTCAGGCACGAAAATTTTCGACCTTGACGCTCGAACATCTCAAGCAAATGGGCGCTGCCGTAAACCGTGCCAAATACTTTATCGCACTCAAAGGTCGCAATGAGCATTTAAGTCATTTAACCCAGGATAACTTTCGCGAT